>Ga0207714_1001378_pt1 | contig 15603 bp, 19 predicted proteins | sample PonA232FremontCA_2_FD_187270 | JGI IMG/M metagenome (GOLD analysis project Ga0207714, IMG submission 187270) | Marine sediment microbial community from Fremont, CA, USA - Pond A23 Sediment 2 (SPAdes) | ecosystem: Environmental > Aquatic > Marine > Unclassified | place: USA: Fremont, California... | reverse complement strand
TCGGAAATCCCCGTACGTCACCGACGCAAACTCGCCCTCCGGTGCTTCGTCGATTACCTCCGGTGTGAGCGTTCGGTTGTATACACCTCCCTTGTACATCTGAGCGACGCCGTCGTGCCCTTCGGCGCGTCTGTCGACGAGTTCCGGAACGGTGTCTTCGCCTATGACCCCATCGTCATACCCCGTCTCGGCTTGGTACCAGTCTGCCTTCTCGTACGTGTAGCCGTCGCCATCTGTAGGAGGGTCGGCGTCTTCACCGACTGTCATTGTTTCGTCTGTGTCGGTTAGGGGTAAAACGTTTTGGAGATCCCTGCAGGAGGGACAGAGTTACACCGACACGGGTCGTATATGCGACATGGAACTCATCGTCACGGCGACGCGCGACGAGGTCGCCGACTTCACCGAGGGGCGCGACAAGGTCGACGAGGTACTCGGTCGTCCTGTCCTCGGAGGGGAACCACGAACCCTCGTAACGGGTGTCGGACGTACCAACACGGCGGCGTGCGTCGCGCTTGCCCTCGAACGTTACGACGTATCCCGCGTCGTCTCGTGCGGAGTAGCGGGCGCTCTTCCGGGTTCGGCGCTCGAAGTAGGTGATGTCGTCGTCGGTACACACGCCGTACACGGGGATCTCGGCGTGGTGACGCCTGAGGGCTTCGGGGGTACCCAACACCTCGGCTTCGAGACCACAGAAGGCTACTACAACTCCTACCCCCTCGAACCCCTCGAAGTCGAAGGCGAGGAGGGTGGTGTTGCGACCGTCGCTACCGTATCTGCCACCGACGAGTCGGCGCGTGAGATCGCTGAACGTACGGACGCTGTCGTCGAAACGATGGAGACCGCCGCGGTCGCTCAGGTCGCGCGTCTGTTCGGTGTCCCGGCGTCCGCTGTCGTAGGCGTCTCGAACCACGCGGGCGAGAGCCGTGGTTTCGACTTCGAGACGGGTGCGGAAGCGTTACACGGTGCGCTCACGGAGGTATACGTATGAGGTTCGGCTACTCGCCGTGTCCGAACGATACCTTCGCCTTCTACGCCGCTAAGGAGGGTAAGGTAGGCGAACCGTTCGAGGTGGAGCATCACGACGTAGAGACGTTGAACCGGCGTGCTTTCGAAGGACGTTACGAGGTAACCAAGCTCTCCTTCGGCGCTCTCGGACGCCTGCTCGACGACTACGCCTTGCTACGTTCAGGAGGCGCTCTCGGGCGCGGCGTCGGTCCTATCGTCGTGGCGCGCGAAGGGATAGAGCCTGCCGAACTCGCGTCAGACGACACGGACGTCGTCATTCCCGGAGAACTCACAACGGCGCATCTTCTTTTACAGCTACACTCACGATCCTTCGAAGCCGCGGACGAACGTATCTTCGACGAGATAATGCCCGCGGTCGCCGACGGTGGGTACGACGCGGGTCTCGTTATACACGAAGGGCGTTTCACCTACCAAGACCACGGCTTGACGCAGGTACTCGACCTCGGCGAGTGGTGGGAGAAAGAGACGGGCGCGCCCGTACCCCTCGGCTGTATCGCCGTCCGGCGTGACGTTGAAGACCCTGGACGGATCGAGGAGGCGTTGAGCGCGAGCGTCGGGTACGCACGGGACAGACGCGGGGATAAGGGACTTCCCGACGATGACGACCTACGCGGCTACGTCCGCGAGCACGCGGACGAGATCGACGACGACGTTCTACGTCGACATATCGACCTGTACGTCAACGGGTACACTGTCGACATGGGCGACGAAGGGGTGCGCGCGGTCGAGACGCTGTTCACGCGTGCGAGGGAAGCCGGTATACTCCCCGACACGGACGCCGACGATCTCTTAGCCGTTCGGTCGCGGTCGTAACCGGACGGCTCAGATACTGACGCGTAAGGTTCCCGGTTCTCGACGACGCGAGAGATGCTCCCTCGTACACGCCGTCAGACCGTCGGTGATCCGTCCCCGCCTGTCGCAACCTTAATAGCATACTAATACCATACGAATACCATGCCTAAGGTGAGCGCCGACGTACCACAGGAGCTACTCGACGACGTACAGGAACACGTCGGTGACGACGGTAAGTTCGTATCGACCTCGGACGCCGTACGAAGCGCACTACGTAAGATGCTCGACCGGATGGACGAGATCGACAGGAGACACGGGCGCGTTGAGGAGGACGATGGCTGACAGCGTCGTCCTCGTCTCCGGTGGCGTCGACAGCGCCGTTACGTTCGCCGAGGGGGTTCGTGATGACGACGAGGTGCCCGTCGCCGTTCACGCACGTTACGGACAGCACACGAGCGAGAGGGAGCGCGACTGCGCGACTGCGCTTGCTTCGCATTACGGTGCGGAGTACGTGGAGATCGACCTGTCTGACGCGTTCTCAGCGTTCGGTGAGGGGCTCACCGACGGTACAGACCTGTCGACGCATTACGACGAGGAGGGCGTCGCTACATCGTACGTCCCTATGCGCAACACAGTCCTTATTGCCGTCGCGTCGGGGGTCGCCGAGAAACGCCGCGCGACGAAGCTCTGGTACGGTCCCAACGCCGACGACCGCGACGGGTACGCCGACTGCAGAGACGTGTACGCCGAAGCTATGGAGGATGCGCTTTCGCTCGGAACCGACCGCGTCGAGTTTGAGGTACGCCGCCCTGTCGTGGACATGGAGAAGAGCGAGGTCGTCGACCGCGGCGACGAACTCGGCGTGCCTTTCGAGCATACGTGGTCGTGTTACCAGAACGGCGACGAGCCTTGTGGCGTCTGCGCATCGTGCGAGGAACGCGCACGCGGTTTCGACGAAGCGGGGGTGAACGACCCTGTACGTTAGCGAGGTGTTCTACACCGTACAGGGCGAGGGACGTCTCGCGGGCGTACCGTCCGTCTTCGTGCGCACGAGCGGATGTAACCTGCGTTGCTCATGGTGCGACTCGGCGTACACGTCATGGGATCCGGAGGGAGAGACGGAGACCGTCGAGGAGGTGGTGGAGCGCGCCGACGGCTACGGTGCGAACCACTACGTCGTAACGGGAGGCGAGCCGTTGTTACAGCCGGATATAGACGAGCTTTGCGCGTCGCTCGACGGCGATGTTACCGTGGAGACGAACGCGACGGTCTACCGCGACGTTGACGCCGAACTCGTCTCCATGTCGCCCAAGCTCTCCAACTCAACGCCCGACGAAGAAGCGGACGGATGGCGCGAGATACACGAGGAGGAACGGATCGACTTCGACGTGATCGAGTCGTATATCAGTTCGCACGACTACCAGCTAAAGTTCGTCGTCGCTGACCGAGAAGACATAGACGAGATAGAGGATATACTCGGATCGCTTTCAACCTACGACCGCAACCGCGTGCTTCTGATGCCCGAAGGCGTTGACCGTGACACGCTACGCCAACGCGGCGAATGGCTCGCCGAACTGTGTAAGGAACGTGGCTTCCGTTACTCGCCACGTCTTCAGATACATATCTACGGGAACAAGCGAGGGACGTAGTCAGATTTCGATGTCGGAACCCTTGAGCGTCTCACGCGCCTCCTCGCGCGCCTCCTGATGCTCCTCAAGATACTCGGCTGTCAGATCCCCAGCCTCGCTCTTACAGCCGCCGCAGAGACGTTCGCCACCCGCGCACTCCTCGTAGACGCGTTCGGCGTGTTCGTCGTCGCAGACGGAGTCGTCGGCGTACGCGTACAGTTCGTAGACGGGGCATTCGTCGGGTCTTCCGCCCTTCTCGCGCTGTTCCTCCGCCGTCTCACGCCCCCCCGTCTTGGCGCTCATCACCTTTTCACGCGCGTCGTCGAGGTCGTCGGTGACGGCGATATGGCTCTTGGGGACGCTCGAAGACATCTTACCTCCCGTCAGACCCGTCATGAACCTGTGGTAGATCGACGAAGGCGGATAGAAGCCGTAGCCGCCGTGTTCGACCTCAACCTCGCGGACGAGGCGTTCGACATCCTCACGGTCGGCGTCGTAGACGTCGAGATGTTCGTCGAACCTCTCAACGCGTTCGGTGTCTTCGAGTTCGTCGGCTAATGCGTCGAAAGCCTCCTGCGGTGCGTCACGTGAAAGGACGCGTGTCCGGTGTTTCAGCCCTTCGTCGCCGCCCGCCCGCAGACGTTCGGCGAGATCCGTGTCGTCCACCTCGTCCGCGAGTTCCTCGGCTGTTATGTCGCCGTCCATCTCTTCGGTAGCACGCCGGACGGTTTCCTTATGCTCGTCGTCTATCTCGAAGCTCGCGTACGCCTCCGTCACGCCGAAGATACGTGTACGGCGCGCCAGTCCACGCGTGAGACGCAGATGGGGGTCCTGGTCCGCTCCCACAGGTATAACGGTCGGCTTGGGTTCGTCAAGCTGGGGGTACAGTATGTCCGCCGCCTGCGTCAACGTACTCTGCATATGCCCCATGTTGGTTTCGCCGTCGAATCCGTAGATTGCGTTCAGTTCGTTGAAGTTGGTCTCCTCGCCGAGTTCGAACGCCAAGTCCTGAAGCTCGCGGTTCTCGCTCTGTCTGTAAACCTCGCCCTCCTCGGGGTCGAATCCGAGCGCAAGGAGCGAAAGGACGTACTCGCGCGCGTAACGCTCGCACTCTTCCCACGACATACCGCGCGCCGAATGAGCTTCGAGGTCGGCGATTACGAAGTAGGTGTCCGCGCCCCTCTGCTGGTGCCAGACGAGTTCACGTAGAACCATCAGATGTCCGAGATGTAGGCTCCCCGACGGCATGAAGCCCGACAGAGCCGCGAACTCCTCGCCGTTACGTATCGCTTCCTCGACGAGGTCGTAGTCGCGCTCGCCGAAGATAATACCGCGACGCATCAGGTCGAGCGGTTCGGGAACGTCCGACTCGTCGAACTCGTCTATACCGAACTCGTCGAAAAGACGTGAGTAGTCCTCGACCGAGTCCGAACCCCACGGGTCGATATCCATGGTAAATCTTTGCGTCGCACGAAAAAAAGCTTCGCGTCTCACACCGCACATCTCGCACCGAGTTTTTACTTCTCGCACCGGGGTTTACGTCTCGACGTCATCAGAACAGGTGGTGGAGCATCAGATAGACGACGAAGCCGAAGGCGAACGACACCGCCCACAGCGGAACCGCGACGCGTCCGACACGCGGATGTGCCGTCTCACGTATGTCATCGGTCGGAACCGTGACGGCTACGGAGACGGAGTAAAGGACGAGAGGGATACAGACCGCCGCGAGAACCATATGTACGCTGAGGAACGGCAGGTAGACGTACGTGTATACGGCGTCGGATCCGGGGAACGGCGTCAGACCTGCGTTCGAGAGACGGACGAGGTATAGGGTGAGGAAAACGAAGAAAAGCACCGCCGTCGTCGCCATGAGACGTGCGTGCCGCGTTGTGTTTCCGTTCCGGACGGCTCTGTAGCCGGCGAGTAGGGTAAAGAAAGACGTTGCGACGAGGGCGGCGTTGACGTGAGGTATGACGGCGATAACCTCGGAGGGTAGACGCGGAACAGCGTCTATACCGCCGCGTGAGGAGGCACCGATAAGTCCGAGCGCGACGGCGGAGACGACGAGGGAGACAGCCCAAGCGCGGCGTTCGGTAGACTCGTACGACATACAGCCGTTATACCCTCCTTCGGTAAGTCGTTTGTCCATCCGTCGGATGCTGTGCGAGCCTCTGGGCGCGCTCCTTGATCTCGAAACGTCTCCCACCGTCCGACTCGTACTCCGCAACCTTGACGAGCGCACGTCCGAGCGCCTTCGGGTTCCCTGTCACCTCAACCGCGCGGTCGTCGGCACCGTACTCCTGAAGACGGCGCATGAACCGGCGCGTGACCTGCACCACGGGGTCGAAGAAGTAGACGAGAGCCAGAACCTCGAAGTAGGGGCGGAAACGCGCGTCGAGTTCCTCGATATGCGCAAACTCGTGCGCCAGAACTGCTTCGAGTTCGTCGTCGTCGAGAACATCTACGAGCGGACGTTTGATAACCAGAACCTCCTTACCCAGCTTAGGCGAGAGAAGGCTCGGACGCGCGAGCGCCATCGAATGTGCGTTAGCCTCCGCGTCCTCGACGACGAGAACCTCTATCTCACCGATGTCAAACTCGTCTGCAAGGGAACCGATGTCGACACGGTTCTGAAGATGGGCGGTGAGGCTTCCGTCGGCGAGGCTTCGGTACCGTCGGACGAGGCGTCGAACCGTCCACTGATTGATGACGAACAGAGCTGTGAGTTCGGCGACGGAGACGGCGTATGCGGCGACGACGACAGCCGCGACGGTACGGAAAGAGGCTTCGGGGAATCCGTAGACGGCGTGCGAGACGCCCGCTACGCCAAGAAAGACGGCGGCTGTCCAGACGGTCACGACGGCGGCGACGCCGAACGACGCTACCATAGAGAAGACGGCGCGACGTTTGCGTAGAACAGCGTAGTAGAGCGTGAGGAGCGTAAGCCAGCCGAAGCCCGCAACCGATCCGTACAGCAGTATACGTTCCATCAGCCCCCCGCGTCTTGGGTTCCGTCTTCGGCTTCCTCAACCTTCTCCTTGAGTTCTTCCAGCCCATCGTCGCCAAAGAGCGAGACGACATCACGGAGAACTTCGTCTATATACTCGTCACGTATATCGACGTACTCGTAGACGTACCGCGTCCCGCCCTTGTACGGCTCCTCCCTACGTTCGACGAGACCTTTGTCGTGGAGCCTGTCGAGTATAGTCCCGACGGTGGTGTACGCGAAGTCCTCGTCGTCGTCGTTGAGGGCGTCGACGATATCGCGGACGCTCGCCTCGTCGTACTCCTCAAGCACTCCCAGAACCTTCGCTTCGAGGCTCCCCAGCATACGTCCTCGTACGCGCCCGAACGTGTTAGTTCTTGTCGATACACCGACGTTCGCACAGTCCGACCGAGGATTTATGCTACTGACGCCGTAATACCGTCTATCCCACGTGATATATGATGAAAGACCTGACAGGCTGGGCGCTCGGACCCGGACGCACCGAGGAGTCGTTCGACTTCGTGACGACCGAGATAGAGAAGCTGAAGGTCGGTGAGTTCGTCTACTACGAACCCGACGACCGCGACGACACAAAGATACTCTGCCGTATACAGGAGCGCGACCGTATCGTGGCGGACGAGAGCGACGTTCCCCAGACGCTTGAGCCGCACGTCGACGCCGACGGTATGGAGACATTAACGACGAACCGCGGCTACCGCGTGACGGCGAAGGTACTGGGTGTCTACGACGAGGATATGGGCGGATTCCGTAACCTACGTAGCTCGCCACATATCGGTCAGGAGGTCTACTACGCACACGACGAGCTACTCGCCGAGATACTGACGCCCTCGGAGAGACAGGGCGTCCTGCATATGGGTCACGTCCTCAACCGCGAGGACGCCGATGTAAAGGTCTTCGTCGACATGGACGAGGTGGCGACGAAGCACCTCAGCGTTCTGGCTTCGACGGGCGCAGGTAAGTCGTACACGGTCGGTGTCCTTCTCGAAGAGACCGTCAAGCCCGGAAACCGCGGCACGTCGGTCGTCTTCGATATACACGGTGAGTACTTCACGCTCGCCGAGGACGACGAGTACGGCGACAGGTTCAATCTCATAGAGGAGCCGCGTATCAAGATCTCCAACCTCGACCTCGACGACTTTCAGGTCGCCTTCGCCGAGGACGCCACAAACGTCCAGCGCGAACGTCTCCGCGAGGTTCTCGACGACCTCGACATCGACGACACGACGGCGAGCTCGTCGAGCGTTTCCGCCGAGTATCAGGACAACGTGAGGCGCGACTACTCGGTGGCGGATATAATCGACCGTCTGAGCGAAGGCAACCGTGTCGACGACAACCTCGCGTGGCGTCTGGGTCTCCTCGAAGACTTCGTGAGCCTCGACCCCGAAACGGAGACGAGCGTACAGGAGCTATGCGAACCCGGCAAGTGCAACATCATAGAGTTCCCGACGGGAGCGGAGGAACTCGAAAGGAACCTCATCCTGTGGTACTTTACGAAGCAGATAATGGAGTCGCGTAAGGAGGCGGTGCGCGTACAGCGCGGACGCGGCGGCTTCGACGCGAAGGCGCGCGAGCGCCATATCGACGTTCCGGTGACCATCTTCATAGAGGAGGCGCACAACTTCGCGCCTATCGACCGCGAGCTAAAGACACGTGACCTCCTGCAGGAGATAGCCCGCGAGGGACGTAAGTTCGGTGTCGGTCTCTGTGTTATCTCACAGCGTCCGTCGAGGCTAGACGAGGACGTTCTTTCGCAGTGCAACTCGTCGATAATAATGAAGGTACGTAACGGGGTCGACCAGGAGACGATAGCGCGCTCCGTCGAGGCGGCAGGCGAGGATCTCCTACGCGACCTACCCGGTCTGACGACGGGGCAGGCGATACTTGCGGGCGACTTCATCAACACGCCCGTGCTGACCAAGATACGTCTCCGTGAGACCGAGCACGGAGGTATGACGCCCGACGTTGCCAAGGAGAGCATCAAGGCGTACAAGGAGGCTCAGAAACGTAAGAAGAAGAAACGCGAGCGTGCTAAGAAGAAGGCGAAGAAGTCACGTGACAAGGGAAGAGGGGATTAGGCGGTCGCGGGCGCTGTCTCCTCCAGACCGTCCGAATGTCTCGTGACGTAGCCTGCGATACGGTTACGTACGGTCTTCGACTCGACGTTGGTAAGTTCGGTGACGGCGTTCTTGTTCGACTTGTAGTCGTCGGTGAATACGTCGGGGTATTTTTCGAGGAGTTCGCGTCCTATCTTCTTGATGTACGCGGGCTTTATGGGCATGTCGCAGAGTTGAAACTGATGCCGGTAAAACGTTGCTATTCGAAGGCGTACAGGCTGTTGTCAAACGACGAGACGAACAGGCGTCCGTCGATGATAGCGGGCGAGGTTCTGACGTCGAGACCCGTCTCGTACGTCCATATCTCCTCGCCGTCGGCTTCGGTGTCGAGTACGTACACGGTACCGTCGTTGCTACCGAAGGCTACGAAGCCGTCGCCCACCGTGGGCTTCGAACGGACGGCGTCGCCCGCGTCGTACGTCCAGAGTTCTTCGCCTTCGAGAGAGACGGCGTGGAACGTACCGCTGTTGTCGCCGAAGTAGACGGCGTCGTTCGACGCCGAGGGGGATGATTCAACACCGTCGTCCGCCTCGTAGCTCCACCTGACACGGTCCTCGTCGGCGCGGACGGCGCGGACGTTGCCATCGTCGTCGCCGTAGATGACGGAGCCGTCGCGGACGGCGGGCGACGAGTATATGTTGCCGCTCGCCTCGTGGAACCAGTTCTGTTCGCCGTTTGAGGCGTCGATGGAGTAGAGTATACCGTCCTGCCTGACGACGTAGGCGTTTCCTCCGGCGACGGCGGGGGCTTGCTCCGTGAAGTCGCCGGCTTCGAAAGACCATTCGAGTTCGCCGTTGGACGTGACCGCCTGTATAACGCGTCTTGCTCCGACAGCGCCGCTACCGAAACGTCCCTCACCGACGAGGACGAGCGTGTCACCGCCGACCTCGACCGTCTTGGGCGACGCGCGCACGGGACCGTCGCCTTCGTAACGCCAGTCCTGTTCGCCCTCAGGCGTCACGGAGTACAGTATGTTGTCGTCGGTGCCGAAGTAGATATGCTCGTCGGTGACCGCAGGCGTGGCGCGCGGGTTTCCGGAGCCTTTGAACGTCCAGTCCGCCTCACCTGAGACGGCGTCGACGGCGTGTAGACGCTGGTCGAAGCTCGGTACGTATACGGTACTGTCGACGACGACGGGCGACGCGTAGAAGGGACCGTCGGTTCCGTACTCCCACGACAGTTCGCCCGCGGGCGCGGACGCATCGGGCGCGTAACCCGTGTTCGCCGAGTCGCCGCCGTACGTCGCCCAAGGCTCGTGGTCGAGTTCGGTCGGTTGCTCTTCGCCGCCGTCTTGGGTTTCGTTCCCACCGCCTCCGTCGTCGTCTACGTCCGTATCCGTCGTGTTGTCACCGTTACCGTCGCCACCGAGACAGCCCGTGACGGCGGCTCCCCCGCCCGCCGTCGCGGCTATCCTGAGAAGCTGTCTACGTCTGTACGTCATCGGGGCTTCCTACAGAAGGGAGGTGTATAACTCTTTACCTAATCTCCGTCGGAGGCGAAGGCTACGAAGTCACGTACGAGCGAAGCCGTGACGAACTCCGCCTCACCCGCACCGTACGCGGGGCAAGCCTCCACGGTATCGAAGCCGACGGCGCGCGGAGCAAGCGAACGGACGGCATCGAAGAGAACGTCGGTGGAGACGCCGCGTGGAACCGGTGTTCCGACACCGGGCGCGTATCCGGGATCCAGAACGTCGAGATCCACGGAGACGTACGGCGCGTCGAACTCCGCGGGCATGAGACGGTCGAAGCTACGGAGATGGACGTTCCGGCTCTCTTCGGCGTACCCCCATTCGTCACGCGAAGCCTCGCGCGCACCGACGATGTAGACGTCACGTCCATCCTCGACGGCACGCCGGGCGACGCATGCGTGGCTGTACGCCGAACCCTCGAACTCTTCCTTCAGATCGAGATGCGCGTCGAAGATGACGACAGACGAGGCGTCGGTGCCGCGAAACCCCGCGACGGAGACCGTATGCTCGCCACCGACGATGATAGGTGTCTTCGCGTCGTCGGACAGTTCGGCGACGACGCCCTGACCGAACTCGACCGTCTCACGTGCGTCGTTCCATGCGTCGATGTCGCCGTAGTCGTAGAAAGGTATATTGCGTACGTCGCGGTCGGCTTCCCTGACGTACGTCTCAAGCGAACGCGAAGCCTCACGGACGCGTGACGGTGCGAACCGTGTACCCTTACGGAACGAAGCCGTGGCATCGAGCGGATAGCCCGCAACGACGTAGTCGGCTTCGTCGTATCCGTCGTCCGCACCCGCGAAACGCATAGACGACCTACCCCTCAACGACGCGGCGCTGACCCATACCTTCGAGGAAGGTTATAGTCTCATCCTCCTCGACATCCATGTCGCCCGGCATCTTCATGTCGACCGTCTCGTACGTATCGAGATCCATCACCTGTACGATGTCGTCGCTCGTGCGCGAAACGACCTGACCCTGCTTCCGCTCTATGATAGGAACCTGAACGTCGGCGTCGACGGGTAACGAGAACGACCGTCGCTGGTCGTCGAAGACACCCCTGCCCTCGACACGCGCCTTTGCGCTCCCGTGCTTACCGGGCTTCGATGTCGAGTATCCAACTATGGTACACGGCTCTTCGTCTATCATAACGTAGTTGCCTTCCTGCAGGTCACGTACCTGTTTCTGCTCTACTGCCATCTTATCCTTCCTTGGACGCCTTCGTGACATAAACTTGTTCAATCTTCGGAAGACGCGCCACAGCGCTAATGTAGTTACGCGCTAAACCTCGCTTAATGAGACGCGGGTCGGCGCGCGGCGATGGCGGACTCTCGACCACCGTCGGTACGGTGCTTCTGATAGCCTTAGCCGTCCTTCTCGCCGGTTTCGTGGGTGCCGTAGCCCTCGACTACCTGGAACAGAACAGATCCGGTTCGCCCCCGGTGGTGGGTATAACCGTCGAAAAAAGCGGTCGATATAGGTAGCAGTAGCGAGTGCTCCTTTCCGGAGGAGATAGCTCTCGACGTAACACTCGTCGACTATACCAGAGCCGACAGGATATACGTAGCCGCGGAGGGCGGACGCGACCACCTCGTCTGGTCTAACGTCGACAGACAGAGCGTCGGCGAAACGAAGAGGCTCATGAACGAGATCGTCGGTGTAGGAGGAACAGACGTCGATATAGGCGGAGGAAACGACTACTCGTTCTGCCCCGGCGACGAGGAGACCTTCGTCTTCTACGCCGAGTACAAGGGCGAAAGAACGGTGGTCAGAACGGTGGACGTGGGATGACTGTCCGTATCGGTTTCCAATTCCACCGTCCGTCTGACGGGCGTCTGCCAAAGTTCTTTACTACGTACCTTCTATACTGAAACGAATGACCCTCGAAGAAGGCGTCGCCGAGATAGTCGCGGACGCGGACAAGCTTCTCGTCTTCGCGTCCGAAACAAACCTGCCTGCGGGGTTCGACGAGGTTGAGACGGTCGTGGTCTCGTCCGAGGACGGCGATGTCTCGCTTCCTCTCGACTTCGACAGGTTCGAGGATCGCGTCCGTTACGGCGTCGAGGGGGCGCTCGAAAACGGGCTGGTCGAGGAGGGCGACGAGATCGTCTGCGTCGACGGCGTGTTCGGTTCTGAGCCGGATACGTTCTCGCGTTTCAAGGTCACCGAGTCGGTGCGTTCGGGTCTTTACAGCCTTTTCACCGAATCGAAGGCGGAGCCGTCCGTGATACGTGACGTCGTGGAGCTTTCCATAGAGCTTGGGAAGAAAGGGCAGAAAGGCAAGCCGATCGGGGCGCTGTTCGTGGTCGGCGACGCGGGCAACGTCATGGAAAAGTCGCGCGAACTCTCGTACAACCCGTTCGAGAAGTCGCACGTCCACGTCGGCGACCCTATCGTAAACGTCATGCTCAAGGAGTTCTCGCGTCTCGATGGGGCTTTCGTGATAAGCGACAGCGGAAAGATAGTCTCGGCGTACAGATACCTCGAAGCCGACGGCGAAGGTATCGACATCCCACGCGGTCTCGGCACGCGACATATGGCGGCGGCTTCGGTTACGCGCGACACCAACGCCGTCTCGGTCGTCCTTAGCGAGAGCGACAGGATGGTACGTGTCTTCAGGAGCGGCGAACTCATACTCGAACTCGATCCGGAGGAGTACTGAATGCCCGTAACGGTCACACGTGCGACGGCGGACGGTATCATGGGGATCGACCCCGCGGTGCTCGCGCTCTCAGGCGTCGTCCTTCTTGTCGGTCTCGTCGTCGGGTACACCGTACGCCGCGTTCTCGTCCGTGTCAGCAGATCGACGGGTGTCGACGACTTCGTGGAAGGAACAACCTTCGAACGCGTCGCCGACTCGTTCGGTACGAGCACCGTGGGTATCGTAGCCACGACAGCCGAGTGGTTCGTCTACGCCGCCGCTATCTTCGTATCAGCCGATCTTCTGCGTTTCGACCCGTTCGATCAGGCTATCGTACTCCGCGTAACGGGGTACGTACCCAACGTCGTCGCGGCTTTCTTCGTACTCGTCTTCGGCGCAATACTCGGCGACAAGGCGGCTGTCGTCGTATCCGAACGTCTTGAAGGCGTCAACGTCACCGAGATCGGGGTTCTGCCGTCTATCGTCCGTTACTCCGTCGTCTTCGTCGCCGTCCTCATGGCTCTAAGCCAGTTAGGCGTCTCGACCTTGGCGCTTTATGTCCTTCTCACAGCCTACCTCTTCGGAGCCGTCGCGGTGACGCTCGTCGCACTCCGTCTCGTCCTTCCGAGCGCCGTTAGCGGTCTGTACGTCATCTCGACACACCAGTACGGCGTCGGGGACAGGGTACGTATCGGGGAGGTTGAGGGCGTCGTTCAGGAGGTCGACCTGCTCACGACACGTATCGACGACGGCGACCGCGAGCACGTCGTGCCGAACAGCAGTCTTTTCGAGAACGGTGTCTCCAAGAAGAGCTGAGCCACCGTTGGGATAAAGTAGTAAGAGAACCAAGGTGGTTCATGCTAAACGCGCGTATCAAGGGTGTCGGAGCCGCGGGCGACGACGCCCATGCAGTCGTCGTCGAGGCGGGCGACCGTTACCTCCCTATTATGATAACGGGCGACCAAGCGCGTTCGATACAGGTCGGCGTATCGGACGAGACCTTCGAACGCCCTCTGACACACGACCTCCTTCTCAACACTGTCAACGAGATGGGGGGCGCTGTCGACCGTATCGTGATCGACGACCTCATGAATGGAACCTTCTACGCAAAGGTACACGTCGAGAGGTACGACGGCGGCAAGCGCGAGGAGTTTACCATAGACGCGCGTCCCAGCGACGCCGCGGCTCTCGCAACACGTACGGAGTGTCCTATCGAGGTAGCCGAAAACGTCATGGAGGAGGCGGGTAGAACCGAGGACGAGATAGAGTTCAGGGATATCTAATCCAGCTTTTTACTTCGTCGGGTTCGCTGACTCTCACCCGACTTGCAAAAACCTGGATCAAAAACTACCCGCTCGCTCCTTACGTCGCTCGCGGTAACGCTCAGAAGACCTCCAGATACTCCTCGATTACTTCGCGCTCTTCGTCGGTCAGGTCGAACAGGTCGTAGACGGCTTCGTCTATCTCCGCCTCAAGAGCTTCTATGTCCGTGCTCTCCACCTCTCGGCAGTCTTCGTCGAGCGTGCCGAGGAGTTCATCCACCCCATCATCCGAGCGCGGAGTAGGAATGCTCATGTCTTCGCCGCTCTTGACTCTGCGCCCGTTTACGGTTTCGTAGACGTACCGTGCGCGCTCTTCGCTGTCCATCCGTGGGTCGCGTATCGTGTCCGACCGACCGGCTGTGACCTGCCAGACTTCGTCTTCCTCGTCGTATCCGTAGTCGGCGTTCACGGGGTATCGGCGTGTCTGCCACTCCAGTTTTTTACTTCGTCGGGTTCGCTAACACTCACCACTCCTCGCAAAAAGCTGGATCAAAAACTACCCGCTCGCTCCTCCGTCGCTCGCTGTTCAGGCGGAATCTCAAAATAATCCGCACCGGAAACACTAAGAATGAATACATTCTGATAACAACCACGCAGTTATGGATAGAAATGAAGTAGAGAAATATATTGAAGATGCTCAATCTACCATCGACGACTCGCCACAGATGGGGGAAGCCACAACAAAGGCTGCCGTGCTGCGGGATTTTCTCGAAATTCTTGATTGGGAGATTCCCGATAATACACAGCTTGAGTATTCGGTGAAAGCGTTCGGAAAGACGTACAAGGTAGATTACGCGCTGATTTTGGAGGGGGCACCCGTCGCGTTCATCGAGGCTAAGGGGGTAGACACTCCTCTAAACGAAACACACAGGGATCAGCTCTCCGCATACCTGAAGAACGAGGATGTAAACTGGGGCATTCTGACAAACGGAAAAAGATATGAATTCTATCGTCGCCGAGTCGTCGACTCCAAAATAGAGATAGATAATCTTGCGAACCTACATCTCCAAGACCTATCAAACAGAGTGACAGTGCTGAGAGCCTTCACCAAAGGATCGATACAGACGGGGGATTCCGAAAAAATAGCGACACGGATCAACAAACTGCAGGAGGCTCGGATCATCCTCGAAAATGAGAAGGAGGGCTTGGCAGATGAAATCAAAAATACGCTAACGGAATCTGTTTCAGACGTTATCTCCTCGCAGGCGGAGTCGCAAGCCAAGGAGATGATCGACAGACTCGTGGAGGACATCGAAACGGAGATAGATACTGATGGAGACTCACAACCCGAAGAAGTAGAGCCACCTGACTCTCCTCCCGCCGACACCAAGTCTAGCGAGTACATAATAAGAATAAAAAGCAACAACGAGGTCGTGGCTACTTTCAGCGACGATTTGCAGGGGAACTTGATGGGTAAGGCGGTGGACTATCTCGTCAAAAACCGCGGTTTGATTTCCGAGGTTGAGCCTCTCCCGTACAGACCCGGAAGAGACAGAATTACCATCCACGACCAGACCACGTACCCGGATGAAGACAAGGAAATGCGATCTCCCCGCGAACTGACGGGCGGGTATTATGTCGAGACGCACGACAACAGCAAAG
>Ga0207714_1001377_pt1 | contig 15605 bp, 17 predicted proteins | sample PonA232FremontCA_2_FD_187270 | JGI IMG/M metagenome (GOLD analysis project Ga0207714, IMG submission 187270) | Marine sediment microbial community from Fremont, CA, USA - Pond A23 Sediment 2 (SPAdes) | ecosystem: Environmental > Aquatic > Marine > Unclassified | place: USA: Fremont, California... | reverse complement strand
CGACGAGACCACCTACGACTACCTCGAAGGACGGGAGTACGTCCCCGAGGGCGAGGCGTTCGAACAGCTCACGGAGTACTGGGAGTCGATCAGTTCGGGGCCGGACGCCGAGTACGACGACGAGGTGACCATCGACATGGATGACGTCGATCCGCTCGTGACCTGGGGGATCAACCCCGGCCAGGTCATCGAGGTCTCCGAGCCGATCCCGGCCCCCGAGGACTTCGAGAGCCGAACCGACCGCGAGGCCGCAGAACAGGCCCTGGAGCACATGAACCTCGACGCCGGCGACTCGATGCTCGGCTACGACGTCGACGTCGCCTTCCTGGGCACCTGTACGAACGGTCGCGTCTCCGACTTCGAGGTCGCCGCCGACATCCTGGAGGGCCGCCAGGTCGCTGACGGCGTCCGCGCGCTCGCTGTGCCCGGCTCCGAGACGGTCCGCCAGCGCTGCGAGGAGCGTGGCATCGACGAGACGTTCATCGAAGCCGGCTTCCAGTGGCGACGCGCGGGCTGTTCGATGTGTCTCGCGATGAACGACGATTCCCTCGAAGGAGACGAGGTGTGTGCCTCCTCGTCGAACCGGAACTTCATCGGCCGGCAGGGGTCGAAGGAGGGCCGGACCGTGTTGATGAGTCCGGCGATGGTCGCCGCCGCCGCCGTCGAGGGCGAGGTGACCGACGCCCGGCGCTTTTTCGATTCCGAGACGCCGACCGTTACTGCAAACGATGTCGAGGAGGTGGCAGACTGATGGCTGAAAATCACATTACGGAGGTCGGTGGGACAGGCGTCCCGATCCCCGGCGACGACATCGACACCGACCAGATCCTCCCGGCCCGCTTCATGAAGGAGGTCACCTTCGATAACATGGCGGATTACCTCTTCTACGACGTCCGCCGCGACGCCGAGGGCGAGTTCAACGACCACCCGCTCAACCGGTTCGAGGGGGCCTCGATCGCCGTCGTCAACACCAACTTCGGCTGTGGCTCCTCGCGCGAACACGCGCCGCAGGCGATGATGCGGTGGGGTGTCGACGGAGTCGTCGGCGAGTCCTTCGCCGAAATCTTCGCCGACAACTGCAAATCGCTCGGTATTCCGGCCGTCACTGCCTCCCACGAGGCGGTCACCGATCTCCAGGAGTGGATCGAGGACAACCCAGACGGCGAGATCGAGATCGACGTCGAGGCGGAGACGGTCACCTACGGTGACACCGTCATCGAGGGCGAGATCGATGACGCGATGAAAGAGGCACTCGTCGAGGGCATCTGGGATACGACCACGCTGATGTACTCGAACCTCTCGAAAGTCGAGCAGACTGCGAGCGAACTCCCGTACGTCGACTCGGACTGATACTGGTTTCAGGCAGGTGTCGGTTTCCGCACGTCAGAGATGTAGGCCGTGAGATCCGTCGTCGACAGCATCCCGATCACCGTGTCGTCGTCGTCGACGACCGGCAGGTGGTGGATCCCGTAGGTGATGATCCGGTCCGCCGCGTACTGGATCGAGTCCTGCACCGAGACGGTGATCACGTCCTCGGTCATGTACTCCCGCACCGGCGTCTCGTCTTTGGGCTGTTTCTCCGCGACGATCTGTACGAAGTCGGTGCTCGTCAGGATCCCACGGAGCTTCCCGTTCGCGTCGACGACGACGACAGAACCGATCTGTTCCTCGAGCAGGATCTCTGCGGCGGTCTCGACGTTCGTTTCGGCCGTCACCGTCACCACGTCCGGCGACATCAGGCGGCCGACGAAGATATCTTCCATACCAGTACTCTATCTGCGGGACGGTAATCAGTGCTGGTTTCGGATTACTTTGCCCACGTCGGGGACGCCACGGACAGACGGTATCGAACGCTCTTTGTATCCGCCCCGATATTCCCCGGTATGACCCACGAAATCGCTGTGATCCCCGGCGACGGGATCGGAGAGGAAGTCACACCCGCCGCGGTCGAGGTGCTCAAACAGTTCGGTATCGGCTTCGAGTTCGTCTACGGCGAGGCCGGCGACGAGACGAAAGCCGAGACCGGCGAGGCGTTGCCCGAGGAGACGGCGGCAATTGCCGCGGACGCCGACGCCACGCTGTTCGGCGCGGCCGGCGAGACGGCCGCGGACGTCATTCTCCCGCTCCGGTCGGTCGTCGGCTCCTTCGCCAACATCCGCCCGGCACGGGCCTCCCCGGGGCTCGACGGCCTCCAGCCCGAGACCGATCTGGTCTTCGTCCGCGAGAACACCGAGGGCGTGTACGCCGGCATCGAAGACGAGATCACCGACGGGGTCCGGACCCTGACCCGCGTCGTCACCGAAGACGCCTGCGAGCAGATCGCCGAGTACGGCTTCGACTACGCGAAACGGAACGGGTACGACGACGTGACCATCGCGCACAAGGCCAACGTGATGCGCGAAACGGACGGCCTCTTCGTCGACGTCGCACAGCGGGTGGCCGAGGACCGCGGTGCAACGTACGACACTGCCCTGATGGACGCACTGGCGATGCATCTCGTGATGCACCCCGAGGAGTACGGCGTCGTGATCTGCCCGAACCTGGCCGGGGACATGCTCTCGGATCTGGCGGCGGGGCTGGTCGGCGGGCTCGGACTACTCCCGTCGGCCAACGTCGGCGAGGAAAACGCCCTGTTCGAGCCGGTCCACGGCTCCGCACCGGATATCGCCGGCGAGGGCGTCGCGAACCCGACGGCGATGATCCTCTCGGCGGCGATGATGCTCGACCACCTGGGGTACGGCGAGGAGGCAGACAGTCTCCGCACCGCCGTCGAGTCGGTGCTCGACGACGGCCCGCACACCCCAGATCTGGGCGGGGATGCGACCACGGCGGAGATGACGGACGCTGTCGTCGACCGCCTCTAGTCGGGCCGGGTCAGCGCGTCGCCGTCTTTCGCCAGCAGTCCCCGGTCGACGGCGAGATCGATCACCGCGTTGCAGTCGGCCTCGGAGAGTTCGTACGCGTTCGCGGCGACGGTAACGATCTCGTCGCGGTCGACGGGGAACTCGCGGTTCTGGAGCAGGCGCATCACTTTGTTGTACTCCAGCGCCGAGATCGACGGCTGTGACTGTTCCTCGTCAGTTCCCTCGTCGTCCGATCCGCTCGCTCGCTCGGCGCCGGGACCCCCGGTCGTTTCTGGCGGCTCGTCGTCGGGGCTCTCTGTCGGTTCTCCGGTCTCCGAGGCGTCCATTCCTCCATCCCCGGCGTCAGAACCCCCCGCCGGTCCCATCGACGCGTCGGTCTCGGGACCGGTTCCCTCGCCGGGGTCCGGATCCCCGCCGCCGGTATCGAGATCGACCGCGACCTCCGGTGACTCCTCGGTATCCGGATCCACGTCGATTTCTGCCGACTTGTCGGGCTCGTCTGCGGCTGTCTCGTCGGTTCCGTCTGCGGCCGACTCCTCCGACTCGGCGTCGGGTGTGGAGTCGGTATCGAACGAGATCGAATCGGCATCGGATTCGCTCGACCCGGTGTCGAACTCCCCGGGGATATCCGGCTCCATCTCGGATCTGATGTCGTCTTCGTCCATCTCCTCCGCCGAACCCTGTTCGAACGAGAACCCCCCTTCGTCGGTCGATTCGGCCTCCGACTCCTCCTCGTCTCGTTCTTCCATCTCGAACTCGTCGTCTTCCTCGTCGAGTTCGTCGTCTTCCTCGTCGAACTCGTCACCTTCCTCGTCGAGTTCACCGATTATGTCGTTGATGACGCCCGTCGGTTCGCCGGTTTCCCCTTCGGCAGTTCCGGATTCCGCTCCCTCCGGGTCCAGGTCTGTTCCGTCGTCGGGTGTCCCTTCCGTCGCCGTCTCGCCAGTATCGGGGATCCCGGGCTCCCCGTCGCTGTCGCCCTCCTCGACTGCCGACCCCCTGGAGTCGTCGCCCTCCTCCCCTCCGAGTGCGTCGCCGATGTCCACACTCCCCGTGGCGATCTCGTCCGCCTGCAGGATACTCGGATCGATCCCGCCCTCCTCCAGCGTCTCGTCGCTCGCCCCGGCCTCGGTCCCTTCCGCGTCGAACTCGTCGAGGATCCCTGTCTCGGTCTGTCCGCCGTCCCCCTCGTCCGGCTCACCCAGCAGCGGTTCCGTCGCGGCCTCGTACTCGTCGAATGTGCTGTCTGTCTCCTCCTCGTCGGGGTCGGACGCGCTCACCTCCCCGGCTACCTCGCCTGTCACCGCGTCCGCCGGCTCGCCTCCCGCCTGCCCTGCGGTGTCCGGATCCTCGCCGTACTGGGTCGCCACCTCCACCTTCGCGACCGTCGCCGTCTCGGTCGCGTCGAGTACCAGTTCGAGTTTCCGGCGACAGGTCGGACAGAGCGTGACCGACGTTTCTCCCTCACTGCCCGAGACGGCGTAGGTGCCGAGTGGCTCGTCCAGGGCGGCCGAACAGAAGTAACACGACGAAAGATGATCCATGTAGGCAAAAGGGCGCTATCAGATGAAAAAGCCAGCGACTGTTTTCACGCTGCGTAATGAGCGTAGACGAACGCGCGAACGAGTTTCGCGCCGAGGACCGCCGCCTGCCCGTCGTCCCGGTCGTTGACCTCGACCAGATCGAAACCGACCGACAGCGGTGCGACTTTGCGGACCACCTCGTGTATCGTCCGGGGTGTCAGCCCGAACGGCTCGGGGGTTCCGGTTCCCGGTGCGTACCCCGGGTCGGCCGCGTCGATATCAACGCTGAGATACAGGTCGCCCGCGCGGTCCGGCTCCCAGGACGGCACCTCGGCCGGCGGCACGACGGTGACATCCGGCTCCGCCGCGCGGTTCCACTCCGTCTCCGACCCAGAACGCGCGCCGAGGATGACCGCCTCGTCGGCCTGGTCCAGCGCGTGGTGGGTGACCGTGGCGTGGCTCAACCGGGTGCCGGCGTAGGACTCCCGCAGATCGAGATGTGCATCGAGACAGACGTAGATGTCGGGATCCAGCGCCCTGACCGCTGCGACGGTGATGGTGTGTTCGCCACCCAACACGAGCGGGACCGTCCCATCTTCGTGGTACTCCCGGACAGCCCCGCGGAGGAAGTCGAGATACTCTGCAACGTCGTCGCCGGGACGGATGTCGCCGTGGTCGTGAACCGCGAGTTCGGTAAAACGTGACGCCGTCCGGTGGTCGTAATCCTCGAAGGAGTCGGCGACGTGGCGGAGGCGGCGCGGCCCGAACCGTGTCCCCGGCCGGAACGATGTCGTCGCGTCCAGCGGTGCGCCGAGGATGGCGTAAGCCGCGTCGGCCCGCTCCGCCACGGCACCCGGGAACATCAGACGATCTTCCGCTGCTGTTCGTACTCGAGGAACTCGATCTCGTCGTCGGCCGAGAGGTCCTCGTCAGCTTTCATTACGAAGTTGTCGTACGTCTCCAGATCCATCACTTGGATCTCACCGTCGCGGACGTCGATGACCTGCCCCTGTTTCCGGTTGATGATCGGGACCCACACCTTCGCGTCGACGGGCTGGGAGAGCGACCGCTTCTGGTCGTCGAAGACACCCTTCGCGTCGATCCGGGCTTTCGCACTGCCGTGTTTGCCCGGCTTTGCGGTACTGTAGGATGTGATCTTGCACGGCGTCTCGTCGATCATCACGTAGCTCCCCTCGTCGAGTTCACGGACCTGTGTCTGCTGTCTTGCCATGTACCGCCGTTAACCACGTGTGAGTATAAACGGTTTGGAATCGACTACTGGTCGCTGTCAGCGCCGTTTTCCTGGTCGGTACCCATTCCGGACTCCGCGACGACGGCGTCACCGAACCCGAGTGCGCCACTCTCACCCTCGTCGCGTTCGCGCTCGCGCATCCGCTGTCTCGTGAACTTCGGCTGTGCCTGCAGTCCCCGCTTCTCCCGGAACGAACGGTAGAGCAGGAATCCGATCACCGCGGTCGGGACAGCGGCGGCGAGTACCGCCGTCTGGCTCTCGAAAATATACAGCAGTGTCGAGGAGACGATCCCGGCCGCGAACACCATCCCGAGGATGACCCGGCGGGCGAGTCGCCTGAAGTACTCGTTGTCCTCCTCGATCTCGGCTTTGACCCGCAGGTCGTTTCGCTGCATCCGGTCGAGCGTCGACTCCAGTTTCGGCGGCACCCGGATCGCGGCGGTGGCCGCATCCCTCGCCTCCGTCACCCGGTCCTCGGCGAAGTCGCGCACGCCCTGTTCGATGTACCCCTGCCCCCGGAGGTACGAGGTCGCAACAGAGATAAAGTCGAAGTCGGGATCGAGCGTCACACAGACCCCCTCGACGACCGTCGCGACACGCAAGACGAGCGCCAGATTCGACGGGAGCCGCAGCGGAAACTCGTAGATCGTATCCTCGACTTGCTGCATGATCTGCTGGATACGGTACTGTTCGATGTCGTCACCGCGTGCATCAGCGATCGCAATCTCCATGACGTTGGCCATCACGTCCCGGTCGGCCTCCGGCGAGAGCGTTCCCATCTCGACCAGGGTATCGAGAATCGCATCGATGTCCTGCCGGGCAACGGCCGTGTAGAAGTCGATGATCCGATCCTGGACGAACGGATCGACGTAGCCGCTCATCCCGAAATCGTAGAAGATGAGCGTCCCGTCGTCCGCGACCGCGAGGTTCCCGGGGTGGGGGTCGGCGTGGAAGACGCCGTCCTCGACGATCATCTGGAGATAGACCTGCTGGAGGCGTTCGGCGAGTTCGGTGCGGTCCAGCTGTCTGGCGTCCAGTTCGTCGAGGTTGTCGATTTTGGTCCCGCCGACGTACTCCATCGTGAGCACGCGCTCGCTGGAGTGGGAGTCGATCACGTCGGGGATGCGAACGTCGTCGTTGTCCGCGAAGTTGGCGCGGATCTCCCGCAGCATCCGACCCTCGCGTTTGTAGTCCATCTCCTGGCGGATCGTCTTCGCGAACTCGTCGGCGAGTGTCTCCAGCGAAAAGGAGCGGGCGTCCTCGACAAAGCGCATCAGGATCGGCAGCGACCAGCGGATGACCCGCAGATCGGCCTCGACGAGTGTCTCCACTCCGGGCCGGCGGATCTTGACCGCGACGGGCTGGCCGTCGACCTCCGCCTGGTAGACCTGCCCGAGGCTCGCACCGCTTATCGGGTCGGTGTCGAACTCGTCGAACCGCTCGTCGACGGGGCCGAGTTCGGCTTCGACGACCTGCTTGGCCTCGACCCAGTCCGCCGGCGGCACGTCGTCCTGGAGTTTCGAGAACTCGGCGACGTACTCCGGCGGGAGGATATCCGGCCGCGTCGAGAGCAACTGGCCGAGTTTGATGAACGTCGGCCCCAGGGTCAGTAACGAATCGAGTAACTTCGCCGCGCGTCGGCGGCGCGTCTCACTCGAGACCTCGCGGGACCGACCGAACAGCAGGAACCGGCGCCGGTCGCGGAGGTAGGCGACGATCAGCGGCAGAAACCGCCAGACGACGACGACGAACCGCCAGTACGCTCGGAGGTTCACCACCACGCCACCCCGGTCTCGTGTGGACAGCTGTGACTGGCGTCGGCGCTGGTTTCGACGAACGCCGTCGGCGGCTGTCCCTCCGAGCCCCTGCTACCATCGCGGTACATGATCACGACCGTCCGGATCAGGCCTCACTCACGGGGATCGTCGTCTCTGTGGTTGCGGACTGTTTGGGCACTTCGAGTTCGAGCACACCCTGTTCGATCGTCGCCGTCGCCTCGTCCGGGACCGCATCCGGCGGCATCGGCAGATCGGCGTCGAGAAACAGCGATCGCTCTTCCGAGAGGAACCGGAACGCCCTGTCGACGTCTTTCGACCGCCGGGCTTCGATCGCGACGTGGCTGTTTTCCACGGTAATCTCGACAGTCTCCGCGGTCGCGCCAGGGAGATCGATGACGACGAGATACGCCCCGTCGCTTTCGAGCACGTCGGCGAACACGGCCTCCGGAAGATCACGCAACGCATCGCGCAACGCTGACATAGCTGTCTATTAGGACGCAGCTACGTTAAAGGCCGCGGTATCAGTATCACAGTACTACCAGGACGCCGTCCCCGACTCCGGCGAGGCGTCGAGTTCGGCGAGTGACCTGACTCGCCGGTCGCCGCGTACGCACTGCCCGATCCGGTCGGGGTCACGACGCGTTACGTGGATCCCGTCGAGCCCGGCGTTCCAGGCGGCACCGATATCACCCGGATCGTCGCCGACGACGGCCCCGTGGTGGCCAACGGCGTCGACACCCAGTTCGGCCATCGCGAGTTCGACCGGTCCGGGGTCCGGCTTCCAGCCGGTCTCCGGCGAGCAGCAGACGACGCTGTCGAACCAGTCGCGGATATCCAGCGCGTCGAGCACGGGTCCGGTGAGATACGGCTGGCAGTGTGTGACCAGCCCGAGTGGCCCCTCGCGAGTGGCGAGAAACCGTTCCGCGTCGTCGTAGAGACGGGTGGCCGCGGCGCGTGTCTCGGGTTGTTCGACCGCGTGGAACTGGTTCCAGAACCGCTCCGGGTCGACGGCGTGGGTGGCGAGGATCCGGCTGCGTGGCTCCGAGGGACCGTACCACAGCATTTCGGTCTCCCAGTCGGTGAACGCGGCACCGACACGGGCGCCGACCTCGTGGACGGTGTCGTGGATGTAGCTGGTTTCGGCGTCGACGAGCGTCCCGTCGAGGTCGAGCAGCCAGAAATCGTAGCTCTGGGTCGGCATGCGGACTCCGAATGTACGTGATTGGATGGTAAGTACTCTTTGGCAGAACGCCTCGATCGAGACCGCCCGGGCCGGCGAGGGGTTCGCCGTCGTCGCCGACGAGATCATACAGACGATCGGAGCACAGGAGATGCCGGACGGTATCGACGGCGAGGCCGTTCCATCCGACGCGGCACTCGGTGTCGAGTTCGTCGAGCAGTCCGAGGTGCTTTCGGAGCCCATCCGGCAGATAAACTCGCTACACTCGGTCTATGAATGAGTGTCGCCGATTTCGACACGGACCCGAACCGCTTCGAGGGATTGAAGAGGATGGGCGTCCCCAATCCGGCCGATGCGTCACGACCACATCACGAGCGCGAAACAGCTCTCGCGGGCGGATATCGAGGGCGTCCTCGACCGCGCGAGCGAGATCGCGGCCGACCCGTCCGCGTACGCCGACCGCCACGAGGGGGCGTTGCTCGGGCTCCTCTTTTTCGAGCCCAGCACGCGCACGAAGATGAGTTTCACCGCGGCCATGAAACGCCTCGGTGGTGACATCGTCGACATGGGGCCGGTCGACTCTTCGAGTGTCAAGAAAGGCGAGAGCCTGGCCGACACCGTGCGCGTCGTCGAGGGGTACGCCGACGCACTGGTGATGCGCCACCCCAGCGAGGGGTCGGCACAGATGGCCAGCGAGTTCATCGACGTGCCGCTGATCAACGCCGGCGACGGGGCCGGCCAGCACCCGACGCAGACGCTGCTCGATCTGTACACGATCCGGGAGAACGCGGGACTTGACGATCTGACTATCGGGATCATGGGCGATCTCAAGTACGGCCGGACGGTCCACTCGCTTGCCTACGCGCTGACCAACTTCGAGACCCGCCAGCATTTCATCAGCCCCGAGAGCCTGCAACTGCCACGGAACGTCCGGTACGACCTCCACGAACAGGGATCCTCGATCAAAGAACACACCGAACTCGACGGGATCCTCCCCTCGCTCGACGTGTTGTACGTGACGCGCATCCAGCAGGAGCGGTTCCCGGAGGAAAGCGAGTACCGCAAGGTGGCCGGCGAGTACCAGATCGACGCCGACACGCTCGCGGCCGCCAAGGAGTCACTCACCGTGATGCATCCGCTCCCCCGGGTCGACGAGATCGCACACGACGTCGACGACACCAGCTACGCCTCGTACTTCGAGCAGGCACACAACGGCGTCCCGGTCCGGATGGCGCTGCTCGATGCCCTGCTGGGAGGTGACCAATGACCGACCAGGAACTCCGCGTCAGCAAGATCGAAAACGGCACTGTTATCGACCACATCCCCGGTAGCCAGGCGCTGAACGTGCTGGCGATCCTCGGCATCGACGGCACCGGCGGCGAGACTGTCTCCATCGGGATGAACGTCCCCTCCGACCGGCTCGGGCGCAAAGACGTCGTCAAGGTCGAGGACCGCGAACTCAGCCAGTCGGAGGTGGACGTGCTCTCGCTTATCGCCCCCGCCGCGACGATCAACATCATCCGCGGCTTCGAGGTCGTCGAGAAACACCGCGTCGAACGGCCAGACGAGGTGACGGGCGTGCTCTCCTGTTCGAACAAACACTGCATCACGACAGAGGACGAACCGGTCGACTCCCGGTTCGAGGTGCTCGACGACGGCGTCCGCTGTGTCTACTGTGATTCGATCACCCGCGAGGACATCGCCGGGGAACTGCTGATGGCGGCGACGAACGGTTGATCCCGCCGAACCGGCACTGACTCCAACTCGTACTGGTGGTTGTGCATTCGGACGGATAGTGGACTCCCTGTGGGATCGAAATCTTTCGGCTTCTTATAGCCACCAGTATCAGTCGACTTTTAGGCAGCCACCGAAAAGCTTGAGATATGAGCTTCGAGAAAGGGGACACGGTCGTCCTCAACGACAAGCACAGCGAGTACGACGGCGAGGTCGGCGAGATCACGCAGGTGTCGGAGACGATGTTCGGCGACGAGAACTACACCGTCAGCTTCGAGGACGGACAGGAGCCGGGCGTCCCGGCCGACAACCTCGAACCGGCCGACGACGAGGCCGAAGCCGACGAGGCCTGAGACGCCATGTCTTCGATCCCGCTGCACTACGTCGACCTCCGGACGTTCTGTTACGTGACGGAGGACGAAAGCCGGGTCGAAGACGCCCTTCGTTCCTTTCTGCCCGAGGCGTTCGAACTCACCCGCGCGGAGTCGGCCGGCCACTACGGCGACCGGATCGTCGTCCTCTCGGCCAGGGTCGACACTGCCGACGACCTCCGGACGGTGCTGGACCGGCTCGAGGAGCTGCCGGACGAGGAGTTCGACCGGCTCCGTGCCGAACTCGACGAACGGGTCACCGAGAACTGCGAGTTCTTCCTCACGCTCGACAAACAGGCCGCGTTCAACGGCACCGTGGCACTCGGGGACGGTATCAAACTCCGCGGGAAAGTCGAGGCCTATCCGGCCAAGAAACCGGCCGCGGTCGAGAACGTCGAAGCGATCCTGGAGTGATGTACGAGGCCGTCCACGCCCACCCGGACGGGGCGAGCACGGTCGCCCGGATGGCGCTGACAGCCAGCGAGTACGGGTTCGAGGGCGTCGTGGTCCGCAACCACGGCGACGAGCCGGCGCCGTACGATCCCGACACGATCGCCGACCGCTACGGGATCGACGTCGTCACCGGTGTCGAGATACGCGCCGCGGATCCCTCGCAAGCCAGCGGCTTCGTGGCCACGCACCGCGACGAGCAGACCGTCGTCGCGGTCCACGGCGGCACGCCGGCGCTCAACCGGTTCGCCGTCGAACAGCCACAGGTCGACGTCCTCGCACACCCGATGGCTGACAGTGGGGACGTCAACCACGTGCTCGCGAAGAAGGCCGCGAGAAACAGCGTCCACGTCGAGTTCTCGTTCCGTGACGTGCTCCGCGAGTCCGGCGGCTCGCGGGTAACCCACCTCCAGGATCTCCGGAAACTCCGCGAGATCGTCCGGGAGTACGACGTTCCGTATGTCGTCAGTGCCGATCCGACCTCGCATCTCCAGCTTCGCGCACCACGCGAGCTCCGAGCCGTCGGGACGACGATCGGGTTCACCGCCGAGGAGGTCGAAACCGGCCTCGCAGCCTGGGGCGCCATCGCCGAGCGAAACCGGGAGCGCCAGTCGGATACGTTCGTCGAGCCCGGTGTCCGCCGCGTGGACGAGGAGTGACCGCGACGATCAGTCCGCGTCGCCGGCGGCGGTCGTCTCCGAACCCTCCGGCGTCTCCTCGTCCGGTTCGCCCGGGAAGTACCCCGACGGTCCGAGATACCGCGTCCACAGCACGAGCAGCGACGGGAGGATGAGCACACTCGCCAGGAAGGCGTAGATGATCGTCAGCCCGGTGATGATGCCGAACTGCTGAAGCACCGGGAAGATCGCGAACGCGAGCGTTCCGAACCCGCCGACGGTCGTCGCGGCACTGCCAAGCAGTGCGCCTCCGGTGCCGGTGACGGTCGTCTCCATCGCGTCCCAGACGTCACCCTGCCGACGCAGTTCGAGTTCGTACCGGGAGCTAATGTGGATGCTGTAGGCGATCCCGAGCCCGATCGTCAGCGACGTGATCGTCCCGGTGAGGGTGTTAAAGGAGATCCCGAGTAGCCACATCGAGCCCAGAATCCAGCTCACGGCGAACAGCACCGGCAGCAGCGTCACGACCCCGAGCGAGGCCGGACTGCCGGTCAGCCGGTAGGCCACCGCGAGGAAGATGAACACGGAGACGAGCGTGATCATCAGTCCCTGGAGCACTGTGGCGAACAGGTCCTCTTCGACCTGCGCGAAGACGACCTGGTCACCGGTCGCGACGGCGTTCACCGCTCCGCCGGAGATTGCTTCGATCTCGTCGGCCCCGTCGGTCATGTCGTCCGAGATCTCTGCTGACGACGCATCCCCTCTGACGCCGACGACCATCCGCAGGGCCTCGTACTCGCCGTCTTCGGTCCGATAGAAAAGCCCCGATGCCTCCGGGTTCGTCGCCAGCAGGCTGTCGAACAGCTGTTCGACGTTCGTGTCGGGGACGCCATCCGCACCGGCGGCCGCGTCGAACTGCGCGGCGAACTCGCTCTCGGGGTTCTCCGCGGCTGTGCGTTGCATCACGGTGAGCGGCGTCCGGATGTCCGGCTGCCCGTCCGCTCCCCGGAAGACGGATTCTTTCTCGCTGATCGACTCCGTCCCCGCTGCGATCCACTGGAGGGTCTGCTCGTTCGTCACGTCCCCACGTAACAGGATCTCACCCTCGTTACCCTCCTGCTGGAAGTTCGCCGAGATGTACTCGATGTCCTGTTTGATCTGGTACTCGCCCGGCTGGAGCGGCCCGGGGAGGTTCTGGGTCCACCCCGGCGGCTCGTCCGCGAGGAAGTCGGTCTGTTCGAAACTGGTGTCGACCTGTGTCGCACCGTAGGCCCCGCCGAGCGTGAGCAGGAGCGTGACGGCGACGATCGCGAGCGGGAACCGCCGTGCCGCACGCGCACCGACCGAGAGGAGACTCGAAAACCGCGAGCCACCCGTCCCGAACGCCCGTTTCTGTCTGTCGAATCCGCGGGCTTCGAGGACGCCGTCGATCTCGACTTTCAGTGCCGGCACGAGCGCACCGAAGATGACAAGCGCCGCGAAGACACCGAAGGCGCTGGTGATACCGAAATCGCGCAGCGGTCCGATCGGGCTGGTCAGGTTCGCCAGAAATCCGATCGCACCCGTCGCCGTCACCCAGACCAGCGCCGTCCCGACGCCGGCCAGGGCGACCGACATCGACCGACGGAGATCCTCCGTCCCGTCCGATTCGGCCCGCTGTTCCCGATGGCGCATGAACACGTGGATCGCGTAGTCGATCGAGAGCCCGATCAAAAGCACCGGCACCGAGATGAGCAGCTGGTTGAACGAGATATCCGCCCACCCCATGAAGCCGAACGTCCAGACGAGCACGGCGATGATGCCGAACACCCCCAGCAGGATGTCGAGTACGTCACGGTACGCGACTGTCAGCGCCACGACGACGAAAAACAGCGCGAGGGGCCCGACGATCGCCATGCTATCGCCGAGTGACCGATTGATTTCGTCGGTGATGATGCCGACACCGAACACGGTGTACTCGGAGTCCTGTTGGCTGGCGAGATCCCTGATCTCGAGTTGCGTGTTCGTGATCCGCTCCCCGAGTCCATCGGGGCTCTGGATCGTCCCGCCGCCGGTCCGCTGGGTGACGACCATGAGGTGGGCCTCGGCTGTCGGCGAGCCGGGCTCGTAGCCGGTCGGCATGAACCTGAGCGCCTGCTGGCCCTCGTCGAGGACGCTCCCGATTACCGCCGCCAGTTCCGCCTGGGACATGCCCTCGATCGCGGCGATCTGCTCGTCGAGTGTCGGGGCGGCCCGCTGTTGTGTCGTCGCCCCGCCCTGTGTGGCGTTCCCGTCGGCCGACTGCTGTGTGCCACCGGACTGCTGGGATCGCGCCCGGGCCTGCTGTTGCAGCCGTGTCTGTGCGATGACGTTCGCGACGCTGACGGTCGGGCGCTCGCCCGCCAGCGTCGAGCGGATCGACTCCTGCTCCCGGAGTTGCTTCTGGAACTCGAGTGACTCGATCAGTGACTCCTTTGAGAGCGTGTTCCCGCCGCGCTGGACCAACTGCACCCGTGTCAGGTTTTCGGCGTCGCCGGTCGCGAAGTTCTGCTGGATGTACTCCTGTGCGTCGGCCGCCTCCGACCCGGTCTCGAACTGACCGGTGTCGGAATCCTGGCTCACCATCCCGGCACCGACACCCATCACTGCCGTCAACACAAGCATCACCACGATAACTGTCTTGCTGTACGTCGTCAGAAGATCGCTAATCCGGTCGGGGAGTCCACTCACGGCTGACCCTCCGCTACGGTACACATCATTCTGTTACTCCGTAGGAAGCTCTGGCTGCCTAAATACCTGATGTTAGCATTCTACTAACAGTGGTTTTCAGTCCGAAACGGCCGGTGTATTATGCCGGTCCGACACCAACGGCAGATATGCGCGAACTCGTCTTCGCCCTCGAATACGAGCCCGGATCGAACAGGGTGGCGGACACACTCGCGGACCACCCCGACGCCCGGATCCGGTCGCTCTCCCTGCACGCCACCGACGACCGCCTCTGGCGTGTCGACCACGCGACCGGAACGACGGCGGCGCTGGCGGACATCGAGGACGCCTTCCGCAGCGGTGACTACTACGCCGACTGTCTCGCGACCGACGACTGCGGTGCGAGGGGGACGACGCGCGTGCTCGACCGGTCGGACGGGACCCTCGTGCTCTACTCCGACTGGCAGCGGACGCCGGTCTGTGAGTCGGTCCCCCACATCGCCCGGGACCACCTCGGCGACGGCCTCCTCTTCGATACGCGCCACGAGGGCCGTCACTACACCTGGCGGATCATCCACTCCGGCGAGCGTCCGGCCGCCGGCTTCTTCGACGCACTCGAGACGGCTGTCGGTGACTGTGCCCGCATGGAGATGCTCCGCACGGCAGCCGCGACGGCGAGTGACACCGACGAGCGCCCCTCGACGCTCTCACCGAAACAGGAGGCCGCCCTCACCGCCGCTGTCGAGCACGGCTACTACGAGTCCCCTCGTGAACTCGACGTAGGCGAACTCGCCGACCACCTCGACATCCCGCGATCGACGCTCACGTACCGCCTGCGGCGGGCCGAGGAACAGCTCGCGAAACGCCACGTCGAGAAACGGCAGGGGCCGGAGGAGCCGGCGCCACCGCTGTGATTTGGAATATTCCAACAAAGAGTTATCGAGTTACCGCCCCTACCTCGGCGTAATGAGTGAAGACGCGAACACGTCGGCGCAGGGAGCGGCGTCCGTCCAGCTCACCGTCCCGGAGATGGACTGCCCGTCGTGTGCGGGGAAAGTCGACAGCAGTCTCGGACAGGTGGCGGGCGTGGTTGACACCGATCTCCGGCCCACGACCGGGACGGCGACGGTCCAGTACGACGCCGACCGGGT
>Ga0207714_1001376_pt1 | contig 15617 bp, 18 predicted proteins | sample PonA232FremontCA_2_FD_187270 | JGI IMG/M metagenome (GOLD analysis project Ga0207714, IMG submission 187270) | Marine sediment microbial community from Fremont, CA, USA - Pond A23 Sediment 2 (SPAdes) | ecosystem: Environmental > Aquatic > Marine > Unclassified | place: USA: Fremont, California... | reverse complement strand
TGCGCCATTTCGAGACACCCATCGACTTGAGCGGTATCGAGATGGCTGTGCCCTCCGGGATATTGTGTATCGAGATTCCAACCGTCATGAAGACAGCGAGGAGAGGGATTGTGAATCCAAGGAAAGCGGGTCCCGTACCGAGGTTGAGATCCGCGAAAGAGACACCGACAGCAATCCCTTCCGGAAAGCTATGGACGGTGAGTACCCCGAGTATGAGAATAAGCTTGTTGAAGTTAGCTTCCTCGTACTCATGGGGGTCTATGTCGGCGTCAACTATGACTTCGTGTGCGATGACGACGAGAACGACGCCGATGAGCATACCCGCGGCTATCTCCGCAGGTTTCCCTTCGGCGAGACCTTCCTTGACGAGACCGAAAAGCGACGCGGAGACCATTATTCCCGAAGCGAGACCCCAGAGAAAGACATTACTACGGTCGGTTATATCGTCGAATAGGAAGAAGGGTAACGCGCCAATACCTGTCGCAAGCGCGGTTACGAGTCCTGCGGCGAAGACGAGCGTAAGATTGGCGAGAAGCGACATGTGGAGTGTCAGTCCCTCAAACTCTCTACACCTGGGAGTTCGTCGCCCGAAAGCATCGCTGTCGAGGCACCACCGCCCGAAGAGACATGGTCGAAACCCGTCACACCGAGTGAATCGATAGCCGCCGCCGTGTCGCCGCCGCCTGCGACCGAGTAATCGGCTTCGACAGACGCAGAGAGGATTTCACGGGTTCCGCGTTCGAACAGTTCCTCTTCATACACACCTGGAGGGCCGTTGACGACCGCCGTTCCTGCGTCACGGAGTGTCGCCGCGAACTCCGCGACAGTCTCGATTCCGATATCGAACGCCGGTTCTTCTACGGGTAGTTCTTCGACACCGACCTCGACACGTTCGCCGTCTATCTCAACAGCCACGTCTTCGGGCGTTTCGAGAAGGTCACCGTGCTCGTCAAGGAGTTCGCGTGCGTCATCTACAAGTTCGAGGAGTCCTTCCTCGCGCAGGAACTCAGTCGTGCCTTCGCCTGTTTCGACGCCCTCTGCGACGAGAAACAGGTTGCCGACCGCACCCGAAAGAAGTACGCTGTCCGCCGTCGCGTTTTGGGCGACGTTTTCGACGACACCGAGTGCGTCCTTGACCTTCGCGCCTCCGAGTGAGAGGACGAGAGGGTCGGGTGCGTCGTCTAAGCTACCGAGGACATCGATTTCGCGCTCCATGAGTTCGCCCACATAGGCAGGAAGACGGCGCGGGAAGCCGACTATAGATGGCTGCGAGCGGTGCGCCGCGGAGAAAGCGTCGTTGACGTACGCGTCGAAAAGCGGCGCGAGCCTTCTGACCTCGTGTGTCTCCGCCGCTTCTTCGGGCGGCATCTCGATGTACTCCTCGCTGTAGAAACGTGCGTTTTCGAGTAAGAGAACGTCGCCGGATTCTGCGTCCGAAACGGATTCGCGTACACGAGAACCGAAGACCGCGTCGATATATTCCACATCACGTCCTAGAACCCTCGAAAGCCTCTCGGCGTGGGTTTCGAGCGTCGTGAAGTCGGCACGTCCCGGACGCGACTGATGGCTGATAAGAACCACGACCGCACCCTCGTCGGCGAGTCTGCGCACGGTGTCGGTGTGTGCGCGTATCCTCTTGTCGCCGAGTATCCGTCCTGTCGCAGGGTCTACGGGCGAGTTGAAATCGACACGGACGAGGACGCGTTTTCCGGCGGGATTTAGCTCGTCAAGCGACCGCATTACCGGACGGAGGGAGTTCTTACGATTATATCTTGTGATGGTCGCCGCGTACCGTCAGCCATACGTCGTTGCCCCGAGTAAGGAAAGAGTATGAGCAACGACACGGACGAGGAACAGGTACTGACTGAGGAACAGTACGAAGACCTGATGGACAAGCTTTCGGGCTACGAGCAGTCGGAAAGAGGCGGACGCACGATCTACGCAAACCCGGGTTTAGACTGCATGAACCCGAGATGTCCCCACGGAAAGTTCGACGCGCTGATAACGAGCGACATCGGCTGGATGGAGTTCACAGCCAAAGGACCTATGTCGATGTGTATGTGCGAGGTTGAAACGCAGGAAGGACGCAGGAAGCTCATCTTTCTGCACGAGATGGATTCATAGGAGGTCAGCCTCTCTTACTCGTCGCTGCCTTCGTTTTCCCCGCTGTCTTCGTCCCCCGCAACCGTGTAGTAAGCAGTATGTCCGTCCTTGTGGTCGTTTTCCAACTCCGAGTTTGGAAGCGGCTTGCCCTTGACATCGCCGAGATAGCTGAGAGCTGCGAGATGTATAGTCATCTGGGTCAGTATAGCAGAGTACGAGGAGTAGTCTTCCTCTGCTTTGGGCGTCTCTGTGTCGTATGCGTGTTCGTGTATCTCCATCGCAGTGAACGCCTTGCCGCGGTTTTTCTCCAAGAACTCGACGATACGTTCCCGCGCTCCTGGACCTGTCTCCGTCTTCTCCCAAACATCTGATTCGGTCTTTATCGGCATGTTAACCCGAAGGAAGCGGAGACATATTACGTTGTCTTTATGCTGTGATTACGTCCAGAACGAAGACGTACCGACTACTGCACGTCGAAGCCTTCGTCTTCGAGTATGTCACCGACACGTCCGCGGTGGTTGCCCTGAAGTTCCACCGTGCCGTCCTCCGCGGTTCCACCGCAAGCGAGCTTCTTTTTGAGCTTAGTCGCTATCTCGCTTACGTCTATGTCGGTCGGGTCGAATCCCTCTACGATGGTGACCTCCTTACCGTACCTGCGTTCCTCGACGCGTATGCTTATACTCTGTGAGTCCTTCGCAACGTCCTCGCAGACACAGAGGTCGTCGGGGAGTCCACAGGTCGGACAGACCTCAGGCACGCGCAACCACCTTGGCGAATCCGTGTCTCTTGGTCACTTTCATCAAATAGGAGAGGACAGAGACTTGGCTTCCCGCGCCGTCTCCATCAGCATGACTATGTCCCCTTCTCGGACGGGTCCGACGGCGTTCCTCGTGAGTATACGTCCTTTGTCGGAACCCTGTAGGACGCGTGCCTTTACCTGCATAGCCTCGCCGTGCATTCCTGTCTTTCCTACAACCTCGACTACCTCGGCTGGCGTCGCTTCGTCGCTTTCGTTTCCACTTTCTTCCGATTCTGACATCTTGACGCCCTAGATAACTGAGGCGTACTGAATAAGGGTTACGCTTGTTCTTCCCTCTTAGACCGCCATTCGTCGAACTGCTCCTCGACCTTCTGGCTGACCTTGACGCCGTAGTCAGAAAGTACGTCGTTGTAAGTCCTTCTGTCGTCCTCGTCAACTTCGATACCTTCGACCTCAGCGGGTATCATAGGAACACCGAAGGTGTCTATCGAAACTTCCTCCTCGCCGTCTTCTTTTTCTTCCGTGTAGATACGGTAATGTACGCTACCCCAAAGACCTTCCTCGCCTTGCTGTTTCAAAGCCTCGTTTACCTTGTTTATCCTGTGCATGTCGTCCTCTTCAAGGCGAGGGTCTTCGCCGAATACCTCTCTCTGTGCCTCTTTGACGGCGTTTCTTATCCAGTCCTCAAGAAGGTTCTCGGCTTCTTGCATTCTCTGGTCGGGCTGCATACTCATTGCCAATCTTACGGAAGCATCGTGTATATATATCGATGATAGTTGTAACGTCTTTTGTCATGGTTATCAACAGCATACTAAAGAGTAAGAACGGGTTACAGAGGTTAACATTAACATACTCTCTGGAGAATCGCCACACATGTCGGCGGTGCTGACGACAGAAGTTGTCTGCCGAAAATCGTATGTGTTTGTCCCGTCGAACACGGTAGCTGTCCGTATAACAGAGCCTCACTCGATTCCGAGGTCGTCCTCGACGCGCTCGCGCAGCTCCTGCCCCAAGTCGCTCATAGCGACGTTGATACGCGAAACCTGCGCCCACGACTCGACATCGTCTGCGTAGTCACGTGTCTTCCAGTCCTTCGGGAGCGAGGGTGCCTCGTAGCCGACACGGTCGAACTCGGCGTCCCAGAAGAACTCGTACTCGTCGAGCAAGCCGATACTTTCCACGAGTTCGATGTCGGATGGTTCGAGTTCGTCGCGCCAGTCTTCGAGTGCGTCGTCCCAGTGTTCTTCGACCTGTTCGCGTACGGTTTCGTCGTCGAGTTCGTCTTCGTCCATGTCCGAAGAAAGAACGCCGGAGACAAAACAGCTTCTAGTCACGGTGACGTTTACGTCTTCTGCGTCCTCTGTCGCGTTTCTTCGACGACCTAACTTCGAGGTAGTTGCGTCCGACCCATATCACGATGAGTGTCGAAGAAACGAGGCTTACGGCGATAACGTAGAAAAACGTTGAGGCACCCAGACCGAGAGGGTCGTTCGTCATACGTCCCGCGCCTTCTGTCAGAAGGAGAAGTACGAAAAGAACAGCGAAGCCAGCACCGACGCCTATCTGTATCGCCTTGTCCATCTCGAACCCGCGGTACTCCAGAACGAAGGCGGAGGCGGGAAAAACAAGGGCACCGACGGTAATGTGGACGTAGATGGGGACGGCGTCAACCGACGCTGTCGAGATTAGGTCTACGAGACCCAGCGTTCCCGTGGCTATTATGAAGGCTGACCCGACCAACAGTATCAGCCTAACCTTGAGAAACTCGACAAGTCGGGCGGTTTGGTCGCTCACGGAGACGTGTAGGATGATACACCAGATAAATCTACGTCAGACGGGAAGCATACGGAGAGAGGGGACGGCAGTTCTGCACCACGGTTATACGCCGCCGTCCCGAAGCCTGCGTATGACCGTACGACGCACAGAACGCGAACCTATCATCGGTTTTTGGCGCGAGAAGTTCGGCGTCCCTCCGGAGACGTTCGACAACTACGTTTTCTATAAGAAAGGAGCGAAGAAGGTGTGGGCTGTACGGCGCGAGACGGTCAGCGCGCTCGAAGGCGAAGACACCGAGACACTCGAAACCCTCGACTACGAGTCGGTCGGTCTTCCTCTTTTGCGTGTCGGCGGCGAACATGACAAGCCAACGACGGACGCTCTACAACTTTTCGGAGACTCTGTGACGAAAAACGCCGTCGAACTCGACACCGAAGACGCGTGCGAGTTCGTGCGTGGCGAAACGGTCGATATAGAGTTCGGCGAGGACGAAGTAGACTTAGGCTACGTCGCCGTAAAACACGAGGAGGAGGTCTTAGGATGCGGTCTCTACTTCCCCGGCGAACTGCGGAGTCAGGTTCCGAAGGGTCGGCGTGTCGAACTGAGACTTTAAGCACAGGCTTTTGTTCTGAGAGGACGTATCGCGGAGATACATGGGACTTGTAGAGGAGTTCGTGCCGGGCAAAACGACAGCCTTTCTTCTCCTTGTTCTTGTCGTCGCCGTCGGATACACCGCAGTCGCAGAACCCATCGAGGACGAACCACTCGACACCGAAGAGGTCGAACGCATCGTAGTCGAGGAAACGAACGAGGTACGCACCGAACGCGGTCTGAGACGTCTTGAGACAGACGGTTCGTTGCGCTCCGGGGCGCGTTCGCACTCGTCCGACATGGCACGTCACGGCTACGTCGGACACGAAGCAAACGACGGCGAACACCCTTTCGAGAGATACGGTGAATGTTCCGACGGCGGCTACGCGGGCGAGAACGTCGCAAGCGCGTGGTACGGAAAGAACTTCGTCTACGACGAAGCGGAGGTTCCGACCCTCCATCTTTCGAGCGAGCGCGAGGTTGCCGAACATCTTGTGCGTGCTTGGATGAACTCCGAAGGTCACCGTGAGACGCTACTGAACGAGGACTGGGAGAAAATAGGCATAGGAATCGCAGTAACGGAGGAAGACAAGGTTCTCGCTACGCAGGCTTTCTGTTCGGGTTCGCTCGTCACAGACGCGCCTTAGCGCGCGCCTATCGCTTCTATCTCAACCGCCGCACCTAATGGTACCTCACCGACCTCTACCGCGCTTCTTGCAGGCGGTTCATCGTCGAAGAAGCCTTGATAAACCTCGTTCATCTCGCCGAAGTCATCTATGTCGTTCAGGAAAACTGTGACCTTTACGGCGTCTTCGAGCGACGACCCTCCGGCTTCGAGTACGGCGGAGACGTTCTTTAATGCGCGTTCCGTCTGTTCGGCGACGCCACCGTCAACCATCTCGCCGTCCGGCTTCAACGGCACCTGCCCTGCCGTGAAGACGAGGTCTTCTGTCGCTGTGCCTTGTGAGTACGCACCTACCGCCTCTGGCGCGTCTTCTGTCTCGATTACGTCTTTCATACGGTAAGAGACGTGACGACGCGGAACAAAAGTCTTAGCCAAGCACTTCGATGTCGTAGCCCTCGTTTTCGAGAGCGCGCACTAGACGGTTGGCGTGCTCGCGACTTCTGGTTTCAACCTCGAACTCGACCTCGGCGGCGTTTAGCGTCACGTCTTTCGCCATCCTGTCGTGGTGTATCGCGTATATGTTGGCGTTGTGGTCGGCGATACGTGTCGCTATATCAACGAGCGCGCCCGGCTTGTCGTGGAGAACCGTCTCGAACTTGAGATAACGTCCGGCGTTGATGAGACCACGGTTTATGACCTGTGAGAGGACGTTTGAGTCTATGTTTCCGCCACAGAGAAGAGGGACGACAGTCTCCCCTTCTAAGTCCAAGTCGCGTTCGACGGCGGCGGCAACAGGGACGGCACCCGCACCTTCGACAACCGTCTTGTCCTGTTCTAACAGACGCAGAATCGCGTTCGCCGTCTCGTCGTCGTCTACGACGACGGCTTCGTCCACGCGTTCCTTGATGACCTCGAACGTCGATTCTGCGATATGACGCGTAGCGATTCCGTCGGAGATAGTCGAAACGGAGTCGCGTTCGTACACCTCGCCGCGTTGTAGGCTCTGTTTCAGGCTTGACGCCCCTTCCGCCTGCGCGGCTATGACGCGCGTGTCGGGTGACCGTGCCTTGACCGCCGTTGCGACACCAGCGGCGAGTCCGCCGCCGCCTACGGCGACGATTATTGTATCGACTTCCGGGAGTTCGTCGAGTATTTCGAGACCGACGGTTCCCTGACCAGCCTGTACGTGTTCGTCGTCGAAGGGATGGACGAAGACGCGACCTTCTTTTTCGCCGATTTCGAGTGCCTTCTCGTACGCTTCGTCGTAGTCGATTCCGTGGAGGACTATCTCGACATAGTCGCCACCATATTCACTCGTCGCCTCTACCTTCGATATCGCTGCGTCCTTAGGCATGACAATTTTGGTGTCTATACCCACCTCTCTCGCCGCGAGTGCTACGCCCTGTGCATGATTCCCCGCGCTCGCTGTGATGACGCCCGCCTCGCGTTCTTCGTCAGAAAGGCTCGACATCTTGTTGTACGCACCGCGTATCTTGAACGAACCCGTGCGCTGGAGGTTCTCGTACTTGAGGTGTACGTCCGCGCCGGTTGCCTCGCTCACTGTGCGCGAGTGGCGCAGAGGTGTGTGCTCAATAACCCCTTCGACACGTTCCATCGCCTGCTCTACGTTGTCTATCTTTATCATGCCTCGAAACAGGTGGGCGCGGGGCTTAGGTTTGGCGGTGCTGGTGCGGTGTTCCGATGTATCTCTCCTTCTGTTGCTTGTAGGGTCTTTCGTACTATCTTTCATCTATACGGAACCATGTTCTGTTGATGACCGAAAAGTTCGTATATAATAACTTGAAGAACGTTTTGGGAATACAGATAGATTTATATCACATAACGTTCTAAGACAGCCTGAATGAGCGCAAAGACACCTCTTGAGCGCGTACCCGGTGTACCGGGTCTGGAACCGACTGTCGGCGACGGCGAAGAAGGATCCGCCCTTTCCGCCGGTAGGACTGAGAGACAGGTTCCTGTGGCTGTCGCACCGGGTGACGGTGTCGGTCCCGAGATAACCGACGCGGTACTCCGTGTCCTGGACGCCGCTGGCGCGCCTCTGCGTTACGACAAGGTCGAGATGGGGAAGACTGCTTACGAAAACGGTGTCACGTCCGGCATACCCGATGCGGCATGGGAGACGATACGCGAAGACGGGGTGCTTCTCAAGGGACCGGTCACTACGCCACAGGGAGGGGGCTACAAGAGCCTGAACGTAACGCTACGCAAGGCTCTCAACCTCTATGCCAACGTCCGACCTGTCCGGACCTACACGCCGTTCGTCGAATCAGACCATCCGAACATGGACGTCGTCGTCGTGCGTGAGAACGAAGAAGGTCTATACGCCGGAATAGAGCACCAGCAGACACGTGAGGTCGCACAGATACTCAAGTTAATTACACGTCCGGGTTCGGAACGTGTCATCCGACACGCCTTTGAGTACGCACGCACCCACGGACGCAACAAGCTGACGTGCATGACGAAGGACAACATTATGAAACACACCGACGGCTTGTTCAGCCAGGTCTTCAAGGAGGTCGCTACGGAGTACCCAGATGTAGACTCAGAACACCTCATAATCGACATCGGGACGGCACGTCTGGCGACACAGCCCGAGGAGTTTGACGTCGTGGTCGCACCCAATTTGTACGGTGATATACTCTCTGATATCACAGCAGAACTCGCCGGTTCAGTCGGACTTGCAGGGTCGGCGAACATAGGATCCAATGTTTCGCTTTTCGAGGCGGTTCATGGTTCCGCACCCGACATCGCAGGCGAAGGTATCGCGAATCCATCGGGACTGCTTGTCGCGGCGAAGGAGATGCTTGTACATCTCGGCTTTGTCGATGTAGCACAGGATATCGAGAACGCGTGGCTCAGGACGCTTGAGGACGGTGTTCACACGCCGGATATCTACCGTGAAGGCTTAAGCAGCAAAGAGGTCAGCACCGAAGGCTTCACGGATGCTGTCATCGACCGTCTCGGGAAGGCTCCAAAACGTCTACCGTCGGCACAGTACGCGACAGTTTCGGAAAACGGACACGAACGTACAGCCGGTGTTTCTGTCGAGCCTTCGCCTACGCCGCAGCAGGAAAAACGTCTCCGTGGTATCGACGTCTTCATAGACTGGGACAAAAAAGAACGCGATCCCGACACAATAGGTAACGGTCTCGAAGGGTCAGCGTCGAAGGTCGAGTGGTACCTAGAGATGATAACAAACCGTGGCGTCAAGGTCTACCCAGACGGTCTCCCGGAGACGTTCTGGACCGACCACTGGCGGTGCCGCTTTCTCCCTGCCGACGCAGACATAATAGAGTTCGACCGTGTCCTTGACCTACTGTGTGCTCTCCACGAAGACGGATGGGACGTAATAAAGACGGAACAGCTCTATACCTTCGACGGACGGCGCGCGTACTCGCTCGGGCAGGGACAGTAGGTCACGTCTCTTTCATGTTGCGTTACGTTCAAAAGCTAACAGGACGAGTGAACTGTATGCGAAGGCTATCCGACGGTGTCCGGATGATAGACACAGGGATGCTCGGACACGAAGGACACACAGCCGTGTTTGTCATCGAAGGACGCGAGACGGCACTCGTTGAGTCAGGTCTTTCGACGACACGCGAACGCGTAAAACGTGAACTAGCGTCCGAAGGCGTCGAACCCGACTACATCGTACCGACGCATCTCCATCTCGACCACGCGGGCGCGACAGGATTTCTCGCTGAGGAGTACGACGCAACCGTCGTCTGCCACCCGAACGCACACGACTACCTCGTTGACGCCGAGAAGGTCGAAAGACTCGTCAAGAGCGTACGGCGTGCCGTCGGTGGTCTTGCCGAGGCGTACGGCACAGCGAAGCCCGTCGAAGGCGAAGTTCGTGTACTGGAAGACGGCGAAGAACTCGACTTGGGCGGAAGGACGCTTGAAGCCGCGCATGTCCACGGGCACGCGCCGCACCAGTTCGCGCTTTTCGACGACGAGACGCGTTCATTATTCCCGGCGGACGAGGCAGGGATGTGGCTGGACGACGAACTCGTACATACCACACCGCCGCCCAACTTCGACTTGGAGACGAATCTCGAAAGCCTCGACCGTCTCGCACGTTACGACGCGACGGGTCTTGTCTACACGCATTTCGGCGCGCGTGGCGAAGACGAGAAAGACGTACGCGACGCGCTCGAACAGTACCGACGTGTCCTCACCGACTGGGTCGAGAGCGTCGAGGAGGCGTACGGACGCTTAGGCGATAAAGAGGCTGTCGCAGACGAGATAATCGCCCAAGCCGGTTTTCCGGAGAGATGGGACGAAGACGCCGTACGTGAGATGGTGAAGATGGACGTACGCGGCTCCGTGATGTATCTCAACGGCTGAAACAGGCTGTGGAAAACAGATAAACGCACCGCCGTTCTTCTTTGGGGCATGCCGGAAAAACGAGAGTTCGACAGCATCATCTACGAAAAAGACGACGAGTGGGACAAAAGGGTGGCGCGCATTGTACTCGACCGCCCTGAGCGGTACAACGCGATTTCGAAACGTATGCCCGGCGAGATAAGTGAGGCGGTCGAACGCGCGAATTCGGACGACGACGTACACGTAATCGTCCTGACAGGCGCGGGCGAAGGCTTCTGCGCCGGCTACGACCTAGTTGAGTTCGCCGAGTCCGACGATGCGGAGGGTTCACAGGAGATGCCGTGGAATCCGATGAAGGACTACAGAAACATGAAGGAGAACACGGAGGACTTTATGTCTCTCTGGAGGAGCCACAAGCCCGTCGTTTGTGCGATAAACGGCGACGCCGTCGCGGGCGGAAGCGACATCGCGCTCTGCGCCGACATCATCCTTATGTCCGAGGACGCGCGTATCGGCTATCCGCCCGCACGCGTCTGGGGATGCCCCACGACAGCTATGTGGGTCTACCGTCTCGGCGCGGAGGGTGCGAAACGCATGCTCCTGACAGGAGACCTGATAGACGGCAAGGAGGCAGAGGAGATGGGTTTGGTCTACCGCGCAGTCCCCGAAGAAGAACTCGACTCCGCGGTGGACGGACTCGTCGAACGAATGCAGGGCATACCGAAGAACCAACTCATGATGCAAAAGATGATGATAAACCAAGCGTACGACAGCATGGGAATCGAGAACACACAGAGGTTCGCGACCATCTTCGACGGTATGGCGCGGCACACCCCCGAAGGCGTGCGTTTCAAAGAGCGGTGCGAGGAAGTAGGCTTCCAGCAGGCGGTAAGAGAAAGAGACAGCGGCGAGCCGATAGACGAGATGTAAAGACGCGTCGACAGTTCTTTTGTTCCGCGACGCATTTTGCCGTCATGGGTGTAGACTTAGGCGATATCGTCGTCGCGCATGAGACGCCGCTCGAAGAGATAGGCGGACGCGTTGGTGTTGACGCGTACAACGCACTCTACGGCTTCTTGGCGAACATACGTCAGCGAGACGGAACGCCGCTCAAGGACTCGAAAGGACGCGTAACGTCGCATCTGAGCGGTCTTCTGTACCGCACGGCGAACCTGTACGAGGCGGGGATAAAGCCGTGTTACGTCTTCGACGGCGAACCACCCGCCCTCAAGACAAAGACGGTCAAGGAGCGGAAAGAGAGACGCGACGAGGCGGAGGAAGCGTACGAAGAAGCCGCAAGACGGGGCGACGAGGCGGCGATGCTGAAGCATGCCCAACAGGCGACACGTCTCGAACCGCCGCAGGTCGAAACGAGCGTCGCACTCTTAGACGCACTCAATGTTCCTTGGGTCGAAGCACCGTCCGAAGGCGAGGCACAGGCTGTCCGTATGTGCGAGGACGACGCGCTCGACTCAGTTGGTTCGCAGGACTACGACGCCCTCCTTTTCGGCGCGCAGACGCTCGTACGCAACCTCACGATAAGAGGTCGCGGCGGAAACGAACTCACGCCCGAACGCATCGTCCTCGAAGAGACGCTCGAAGAACTCGGTCTGACGCGTGAGGAACTAGTTGAGGTGGCTATACTCGTCGGTACGGACTACAACGAAGGTATACACGGGTACGGTCCGAAGACCGCTCTTGAAACCGTCCGCGAAGGCGGCTTCAAGGAAGCCGTCGAAGACCACGCCGACGAGTTCGAGGCGGAGATTGACGAGGTAAAGAAGCTGTTTCTGGAACCGGAGACAACCGGCGACTACACGGTCGAATGGGACGTTCCCGACGGCGACGAAGTCGTCGCCCTTCTTTGCGACGAACATGACTTTTCGCGCGACCGTGTGACCGACGCAGTCGAACGTATCGAGAACGCGACAACGCAGTCTTCACTCGACAGATGGTCGTAAAAAGGTGGTTCTACGTGGCGAACGTTTTTGACATGCGGTAAGGAACCGAAAAGGGTTAACGACGCGGCAACACTTCTCATATAGACTCAGATTCGGGTTCTGGTGGGTAAGGATGAGCGAGCAAGATGAGGAAGAGGCGATACGCACACCGATAGTGAGTGTTCTGGGACATGTTGACCACGGAAAGACGACGCTCCTCGACGAGATACGCGGAAGCACCGTCGCCGAGGGCGAGGCGGGCGCAATCACACAGCATATAGGCTCGACTGTTGTGCCCATAGAGGTTATCGAACGTATCTGCGACCCGTCGGAGGAGTTCGACCTGCCGGGTCTACTCTTTATAGACACACCCGGACACCACGCTTTCACGACACTCCGTTCACGCGGTGGCGCGCTTTCTGACATCGCTGTCTTAGTCGTCGATGTCAACGACGGCTTCCAGCCCCAGACCGTCGAAGCCGTAAAGATTCTCTCGCAGTACGAGACGCCTTTTGTGGTCGCGGCGAACAAGATAGACGCCGTACCCGGATGGGATCCCAATCCCGACGCGGACTTCAGGACTACCTTCGAGGCGCAGTCCGACCGTGTGCAGAACGACCTCGAAAACGCCGTCTACGAGATAATCGGCGACCTGCATGAACAAGGTCTTCAGGCTGACAGGTACGACCGCGTACAGGACTTCCGTTCGAACGTCGGTGTGGTGCCGATAAGCGCGGAGACGGGCGAAGGTCTCCCCGACCTTCTCATGGTTCTCGTCGGTCTCGCACAACGGTATCTCAAGGAAGACCTCAAGACACACCCGACGGGGTACGGCGAAGGCACAGTCGTCGAGGTAGAGGAACGCAAAGGTCTCGGAACAACCGTCGATGTTCTGCTATACGACGGCGTCGTCGAGGTCGGCGACACGGTCGTCGTCGGCGGACAGTACGAGCCTATCGTCACGGAGGTTCGCGCCCTGCTGAAGCCACCCGAGGGCGAGGTTGCGGCGGGAGACGACCAACTCGAACGCGTCGAACGTGTGGTTGCGGCGCGCGGTATCAAGGTCGCAGCACCCGAACTCGAAGACGCTATGGCTGGCGCGCCTTTCGTCGTCGTCGGCGAGGACAGCAGCATAGACGAGGTCGAAAGACGCGTCAGGGAGGAGATGGACGAAATCGGCGTCGAGACGGCGGACGAAGGCGTCGTGGTCAAAGCGGACACACTCGGTTCTGTCGAGGCGTTCGGTAAGGCACTCGAAGACGAAGAAGTGCCTATCATGGCGGCTTCCGAAGGTGCCGTCTCGCGGCGCGACATAGTCGAGGCTGAGACGGCGAACGAACGCGAGCACCGCGCAGTCGTCGCGTTCAACGTCGATGTCCTTGACGACGCACGCGAGTACGCAGACGAAGCACTCGTCAAGATATTCGAGGACGACGTAATCTACAGGCTCATAGAGGAGTACAAGGAATGGGCGGAGAATCTTGAGGAGGAACGCGCCGAAAACGTCTTAGAATCGGTCGTCCTACCCGCAAGCTTCCGTGTACTCCATGACCACGTCTTCAGGCAGTCTGACCCCGCTGTGGTGGGCGTTCGTGTCCTCTCCGGAAAGTTAGAGAGAAACGTCACCGTCGAGAGAAACGACGGCAGGGTAGGAACCGTACAGGGCATACAGCGTCAGGGCGAGGACATCGAAAGCGCGGAGGCGGGCGAGGAGGTTTCTGTCGCAATCGACGGACCGACCGTCGGACGCGACATCAAGGAAGGCGACGTTCTCCATACCTCGGTGCCCGAGAAACACGCGAAGGCACTCGAACAGGAGTTCATGGACGTTCTCGAAGACACGACACGTGAGGCACTAGAGGAGTATCTTGAGATGAAGAGGAACGTGGATCCGTTTTGGGCGAAGTAGACGTGTTTTACTGTAATATACCCTCGCTTACCTAGACACTACCCGCGTCACAGGCGGTAAGCTAATTATTCTTGAATAGCAACGGGTGGATATTCCCGGTTTCAATCCAGAAACGGAACACAGTCTAACCTCCAGCAAATTCCGTATAAAAGAGTTCAGCGAGTACTCCGAGGAATTCGTAGCTCGACCCCCGTATCAGAAAAAAAGTCTGGTCAACGCGGAAGCAAAAAGACCTCTTAGATAGCCTATTCCGACGCTATTACATCCCTCGAATAGTACTCAGGGAGGTCAGACTGGATGAGAACACGACAGTATATGAGGTTATCGACGGTCAACAGAGGATAAATACAGTACAGAAATTCATCGAAGATGAACTAAACCTACCAGAGAGTCTTTCAGATATACATATTGAGTTACCCAACTCAAAATATAGTGAGCTATCTCCCGAACTCCGACGTTTCGTGGACAAATTGAGTTACGACGCCGATATAGTTCAGGATATAGACAATCCCCAAGACCCTCATCACATCGAGATAGCCACCGACATATTCTGGAGGCTACAACAGGGAGAGAATCTGAACTACATGGAGGTGGCTTACTCCCGTTTATCGAGTCTCGCACGGAACTTCGTTGTAAAGTACGGAGACGACCAACGTTTCGAGTATGAAGACTATAAGCCTATAGACGGGAATCCGGATAAACATCCGTTCTTCAACGTGATAGACAGAGACAACAACCGGATGCAGCACCTCGCCCTCCTAACTCGCTTCCTAATGTTGGAAGAGAACGATGGATCAGCCGATATCAAGCAGAACGAAGTCAAAGATTATATAAACAAGCATCAGGACGAAGACGGCATCTCAGACTGGTCTTTCGAAGACAGAGAAGTAGCAGAGAACGTTCTCGAAGTGATGGGTCTGTTCTACGATATATTTGAAAACGACCCGATGGTACAGGACGGCTCCGGAATGAAGGAATTCAAGACAGAGTACTTCACAATCTCCGTCTGGTTACTCATCCGCCACCTGAACAACCACTATGTTATAGGTGAGGAGGAGAAGGAAGCCATCCGTGACTTCGTGATAGAGTTCCATGAGAGATGGGATGACAGAGACGAGGAAGACCAAGATATAATCCTGTTCTCCGACAACCGACAGCAGAGCGAAGGTGAGATAGAGGTGCGGAACAGGATAATCAGGCAGGCTTTCTTCGAATATCTACAAGAGAACGATATTGAGTTCGAAACGATAGACGACCGCCGGAGTTTCAACGAAGCCGAACGAATCAAGATCTACAGACGTGATAACGGCTTATGCCAGATGTGTCTGGAAGAAGGAAAACCCGAAAATGAGGCGGAGGTGTCGTGGGAAGCGTATGAGGCTGACCATGTTATACCTCATGTGAAAGGCGGAGAAACTGATATTGAGAACGCTCAGGTTCTATGTAAGTACCACAACCGTTCCAAAGGAGCGAGACGGATGGACTAATTTGACATAGTAGAGAACGGTACCAAAACACCTATCCTCTTACAAGTAAGATATGTCTTACATGACAGAAATGGAG
>Ga0207714_1001375_pt1 | contig 15619 bp, 8 predicted proteins | sample PonA232FremontCA_2_FD_187270 | JGI IMG/M metagenome (GOLD analysis project Ga0207714, IMG submission 187270) | Marine sediment microbial community from Fremont, CA, USA - Pond A23 Sediment 2 (SPAdes) | ecosystem: Environmental > Aquatic > Marine > Unclassified | place: USA: Fremont, California... | reverse complement strand
GCCCAAGTCGGGGAGCGGAGACGCACCAGTAGACGTGCGTGTGAATGGTGGGACGGTGAACGGCGAGAGTTACCAGCCTATTGCTGGCGACTGATTGCCAGGAGTCCACATCAAAGCCACTGAAAGGCGACGCCTTTCAAGGCCTTGGCAGAGCGACGCTCTGCCAGTGGCCCCACCCTCAACGAGCGAACCGCGTATGCGGTGAGCGAAGTAGGGTGGGGTAGTTTACACGGCGGTACGTACAGACGATGCACGTACCCTTATGAGTGGAAATCTCTGTGAAATCCATCAGAAGCCCGGTGCAACGTTCAGAGCATGGATACAGCAGACGGGTCACAGCTGCCTTAGCAGGTCAACCGACGCCGGAGCCAACGCTGAAAAGACGAGACAGTAGTCGCTCATTGCGATGGTTCTTCCATTTGACTGACCGGCTGGTCAATAGCCTCAACACTCCGGACGATGGCAACGTTACCCGATGTTTCCTGGCTGATTCGCTCGGCGACAGAACCGAACATCGCCCGGGAGAGGTCACTCTTCTCCGACAGCCCCACACAGACCGTGTCGTACTCCTGCACCGCCTGGATAATCGCCGACTCGACATCTGCCGCAACGATCACGGCGCTCTCGTATTCCCCGGCGTCTAACCCACCCCGCTCGGCGACCGATCTGATCGTCTCTCGTCCTCGTTTCACGTGGTTTGTCTGTTCGTCCTCGGAACGCTGCTGAACGTTCAAAAGGATAGCGACAGAGTCGGAGAGGGTGGCGAAGTCAGCAGCGCGACGCGCGGCAACAGGAGCGTGTGGTCCCGACCCTGCCAACGCTATAGGCGTGCCGATAGCGTCGTCTTCGACCTTGACGAGAGAAACGTCGCAAGGAGCCTGCGTGATAACCGTGTCAAGCGTTGTCCCGAATACACGCTCTTCCTGTTTTATTCGCCCCCGCCACCCAACGAGGGCCTGGTGGGCGTTCTCCTCTCGAATGACGTTGACGAGCGCATCCCCTGTGTCCTCGGCGACGATGGCACTTGTACGGAGCCTCACGTCCATTTCCGCGGCGAGTTCCCGTGTGGTTTCGAGCAGTGTACGCTGGCTGTTGAGACGATCGGATGCGACGTTCCGTTCCGGAGCTGATTCAGCTTCGATTACGTTCACGGCGACGAGTTCGGGGATCCCATCGTCTCTGTGTGCACGGGCGGTAGCGGCTGCGAGCCGCAGCAGGCCGAGCTGTGTCTCCGGATTCGCTACCCCTACGACGACCCTGTAGGGCTCGCCAGACAGCGTGGCAGGCCCCGTTCCGGGAAGTCTTGTCGTCACGCCTCGAATGAGACTCCCGAATGCCTCGTCGAACAGTCCCTCTTCTATTCCGCGACCCCTGGCGTAGATGACGTACCAGACGACGCCGAGAAAGACGATTCCGGTCCCGACGAGTATAACCGGCGGTTCCATCTGCGAGATGACGACACCAGTCATCGCCACGCCGAGCACTGGCACGGCTGGATACAGCAGGCTCGGCATCTCGAAGGCTGGATCGTACTCCTCCGGATCAGCACGCCGGAAGACGACGACAGCGACGTGAACGAGTCCGTACGTCACGAGGAAGCTGAAACTCGCTACCTGCGCCAGCAGCGCGACGATTTCTTGAACCCGGAGTCCAGCGAGCACGAGCAGGCCGGTCACCGCGCCCGTCGCCATGATCGCCCGGTGAGGCGTGTTGAACCGACTGTGCGTGACGTTCAGCCGGTCGCTCATCAATCCGTCCCGTCCCATGGCGAAGATGACTCTGGATGCTGCGAGAATCGACGAATTCGAACTCGAAATCGCGGCGATCGCCGCTGCGACCGTGACGGCAACGATCCCGGCCGTCCCGAACATAGTGATCGCCGCGACGTCGGATACGGGGACGAGTGAGCCACCTAACTCGGCGTACGGAACCACGCCGGTGCTGATGAGCATGATAGCCGCATACAGGAGTGTGACCGAGACGACAGACAGCACCATCGTCAGCGGGATGAGTTTTCCGGGCCGTTCGATCTCGCCGGCGACCGTGGCGATGATTTCGAACCCGAGATACGTTACGAACACGACCCCGGTCGTCGCAACGATGCCCGACGCCCCGGTCGGTGCGAACTCTTCGAGATTTCCAGGATCGATAAAGAAGATCCCGAGTGCGACGTAGACGAGAACGACGACCAGCTCCGCCCCGATCATGATGTTCTGTGCGCCGCTGGACTCGTCGGTTCCGTAGAAGTTGATACCTGTAATCAGTCCGAGTCCGACGAGACCCAACAGAACGATGAGTGCCCGGCCGTCGAGAAACGGGAGCGGCGCGACGATGTACTGGCCGAAACCGATCATGTAGAAGGCGCTGGCGAACATCAACCCGGTCCACATCCCCCACCCGACGATACTCCCGAACAACCCGCCGAGCGCACGGTTGACGTAGTGGTAGCTGCCGCCGGCGATCGGCATTCCGGTGGCCAGTTCCGCCAGCGACAGCGCGGCTAACAGGGCGACGAACCCGGCAATCACGAACGAGATGGCGCTGGCCGGTCCCGCCCCTTTGGCGGCTAACCCGGGTAGAATGAAAATCCCGGCCCCGATCATCGTTCCGCCACCGAGGGTCATCGCTTCGAGGAATCCGAGATTCCGCTCCAGTTCGCCAGCGTCAACCGTCATGGCGGGCCCAATTTCGTGGACGTAACGCGGATCCTGCGAACCAGCAACGCAACGGGTCAGCGTGGCTGTGGGAGCGCGTGATTACTCCAGTCGTGTGACGACCGAATCGGCCACCGCCTGCGAGTCTCTGCTGTGGGGGCATTCGCTCAGATGGGTGGAAAATTTAGTTACTCGCGGGGACTGACCACCGCGACACTTTTTGCCGCCCACGAAGGCGGGACTCGGTCGTTTCATTACAACATAGACAGACTTGTAACAGTTTGGTCTAAGACTCGGAAAAAATGGACCAACCCCGACCGTGGTCTAATCGTCGTAGAGTTACTTCTAATCGACGTCCCGTACAATGAACGCGGGTTTGTCCACCTCGTCGACGATACGTGTCGGGACAGTCCCGAGGATTCGTTCACCGAGCGACGGTTTCGTTTCGCCAAGGACCAGGAGATCGTACTCCCGCGCGAGTTCGATTATTTTGTCGTGTGGAGATTCCTCGTCCGAGAGCTGCCAGTCGATCCGCTCGCGCTCGATTCCGACCTCGTTGAGACGATCCACGGCCCCGCGGACGAGGAACTCACCGTGGCTCGGGTCGCTGTCCTCGGCGACGGAGTGAAAAAACGTGACTGACACGTCGCTCATCCGCATGACATCTGTAAGGAGAGAAATAATACGTTCGAGATTCGTGTCACCGCGCACCGGGACGAGTACCCGCTCGATGGACTCGACCTCACTCAGGGCCAAGACGGCATCACAGCCGTATTCGTCGGCAACGCGGTCGATAGTATCTGTTCGGTCGTGTGTGAACACGAGGACATCGATTACGTTGATACCACTGGCACGGAATTCGTCGGCCATTCCCGCCAGTGTTTCTGTTGCTTCTGATTCGTGGTCCTGTCTAAGTTGTGCGGGCGCTACTTGATCCGGAACCGGATAGTAGCCAAGAAGGACAACATCGACCGAACGGCAAAGATCGATGAGTGGCTGAGTCAGTAGGTCGTCACCTGAGACATCAACCGGCACGAGTATGCTCGAATCACCGCTCAAGGGCATATATTGAGCTTCTTGCCCCTGCTACATTCAACTTCGGGTGCAAAGAGAACTTGTCTTGCTACTTTTTGAGGCTGATCAGTCGGGTGCTCTCTCAGAGGACAGCTCTGATTGTTCGGCCGCCTCCGTCGGTGAGACATCAAACTGCCTGAGGAACTGCTGGACTGACTCGTCACTTCCAACGATTATCACCCGCTCGTCGCCAGTAAACTGCCGTTGAGGATCGAGAGTATTAGACAGCCCGGAGTCGTCTTCGATAGCGATCACGCGGCATCCCGTCTCTTCGAAAATGCCCGATTCGGCAAGCGTCGATCCAGCAAACGGACTGGCGGAGACGCGGACAAACCGGATCTGACTCGCCGGTGCTAAGACGTCTTCACCGCGGAGTTCCTTCGCGATCATCCTGGCACTCACACGGGGAACCGACAAGACGTAGTCTGCTCCCGCACTCAGGGCCTTCCTGGTCGCATCAGTGTCACTCACCCGTGTTAACACCTCGATGCTCGGGTCTAACGACCGTGCGAGTACTGTCGTCAGGAGGCTCGCTGAATCATCGGGAAGGCCGATGATAATCGCCTCGGCGTCTCCGATTTCAGCCTCTTGTAGGACCGCTTTCGACCCTGCATCGGCAACGATATCGACCCCTTCGTGGTCATCAATATCGATCGTCACGGCATCGATGTCCGCCTCCGAGATGACTGAATGTGCAGCCTGTCCGACCTCACCCATCCCTGCAAGGATGATCCGCTCGTGCTGTCGGACCGCCCGTGTCGGCCGAATGAAATCTGTTATTTCTTCGAGTGTGTCATGCCCGCCTGATACCAGTAATACAGTATTGGGACGGATCACCGCATCCGGGTCTGGCGGCAACTGTAATTCGCCGTCGATCCACGCGCCGATGATGTTCGCTCCCGTTCGCTCTCTGATCTCCGAGTCCCGAATACGAGTCCCGACCAACCGGCTTTGTTGCTGGACTGGAATCTCAGTCGCCTCGATATCGGACCCCAAATCGATCGTGTCGGTCACGTCGGAACTGAATGAAGTGACCGCTTTTTCAGCGAGCCGGTGCCCGAGCACCTCGTGCGGCGAGAGAACACTGTCGGCACCGGTTTCCAACAGTATATTACGGAGGGAACCGTCGTCGGTCAGGGCGATAATCTCGATATCCAGGCGCATCGACCGCACCGTCAGGATCGTGTCCACGTTCGCGCCCCCCGCGTCAGTAATAACCGCCCTCGCGGTCCCGATGCTCGCCCGCTCGAATGTGTCTGCGTCCTGTGGCGAGCCGTGAATAGCGGAATAGCCGTCGTCAGAGAGTTCCCTTGCGTTTTCCTCCGAAGAGGAAATTAGCACGTAGTCGATATCGAGTTCTTTGAGTTCGTCGAGCAGCACGGCAGAATCCCGACGGTATTCGCAGATGATGACGTGATCTTGCTTTGGAGTGAGGCGATTGTCGAGGTTGACTTCAGCACCGGTGAACAGTGGAATGATAATCAGTCGGAGTGTAAAGAAGCCGATCGCAATCCCAGAGATTTGAGTCAGTGAGACAAACAGGAGCACCAGCGGATGGCTCCAGAGATCCGAATCTTGGCCGTAGCCGGTCGTCGTCATCGTCTGGACAACAAACTCGAACGAAGCGAATATCGATTGGTTCACTCCCTCCAACTGCGCCAGTGCGAGGTTGTACACTACCGTATATGTGAGGACGACGATACCGAGACCAAGAAAGTAGTAGAGCATGAGCCGGTCCCGTCGAGAGAACTCGATCTCTTGTATTGAGCGGGGGACCGAAATCATAATAGACAGTATAGTGTCATAGTTGAGTGAATAAAAAAGATAGTGCCAGTCTCCTACATTAGAATTTCAACTACCTACGCCCCGGTATCGTCTCATAGCAGGTGCTTGGCACTCTCTGTATCCTCTATGGTTGTTGTCATAATCAGATGTCAGATAGACCGCGAGACAGCGCGGGTATTAACCAGTTCTCCGAACTAATTAAACAGAATCGTCATAAATCGACTTGCTTCTTTGGTCATACGGAACACCTATGAGGTTCGCGTGGAATTTGACTCAAAGCGTACGCGCTTCTTCCCACGACTGAAGCCCTGTCTCTTACCCACAAGTCTCGGCGTTAGCTCTGCGAGAGTAATAATCGCCTCGGGGAAACCGCAAGAAAGCGGCAGTATTACTAGTTAACGTACACTTCCGCAACTGAGGCACACAACGGTTTTACCGTAATATAACCCCAATTTACCGCAATTTGATCCTCTCGCGTAGCTCATTGATTGCCCGAGTGATCTCAAAATCTGCCGTAGCGTAGCTGACACGGCCATTGGAAAGTGTCGTGCTCATTCGAAAGATGTAGCTAAGAGACAGGACTGAAGCCATGCGCTCTCGCCTCGAACAACTGTAATCCACGTCGCTCAGTGCAAGATACGCGCCTTCCATCTTGCATACCAGTACGAATTCCATCCTGATCTGGTAGGTGTCTCACCACCCAGTCTACAGGCGGAGCAGGCCGAGTGTCTCGAGGCTTTCCCCCGAAGTGCTTCACAGGGTTACGTTCCGGTTGAGGATAGTTCTACGACACGGTGTCTGACAGTCAAACGTCCTCGAAGAATCTGTAATTCTTGTCGTATTATGGTGCTTGTTAGCAAGTTTTCCGATGCAGCAATCCCCCTACCCCCTGTTGTATCCATCGACTCACAGCCCGAACGGTTCGAGGTCGATCCGCTCGACCAGCCCGGCGGCCCGGTCGTACGGCGATTTTCGATCGCCCCCGGTTTCGGGTCGATCGCGTCCCGTCGCGGCGTAGACGTGGTCGACGAACGCCTCGCGAGCGAGGCGATTCTCGAAGAGGCCGTGGAGGTAGGTGCCGAGGACATCACCGTCGGCCGCGCCGCCGCCGTCGAACGGTCGTTCGATGTCGGCGTCGGCGAGGGGGTCGCTGTCGCCCATGTGGATCTCGTAGCCCGAGACGGTCCCCGAGGCATCCGCCAGGGGGCCACACCCCCGGAGCTGGCGCTCGACCGGTTCGACGGTTTTCTCGCGACTGAACCGGGTTTCGACCGGGAGCACCCCCGCGCCCTCGACCGTCTCCGTCTCGCCGGTCCCCTCGATAGACGCGTTCGAGAGCCGCTCGCCGAGAAGCTGGTAGCCGCCACAGAGCCCGACGATCGGCCCATCGAACGCCCGGAGCTCCTCGTATAGGCCGTCCTCGGCCGCGGCGATCGCGTCGTCGACGGTGTTTTTTGTCCCCGTCAGAACGACCGCATCGGCGTCGAGCGGCGCCGAGAGCGGCACGAACCGAACCCGGACGCCGGGCACTCTCGCGAGTGGCTCGACGTCGGTGACGTTCGACGCCCGTGGGAATCGGGGGACGGCGACCGTCACCGATCGGTCGGGGTCGACGCCGTCCTCGTCGCCCATCGTCCCCGCCGAGTCCGGCGCCGGCAGGGAGACGCTGTCCTCCTCAGGCAGCCCCGGATCGTCGTAGGGAAGGACGCCAAGCACGGGCACGCCCGTCAGTTCCTCGATGCGGTCGATGCCGGGGGCGAGAATCGAGCGATCCCCGCGGAACTTCGTGACGACGACGCCCTCAATCCGGTCGCGGACATCGTCGGGGAGTAACTCGAGCGTCCCCAAGATCGACGCGAAGACGCCGCCGCGCTCGATATCGGCGACAAGCAACACGTCGGCGTCGGCAAAGCGCGCCGTCTCAAGATTCGCCAGGTCACGGTCGTGAAGGTTGATCTCGGCGATTGACCCGGCCCCCTCCGCGATCACGATATCGTGGGCCGCCGCCAGCCGCCCGTGGGCTGCCTCGGCGGTCGCCTTTGCCCGTTCCCAGTGCGTCTCATAGTACTCTCCAGCGGCGAAATGCTCGATCGCCTCGCCGTCGAGGACGAGTTGGGATTCACCGTCGCCGCGGGGCTTCAACAGCACCGGGTTGTGGTCAGTCGTCGCCGGGGTCCGCGCCGCGTTGGCTTGGACGTACTGGGAGATGCCGATTTCGCCGAATCCTTCGCCGGTTGCCCGGGCAACCGCCCGCGCGTTGTTGGACATATTCTGTGCTTTGAACGGCGCGACCGAGAGCCCCCGGTTGGCGAGGGACCGACAGAGGCCGGCGGCGACCGTCGATTTGCCGACGTGGCTCGCTGTTCCGGCGACGAGGATCGTTCGGGCCGACATCACGACATGTTCCGGAGCGGCCGACTATACCAGTTACGGCGGTACCGATCCGACGCGCCCGACGCCCGTGTCGCCTGGGGAACGTTTATTCAGGGGCTGGCCGAACAATCTCTCGATGGAACCCGGGGAATCGGTCGATCTTGAGGCATGGCTCGCCGAGCAGGAGTCCTTCGAGCCGCCGGCGTCGTTCGTCGAGCAGGCCAACGTCACCGATCCGGGAATCTACGAGGAGTTCGAGGCGAACTGGCCGGACTGCTGGGAGCGCGCCGCCAATCTACTCGATTGGGATCAGCCCTGGACGGATGTGCTCGACGCGTCGTCCGCGCCCCGGTATCGGTGGTTCACCGGTGGCCGGCTCAACGCGGCCTACAACTGTGTCGACAGACACGTCGAGGCCGGCCGCAAGAACCGCGCTGCGCTTCGGTGGGTCGGCAAGCGCGGCGAGACGGAGACCTACACCTACGGGGATCTCAAACGCGAGACCGAGGCGTTCGCGGCTTCGCTTCGCGATCTCGGCGTCGAAGAGGACGACGTCGTCACGTTGTATCTGCCGATGATCCCGGAGCTACCGATCGCGATGCTGGCGTGTGCGCGGATCGGTGCCCCCCACTCCGTCGTCTTCGCCGGCTTCTCTGCCGACGCGCTCGCGACACGGATGGAGTCCGCCGATTCCGAATATCTCGTCACCTGCGACGGCTACTACCGCCGCGGCGACCCCCTCAATCATAAGGGCAAAGCCGACCGAGCGGTCAGACGCATCGACCGGGACGTCGAAACGATCGTCGTCGACCGCCTCGGCGCCAGTTTGCCGCACTCGCTCGGCGAGGCCCAACACGACTACGACAACATCATCGACCGAAACCGCGGACAGACCATCGATCCCGTCGCCCGCGACGCTGAGGACGACCTCTTCGTGATGTACACGTCCGGAACGACGGGCAAGCCGAAGGCGGTCAGACACACAACCGGTGGCTACCTCTCGCATGTGGCGTGGACGGCCCACGCAGTGTTGGATATCAAGCCGGAGGACACCTACTGGTGTTCGGCCGACATCGGCTGGATCACGGGGCACTCCTACATCGTTTACGGCCCGCTCGCGCTCGGAACGACGACGGTGATCTACGAGGAGACGCCTGACTACCCCGAAAAAACCCGTATCTGGGAGCTCATCGAGCGCTACGACGTGAACGTCTTCTACACGGCGCCGACAGCGATCAGAGCGTTCATGAAGTGGGGCTCGGACTACCCGGATCGACACGATCTCTCGTCGCTTCGACTCCTCGGGACGGTCGGGGAGGCGATCAACCCGAAGGCTTGGAAGTGGTACTACAAACACGTCGGTGGCGAATCCTGCCCGATCGTCGACACGTGGTGGCAGGCCGAGACGGGCGGAATGATGGTCACGACGCTGCCCGGCGTCGCCACGATGAAACCGGGGTCCGCGGGGAGACCGTTGCCCGGCATCGACGCACAGGTTGTCAACGAGGCGGGCAACGAGGTGGCCCCCGGTGAAGCCGGCTTTCTGACCGTCGACAGGCCCTGGCCGGGGATGCTTCGCGGACTCGCGGGCGACGAGGATGGGCGGTTCGTTTCGGAGTACTGGGAGGCGTACTCCGATCCCGATTCGGACGAGTGGACCTACGTGCCGGGCGATGGCGCGAAGATCGACGAGGACGGCTACATCACGATCCTCGGCCGCGTCGACGACGTGATCCCCCTCGGCGACGCCACGATCGGCACGATGGAGATCGAGTCGGCAGTCGTCGGTGTCGAGGGCGTCGCCGAGGCGGCCGTCACGAGCGCAGGGGGTGACCTCATCGCCTACGTCAGCACCGAGCAGGGGCATACGGGCGATGCCGCCCTCCGGAACACCGTCATGGCGGCGATCGAGCGGGAGATCGGCAGCGTGGCGATCCCCGACCACATCGTCTTCACCCCCGAACTGCCGAAGACCCGCTCGGGGAAGATCATGCGGCGACTTCTGGAGGGGATCGCGACCGGCGAGAAGCTGGGCGACATCAGCGCGCTCCGGAACCCCGAGATCGTCGGGGAACTCCAGGCACGGCTGTCGGGCGACTCCCGATCGTATCTCGAGTCTGAACACTAATTTCGGATTTACATAAAAGCGCGAAACACGGGTAACGAACCACCGCACGTTCGATCGCCGGGCCGGAGGAAGTCCTCAGGCGGAGAGCATCGTCGGGTTGGGATTATTCCCACTGGCCCCGCCCGCCGACAGCATCCAAAGAACTATTATTTCGGGTGATTCAACTATTACGAAATGAGCGATCCGCTCGGCCGTCGGGAGTACGAGCAACTTCGGGAGGCCGCGGCGACCACGCGCGGCCGTCTTGTCGTCAGGCTCATCGCGGAGGCGGGCGTTCGGCCTGCCGAACAGACCCGGATCCGCCCCGGCGACGTCGACCGGCGTCGGTTCGACGGTGTGGTGCATCACTTTCTGTCCGTCCGCGGCAGTGATGGGGACACCTGCCGGCGGACGTACCTCCCGGTCGAGTTGGCCCGTCTCATGGATGAGTACGCCGCGACCGCCGGCGTCGCCCCCGATACCCGGCTGATCGACGTCACGCCGCGTCGGGTCCAGATGCTCGTCTCGGAAGTCGCCTCCCGGGCGGCCGAAATAACCGAGCAGAGCCGCCTCGAGACTGTCTCGAGCGACGGGCTCCGGCGGTACTTCGCTAGGCGGCTGCTCGTCGAAGACAGCATCGACCCTCGGATCGTCCGAACGATCGGGGGGTGGGACCGACTCGAAGCGCTCGATCGGTACCTCGACGCAGCGGACGACGCGGAGATCGCCGCCGCTTTTTCCGATTCGAGCGCAACGACCGGCGGCGGTGGATTGCCGTTCGAGGGGGCGGCGGGCGCGGTCGGGCTTGAACTGGATGCGGACGGCCGGATCGTCGGCGGCGGCGGCGACATCGAAGGACTGCTCGGATACGAGCGAAACGCCGTCGTCGGGACGCCGTTCGGGCGACTGTTCACCGACGACGCCCGCGAACGTGCCCGTCCGAAAGAGGTCCTCGCCTCGGCCGGTCGCGAGGACTTCACCGTCGAGACGTGTTGGCTCCGCGCGGCCGGCGGCAACCGGGTCCGCGTTGCTGCCCTTATCTCACGCCGGGGGACCGACCAGCACTCGGGGTTCATCGCTGTCCTCTGGTCTGACGACGACACCGACGACGGGCGGACGGCAAGCACGTTCCGACGGGCGGTCTCGGCCGCCGGACAGCCGATCTGTTTCGCCTCTAAGGAGGGGGAAATCGAGTACGTCAACGCCGCCTTCGAGGGGTTGATCGGCTACACACAAAGCGAGGTCGTCGGCCGATCCGCAGCCGACATCCTCAGTTCCGGTGAGGACACCGACGCCTACGACGAGACGGTGCGCGCGACGGTCCTCGAAGGGGACTCTTGGACCGGTCAGGTGACGCTACGACGCAAGAGCGGCGAACGGGTTCACGTCCGACAGACCGTCGCCCCCGCCGGTGATAACAAGGTTGAGTTCGCCGTGATCGTCGCGACGGACGTGACCGAGCGGGTCCGCCGAGAGCGGTCGTTGGCGCGGCGCTGTGAGACGCTCGAGGGGCTTGAGGGGTTGGTCGCCGATATCAACGCCGCCGGCCGGGAACTGATCGACGCCTCAACCCGCTCGGAGATCGAGGCCGCCGTCTGCGAATCGCTGGCCGATAGCGACGCCTACCTCGCCGCCTGGGTCGGGGGCACCGATCCCGGTGAATCACGGCTCCGACCGCGGGAAGCAGCCGGCGCATCAGCCGTCAACAAATCCGCGATCGACATCGATTCTTCGGTGTTGTCCTCGGCACTCGAGACCGGCCGTCCGCGGGTGGCCGGCAGCGAATTTCCGGCCGACGTGCTCGGCCCCTTCGAGGCCGACGGCGTCTCCGGAGCCCGCGTGGCTGGGATCGTCCCGCTCGCGTACGGCGAAACAACTTATGGGTTGTTAGCCGTCTTCACCGACCGCGGGACGGCCTTCGGCGACCGCGAGCGGACGCTACTCTCCGATCTCGGTGCCAACGTCGGCCACGCGATCACCGCCATCGAGCGCCGGAACCTACTGTTGGCCGACACCGTCGTCGAGTTGGAGTTCGGCTGCACCGATCCAGGGGCGTTTCTCGTCGCTGCGACGGCCGAACACGACTGCGTCTGTTCGATCCAGGCGGTCGTTCCCATCGCGGAGGGGTCGCTCCTGTTTTATATAGCTCTCTCCGGCGCCCAACCGGACGCCTTTCTCGACACCGCGACGGCCGCATCCGGCGTGACCGACGGCCGATACATCCGCGAGTACGACGACAGTTCGCTGCTTGAGCTTACTGTGGAGGGGAGTTCGCCTGCTTTGACGCTAACCGAAATCGGCGCGACGATCCGAGAGGGGGTCGCGGATTCGGGTGAACAGACGATCCGGGCCGAGATCGCACAGGAAACCGGCGTCCGATCCGTCGTCAAGGGGTTGCAGGCGTCGTTTCCGGAAACGACACTCCGGGCGAAACACGCCGCCGACCGCCCCGTCGAGACCATCGCGGAGTTCCAGAACTCCCTCTCTGAGTCACTGACGGACAAACAGCGCTCGGCGCTCCGGGCGGCGTACTTCGCGGGGTACTTTGATTGGCCCCGCGGATCGACCGCCGAGGAGGTCGCCGAGTCGATGGGCGTCTCCTCGCCGACGCTGCACAATCACCTCCGAAAGGCCGAACGAAAGCTTCTCTCGTCGTTTTTCGACCACACGATGGACCATATCGGCAACGGGGTCCCGGAGCCGTCGGCGTAGTGGCTATGCGCTCGGACCGCCGAAGCGGCGCTGGCGGTCTTCCATTACGTGACTCCAGCCCGAACGCGTCGTCTTCTAGCGTCGGATCGCTCCCGCCGCCGCCCCAGGTTCTGACCGATCGTTCGCTTCGCCCACCAGCGGGACGCTCACCGCGTGATATCCGCGACAAATCGCCATGGGAAGTGGGCACTCGAACGCGTAGAGTTTGCATGCTTAGAGCCCCCGCTTATTAGGGTCGGATTTGTCCGGTACGATGTAATGTCTGATTCAGAGGACACACAATTGGAAGCACGGCTCGCCGAGCAGGAGTCCTTCGAGCCACCGGAGTCGTTCGTCGAGCAGGCGAACGTGTCGGATCCCGAAATCTACGAGGAGTTCGAGGAGAACTGGCCGGATTGTTGGGAACAAGCCGCCGACCTGCTCGACTGGGAGAGCGACTACGACGAGGTTCTCGTTGACGACAACGAACCGTTCTATGAGTGGTTCACCGGCGGCGAACTGAACGCGTCGGAGAACTGTCTTGACCGGCATCTCGACGAGCGCGGTGATGAGACCGCCATCCAGTGGGAAGGCGAACTCGGCGAGTCTCGCGAGTACACCTACGAAGAGCTCCACCGCGAGGTCAACGAGACTGCGGCTGCGCTTCGCGATCTCGGCGTCGAAGAGGACGACGTCGTCACGATGTACATGCCGATGATCCCGGAGCTACCGATCGCGATGCTAGCGTGTGCGCGGATCGGTGCCCCTCACGCCGTCGTCTTCGCCGGCTTCTCTGCCGACGCGCTCGCAACACGGATGGAGTCCGCCGATTCCGAATATCTCGTCACCTGCGACGGCTACTACCGCCGCGGCGACCCCCTCAACCACCTTTCGAAAACCAACGAGGGCCTCGAGGATGTCGAACACGATACGACGACGGTCGTCGTCGACCGTCTCGGCGACGAACTCGATCACGAACTCGGCGAGGACCAACTCGACTACCACGACCTCGTGGCCGACTACGAGGGCGCGTCGGTCGATCCGGTCACCCGCGATGCCGAGGACATGCTGTTCCTCATGTACACGTCGGGGACGACCGGCAAGCCGAAAGGGGTCAAGCACACCACTGCCGGTTATCTCTCCTACGCCGCCTGGACATCCCATGCGGTGTTGGATATCAAACCGGATGACACCTACTGGTGTTCGGCCGACATCGGCTGGATCACGGGGCACTCCTACATCGTTTACGGCCCGCTCGCGCTCGGAACGACGACGGTCATGTACGAGGGGACCCCCGACTACCCCGACAAGGACCGGATGTGGGACATCGTCGAGAGCTACGACATCAACCAGCTGTACACGGCGCCGACGGCGATCCGGGCGTTCATGAAGTGGGGGAGTCAGTACCCCGAACAACACGATCTCTCGTCGCTTCGACTCCTCGGGACGGTCGGGGAACCGATCAACCCGAAGGCCTGGAAGTGGTACTACAAGCACATCGGCGACGAGTCCTGCCCGATCGTCGACACGTGGTGGCAGACCGAGACCGGCGGAATGATGATCACGACGCTGCCCGGCATCGCCACCATGAAACCCGGCGCGGCCGGACCGCCACTACCCGGCGTCGACGCACAGGTCGTCGACGAGTCGGGCGACGAGGTGGCCCCCGGCGAAGCCGGCTACGTGACGGTCAACAGGCCCTGGCCCGGTATGCTCCGGACGCTGTATCATAACGACGAGCGGTTCATCTCGGAGTACTGGGAGGCGTACTCGGACCCCGATTCGGACGACTGGGTGTACTTCCCCGAGGACGGCGCGAAGATCGACGAGGACGGCTACATCACCATCCTCGGCCGCGTCGACGACGTAATCAACGTTTCCGGGCACCGACTCGGCACGATGGAGATCGAGTCGGCAGTCGTCGGCGTCGAGGGCGTCGCCGAGGCGGCTGCGGTCGGCGGCGACCACGATATGAAGGGCGAGGCGGTTTACACCTACGTCATTCTCGAGGACGGCTACGAGAAAGGCGAGGAGATGAAACAGTCGATCATCGGAGGCGTCGAGGACGCGATCGGCCCGATCGCCCGGCCCGAGGAGGTTATCTTTACCCCCGAACTCCCGAAGACTCGGTCCGGGAAAATCATGCGGCGGCTCCTGGAGGACATCGCGAACGAGGAGGACCTCGGCAACACGAGCACGTTGCGAAACCCCGAAGTCGTCGACGACATCCAGGACCAACTGTAACCGAACCGATCCGAAACTTCAACGATAATTTAATATAATCATGGCTGCTTCAAACGACAACATGGCGGAGAACGACACACAATCACGACGCGACGTACTCAAGACGGCCGGAGCCGCGGGCGCTGCCGGCATTGCCGGTCTTGCCGGCTGTCTTGAGGGCGGTAACGGAAACGGCGATGGCGGAAACGGCAACGGCAACGGCGGCGGGAGTTCGGAGTATCCCTCGCTGGGCAACTATCCGATCGAGGGCGACACCGCGGTGTTAGGGTTCAACGTCCCCCAGACCGGCCCCTATCAGGAGGAGGGCGCGGACGAGCTCCGCGCGTACGAGCTCGCGGCGGACCACCTCAACAACGGCGGCGGCTGGGTCGACATGTGGGACGACCTCTCCGGCGACGGGGTCAACGGCTACGAGATCGACTACGTGACCGGCGACACGGCGACGGACGCCGACACCGCACGCGAGTCGGCCTCGCGGATGATCGAGCGGGACAACGTCATCATGTTCAGCGGCGGCTCATCAAGCGCGACGGCGATCGCCCAACAGGGGCTCGCCCAACAGGAGAACGTCCTGTTCATGTGCTGTCTGACCCACTCCAACGACACGACCGGGGGGGACTGCGTCCGCTACGGCTTCCGGGAGATGTTCAACGCCTACATGACCGGGCAGGCACTCGCGCCGATCGTCACC
>Ga0207714_1001372_pt1 | contig 15662 bp, 10 predicted proteins | sample PonA232FremontCA_2_FD_187270 | JGI IMG/M metagenome (GOLD analysis project Ga0207714, IMG submission 187270) | Marine sediment microbial community from Fremont, CA, USA - Pond A23 Sediment 2 (SPAdes) | ecosystem: Environmental > Aquatic > Marine > Unclassified | place: USA: Fremont, California... | reverse complement strand
CCCTGGCTGGGTTTGCCCCTGGAGGAGTGGCTGTTCTTTTTCATCATACCCTTTGCATGCTTTTTCATCTATGAGGTGGTGCTCTATTTCACCGGAACAAAATCCTTTCCCTATATCAAGCACATCACATTTTTACTGGGGGTTGCCCTGCTGGTCATAGCCATTTTCTCATCCCACCGTGCCTATACTTTTGTAAACTTCCTCCTGGGCGGGTTGCTTCTTTTGATGATGCTGGCCGGACAACTGTCCCCCCACAAACTAACAGGCTTTTACAAGGGTTATGTTGTTTCCCTGCTTCCTTTTTTTGTAGTGAACGGGGCACTAACCAGGGTACCTGTGGTGTTATACAACAATGCGGAAAACCTCAGTTTAAGAATTTATTCCATCCCGGTGGAGGATATGGTTTATTTATTAAGTTTGTTGTTCATCAACTTTTGGATATATGAAACGCTCAAAAAGCATGGTCAAAGACGAAAAGCTTCAACTGAAGGCGGAGATTGACCGGCGCTCGGGCTTTTGTTTTGGGGTGGTCAAGGCCGTAGAAAAGGCCGAAGCCCTTTTGGATAAAGGAGAAAGGGTTTACTCTGTGGGGCAGATCGTTCACAACGATGAAGAGGTCAAGCGCCTCAGGGGAAAGGGATTGATCACAATCCGTCATGAAGAGATACACAACCTGCAGGGAAAAAACATCCTTTTCAGGGCCCACGGTGAACCACCTGAGACCTATAAGCGGGTTAAAAGGCACAACAATGTACTGATGGATGCCACCTGCCCCATTGTACTGAAGCTGCAGCGGGATGTGCGCAAAGCCTGGCAGGAGGGCCGGGAGATATTCATCTTTGGCAAACCGGGACACCCCGAGGTAAAAGGCCTGGTGGGTCAAACCGACGGGCAGGCCAGGGTGTTTCAGAATATGGGGGAGCTGCAGGACATGAACATACCCTATTCGCTCACCCTTTTCAGTCAGACCACCATGAACCCCGACACCTATCAGCAGGCAGCCGAATACCTCAAGAGCCATGGTGCCAGGGTCGACATACGCGACACCATTTGCCGCCAGGTCTCGGGACGCGAGGAGGAGTTGAGGGATTTCAGCCGCCACCACGACCGCATTGTTTTTGTCGCAGGGCGCCATTCCTCCAACGGGCGGATGCTCTATGAGATATGCCGCCACCACAATTCCCGCTGCCATTTTGTTTCCACGGCCCGGGAAGTACAACGGGCATGGTTTACCCCCGCAGAACATGTCGGGATCAGCGGGGCCACATCGACTCCACAGTGGCTGCTGGAGGCGGTGGCCCAAAAAATCGAAGCCTTTTAAGAGAATTTTTAGGGATGATGCACGGCGGGCCGATATATTTTTATATATTTGCAACCGCTCTCACAAATAAAGCCCGGGTGGCGGAATTGGTAGACGCGCATGATTCAGGGTCATGTCCTCGAAAGAGGGTGCGGGTTCGACTCCCGCCTCGGGCACTTAACACAGCCGTAAAGCACAGATTGCCAAACAATAAAAAAACACGAGTGCACTAAAAGGGCACTAAAAATTAAAAAAGGGAACCTGATTTATTCAAGTTCCCTTTTTTTGTTTTTTTTATCTATTTAAATAAAGTCCCCTAGTTCAACATCTGATAAATTAAACTTCATAATTGAATTAGTTTCTATTTCCTTTTGAAGGGTTTCTAAATGTTTGTCCAATTCATCATCTTTGTCAAAATCTTCTTTTTTGAATCTGCCAGTTTTAGGATAAATTTGCAGAAAAGCTATACGGTTTGTCTTATTGTTTGCTGCGGCAATTAATCTATATCCACCACTTTTGCCCACTCTTTGTTCTGATTTTTTAATTCTGATTTTCAGAACATGCAATTCCATATTTTGATATAATAAAAAGGCAGAATCAATGATCTGCGTTATGTTTTTTTCTTTAAGCTCATCCTTTATATCCTTAATACAAGAATTGTATTGATATTTTGGTTTTCGAGTAAGATTATTGATGGATCTGATAAAATCGGAAGTACAAAGGTATTCAATCAAAACTGAGACTTTAATTTATTTGCAGCCTCTCTTAACTTTTTATCATTTGGAAGATCAATGTATTTTAATTTAATGTCATGAATTATTTCGTTAAGCTGGGATGTTTCAACTCTAAACACCCTAAGCTCGCTTTTTACTATAGAATAAAGGGCTCGATTTCTCTTAACTCTCGCTATTAATTCATTGGCATTAGATAATAAACTTTTCAGCTTATCTAGATTCTTTAAAGAATCTTCTTTCTCTTGGTTTGTGTAAGAGAATAGGTCCTCGTTTAATGAATTAAATTTCTCAGCAAGAGAATATAAACTGCCTTTAAAGTCATTGGCTTGATCCAAAAAATTATTCGCCGTTTCCTCAAAGGTCTCCTGCATTAAGTCATCTGTAGACTCTTTGACTCTATTGATCTTTTCATCAATAACTTGCATTATATAATTCCTAACTTCTTTTTTGAATAAGTATAACGTAAATGATCCATTTAAGTTTATCCAAAAGTTCAAAAAAATTTTTAAAAAATCAAAAAGAATATAATAAAAATGATTTTGGCAAAGGTTAATTGAACCTTGGTAAAATCACGCATAGAGAAAATTCCAATTTAATGCCTGTCAAAAATAAAAAGGGAGGGTTTTGTGTAAAAAATGGATCTCTCAGAAGCGCAAATTTAAATTTTCTCCACCTGGGCAATGGTCTTTAATCATCTTAAATCCTGCCTTTAAAATTCGGTTTTATAAAAAAACCTCCACAAACCCCATAAGTAATGCAATTCAAAGCCTTCAACCCAAAATAAAATAGAAGGGACAGGAGCGGATCGGTGCCAGTTGTAAACAGTAACTTTGAAACACCAATTTTTCGCAATCGGTTTTCACCAGTTTGGAAAAAATAAAAGTGCCATCATCTTTGCGGGAAAAACCCCAAAAGAAACATCCGGGAAGTGCCGATTTTCCTGATCACCTTCCAGCAGAAGAGGTTTGAATCAAACCGGATCAATCGACAGAGGGATATAAACTTATCGGTGATAAGAACAAAAAGCAACTTGACCAAACATCACCCCAATTTTTTTTTGCTGCACAAGGGGTACTTGCTCGAGTGGATAACTTTAAAACACAAAAACCGTATAAGAATTCTAGAAAACCCAAAATAAATTTCGAAGTCATGGAAGCACATTTGCTTATGGATAAGGACTTTGCGAAAGTTACTTATCATCCTGAACTAAAAATGGGTAAAATCCTTTGGAAAAGGAAACCCGAAATAGATGAATACAAAATACCATTCAACGAATTACTGGAATACGGCTTAAAACATCAAATCGATAACTTCTTGTCGGATATCAGAGATCAAGGCGTCATATCACCCGATCACAGAAAATGGTTTGAAAATGAAGCAGTACCCGAAGCAGTGAATAAATGCGGACTAAAAAGAGCAGCAGTGGTATTTGAGGGAAATGTATTCAAACAATATTACCTGAATATGATACTTTCTGTTACCAATAAATTCAATTTATCGCTGAAAACATTTAATTCTGAGCAAAAGGCCCTTGACTGGATAGAAAAAGAAACGAGTTAAAATACAGATGTGATCCAAAAAATGAATCATTCGAAAAAAATAAACAATCCTTTCAATTGAGAGAAATCTTCAGGGAAAACATCAATTGTTCCTCTCCAGTAACGCGATTCGGTTGTATTTTTATTCCAGGGGTAATTTTGGAGGATCGGAACTTATCAAGGGCCTTCTGACGGGAGGTATTATCCGAGGCAAGTATCACCATCCAATCGGCCAGGAGCGGCAATCCGTATAAGGAGTAAAACAAAAACCTAAAATTATTGCTTGCCAATAAAGATGCGTACCCTGCGGTAACCCATACAGAGCCCACGGTCCGTATATCACCCCACTTATCCGCGTCTTTTAATTTATAGGACCCCCACCCCGGCCAAAAAGCAGATAAAATGAGGGCCTCTCCTTTTGATGTATAATACTGCCCTTCCATGCTCATCGTAAAATTCAGATCATTGGTATATTCATCCACATGTATTGTTCGGCGTTTGGTGTTAAACCCCTCCTTTGCCACCATAAATTCTGCTTCGCCCGATGACATTTTCACTTTCACCGGGGTTCGGCCCTTATAGCTGCCATTTACGATTAATCGGGCTGAAGGGGGATCGGAAGTCACCTGAACTACTCCAACGGTTGAAGGTTTCAATGAAAAAGTATATTTTCTGCGTTCATCCTTTACTTGAAAATCCGACTGATAATCTTGATGTTCTTCTTTAGAGAGTCTAATCTGGTGTTGCCCGGAAGAAAGGGCCAAATCAACCGGAGTTTGTCCTTCATAGGAGCCATCAATATAAAGTTTTGCGCCGGAAGGCTTGCTGTTAACCGTCACCTGATCGGAAGCCAATAATCGTTCTTCCATTTCACTGGTTTGATTGGGGTGGATGGTTATCTGCCTTTCCACCGGTTTAAAACCTTCTTTGACCAATTTGACCTGATACATCCCCTTTGAAAGCTCTTTGATGATGTTGGGGGTCTTTCCATATTTTTTCCCGTCAATGAAGATATTGGCATTGATCGGATCAGATGAGACATCCAAAGCCCCATAGCGGGGTTGAGGATTAAGCTGTATGTCATACCGGTTGTCAGAGACAATTTTTTTATCGAGCTGATCTGCGGTATATTCTTCTTTTTTCGCGGTAAAAGTGTGGATGCCTTCGACTAGTCTGCCCTGGTAAGTTTGATGTCCTACCCGCTGTCCGTCAATAAAAATGCGTGAAGGCGGTTGGGTTTCAACGGTAACGTGGCCGTATATGGGAGTAAGATTAACCAAAAGCCCGGTCTTTTGCGTATCCCTTACTGTAACAGTCCTGTTGACCGGTTGATACCATTTGCCCTTGAGCTCAATCTGATGCTTACCGCTTGCTATACGGTGAAAGACCGCTGGGGTTTTTTTGCCTGTGGAATCCCCATCGAGAAAAGTATTTAACCCGGACTCCGGTTTACTCTCAACCGAGAGGCTTCCAAAACGGGGCTTCAAAGTAACATCCAACTCCTTTCTGCCTTTTTCTGCTGACAATTCCACCTCGCCGGCCCGGGTATGATATTTGCTCTTATTCAACCGGTAGGTATGTTTTCCGGTGGCAAACTTTCCGCTAAACGGTGTCTTGCCGCGGTATTTGTTATCGATATAAAGTTCGGCCTTTTTGGGCTCACTGTTCACGATTAAATAAGACGATGAAATGCCCTGGTTCCGCCCGGTTACTTCATTACCCGAGGTGGCAAGTTTCATCTCGTACACCGTGGCCTTTTCTATGGGCACCGGATAATAATAATTCCTCAATAATCCGAGTTCATCATGCTTGATGGTGATCTTTTTAGAGCCCCGGGGCACGTATACCCAATATTCACCTGTTTTTCGCTTTATCCTGGTGATGCCCAGCGTTCCGGCCTCCCAGGCAAACCCCTGCCGGGTGGTCACCACCTTTATCAGGGCACACTTTTCCCCATTTTGATCCCTTACCGGTTGATGAACCCGGGCGGTTTGATCATTGGGCAGAACCTGGAAGGAACTGACCGAGATATGCTGAGAAAAAACGCTTAAAACAAATTTTTTCTTTGTATGCAAATCGAAGGAGGATTGAAATAATTAACACCCATAAGCTCATTCATTTCGAAAAACGCAAGGCGCAAATGCCGGCCTGTCAAAAATCATAAACTTTTTGTCAAATCACCGGTAACTCCGCTCAACAGATCACGTAATTCTATAAAACCTTATCCCATTATGAACAAATACATCTTTTATTCCAACGGCATAGAAGACTTTAAAAACAAATTTTTCCGGTTCATCGAACAGTATCCCTGGCTGGAAATTCAATCCATTGACTTAAACCGCCCCCTTATACAGGAGCAGTCAACCCGTAAAATCCAGGTGATGGCCTCCATCACCTTCAATTAATCGCCTTATAGGCCAGAGGCCCAAAAAACAAAAACAGGGCCCTCCAGGTTAATCGCAAAAAAATCACAATAATCAAAAGGAAACCCCTCACACAAGTGGTTCAGGTAAATGAAAGCAAAAAACGACAGCAAAGAGGAATTGATCGATGAAATTCAGGAGCTCCGCTCGAAACTGAGCCAGGCGGAAAACCAACAAAAGGAACTTCGAGAAGAATTAGAGGACCAACAATTCCAGTTGACCGAGAGGAAGAAGGAGCTTGCCGGGATTTACCAGATTGCCCGTTTGACCAATCATCCCGATAATTCCACGGATTATGTTTTGAAACAATCCATTCGTGTTTTGACCCAATCCTACCTTTATCCCACCATCTGTTGCGGGCGGATTACCTGCGGGAAAAAGGTTTATACCACCGACAATTACAAACCAACGAATTGGAAGCAAAGTGTTCATGCTCAGGTAGATGCGATATGCGAGGCCTTGAAAATTGAAATTTATTACCTCATGGAAATGCCTGCCCTGGAAGAAGGCCCCTTCCTCAAGGAAGAACGCAACATGCTGGAGACAGTGGCCAATGAGCTGGCGGTTTATATCAACCGAAAACAGGCAGAAGAAGAAACCCGTCAAAATGAACAAAAATTTAAATCGCTATTCAACTCGATGCTCGATGCCATTTTCATTCATGACCCGGAGGGCAACATGCTGGAAGTGAACCATGAGGCCACCAGGCGATTGAACTACAGCAAAGAGGAATTGCTGCAAATGACCCCCATCGACATCGACACCCCTGAGAATGCTTCTAAAGCCCCGGATATATTCAATCGGGTAATGAAAGAAAAACATTTCAGAGGTGAAACCGTGCACATCACTCGTGACAATCAAAAAATTCCCACTGAAATCAATGCCAACCGCATCACCTTCAAAGGCCGGCCGGCCATCCTTACGGTGGCCCGCGACATCACCCGAAGGAAGCAGTACGAAAAGGAATTGCTGGAAGCCAAGGAAAAGGCAGAGGAAAGCGCCAGCCTGAAATCGGCTTTTCTGGCCAACCTCTCCCATGAAATCCGAACCCCCCTGAATGCCATTCTGGGCTTTGCCGATCTGCTGAAGGAGACATCGCCCGATGAAGCCAAAAGACATGAATTCATCACCAGCATCCGCCAAAGCGGTGACAAACTGCTGTCAATTCTCAATGACATCCTCGATGTATCCTATATTGAAGCCAATCAAATTCAAATCAATTCCCAACCCTTCTCCCTGAACGGGCTGATCGATGAGTTGGCTGAGCAGGCCCGCTACAAAATGGAAAAAGCGCAAAAAAACCTTCAACTGAAAATCCGTAAACCTCTGCCTGACCAAAATGATTGGATCAGGCTGGACCATCAGAAAATGCACCAGATATTCACCAAACTCATCGATAACGCAATAAAATTCACCCATTCAGGCTATATTGAAATGGGATATGAAGCAGACAGCCGGGGCAACCTGGATTTTTACATCCGCGATACCGGCATAGGCGTGCCCCGGGATTCCAGGGAATTGATCTTTGAAAGGTTCAGGCAACTGGATCATGGCATAACCCGTCAGTACGAAGGCCTGGGCCTTGGCCTTTCCATCGCCCGGGGACTGGTCCGGTCCATGGGCGGGTCCATTAAATTCCATTCATCTCAGAACAATGGTTCCACGGTGGTTTTTAAAATTCCCCGGCAAAGTCCAAAAGACCAGCAAAGCACCGGCCAAACAACACCAGGGCGCTCATCCGACTGGTCCGGCAAGACGATTTTGATCGCAGAAGATGATGCCACCAACTATTTCCTGCTGAATGAATTCATCAAAGGCACCCATGCCCGGATAAAACACGCAGAAAACGGCGCACAGGCCGTCGAAGCTGTGAAAAATGCTGAAGCGATCGACCTGATTTTAATGGACATCAAAATGCCTGTTTTAGACGGGGTGGCTGCCCTTAAACAGATCAAACAATTCAACCCGCAAATCCCGGTAATTGCCATTACAGCTTATGCCTATGAACATAATAAGCAGCAGTTTCTGGAAGAGGGCTTCGACGGTTATATCTCCAAACCAGTAAAACAGGATGAATTCATTCAAATGGTGGAAAGCAAATTGATCAAGCGGTAAACAACCAACAAATAAATATTTCAATCCAACAGGCCGGCCAATAAAAAGTGGAAAGTGAGTTGATTCGCCGGTAAACATCCCACAAAATATTTTTGAGTTCATCTTGCCCGTTAAACGGGTCAATCCAGCTCCCATTAACCTTAACAGCTCATTATTGGGCCTTTGAAGTGCACCCCAAAAAGGGATATTTTTCCTGCCCCTCTAAAAGAAGCTGCCCCAACAGCCACCTTAAAAGCGTTACATAATCTTTTAAAGGCAGCAGTTGGGGCAGGCATCCAAAAAACCAAACCAGTATGAACTAAAGACGGAACATTAAGCCAAAAACAGTCCTATATCAGTAATTCTCAAAATCTTTGTCCTGCTGGTCGTGGTTGTACATTTTCAGGTCAACCCCGTTGCCGTTGTTTTGTTGTTGACCCGATGAATAGGTCTTGCCTGCGTTTTGATTGGAGGCCCGGGCTGATTGCTGGCGGGGTTGATGCTGCTGACTCGTTTGCTGGCCCTGTCCGTTTTGGGGGCCGCTTTGTTGGTTCTGATTGGATTGCTGGCTCATGTGGCCAAAATCAAGATGCTTATGACCCTTAGAGGCGCCTTGTCCCTGGCCATTGGTGTCATTGAGTTTAAAGAAGCTGATAACCTGTTTAAGCTGATCGGCCTGGCTGGAGAGCTCTTCTGCGTTGGATGCCAGTTCTTCGGATGAGGAGGCGTTTTGCTGGGTGACCTGATTCAACTGCTGAATGGCATTGTTAACCTGATCGGCGCCACTGTTCATCTCATTGCTGGCTGCGGTAATTTCCTGAACCAACTGAGAGGTTTTCTCGACTTCAGGCACGATTTCACTAAGTTGCTGGCCGGCCTCTTCAGAAATTTGAACGCCGGCTTTAGACTTCTCATCAATTTCGTTGGCTGCTTCGGAGCTGCGTTCAGCCAGTTTACGCACCTCAGCGGCCACCACAGCAAATCCTTTGCCGTGCTCACCGGCCCGGGCGGCTTCGACAGCTGCATTCAAGGCAAGGATATTGGTCTGATAAGCAATATCATTAATGATGGAAATCTTTTCAGCAATTTCCTTCATCGACTGAACTGAATTCTGAGCCGCCTCATTGCCTTTCTTGATGCTTTCGGCTGCATTCTTAGAAATCTTTTCGGTTTGCTGGGCATTATCCGTATTCTGCTGGATGTTCGATTTCATCTCTTCCATCGAGGAAGAGACCTCTTCAGCGGAAGAAGCCTGTTCGCTGGAGCCCTGAGACATTTCCTGGGAATTGGAGCTCATCTGCTCGCTGGCTGAAGCAATGTTTTCAGCGCCTGCCCGAATTTCGCGGACAACGCCTTGCAGGCGGGAGGCCATATTGCGCAGGGCATCGGCCAGGGTGCCGATTTCATCATTGCGGTGAACATCCACCTGAGCTTCCAGGTTGCCATTGGCCACTTCCTGAGCAAAAGCTACACCCTGATTCAATGGTCTGGTAATGGTGCGGGTAATGGTGATGGCCAGAATCACCCCAAGGATCAGTGCCAGAATAAGCCCGGCTATCATGATGTTGCTCGATTGCGAGAGCATTTTCACGGCCTGGTCGGCAATGTTGGAAGTGGTCTTGATCCCGGCATTGGCAACGGCCTGGGTAGACTCAAGCACCCGGGTGGCCACCTGGTCGCGCTCCTGGTTCAACTGATTGCGCTTTTCCCAATCATTGATGAAGGTGTTCATGGCCTGGGTATACCCATCGGCCGACTGACGTATCTGATCCAGCGCTTCCTTGTCGGCCTCCAGGTAAGTCACGTTCCTAAGCTTATCCATGGTGGCGGATATGTCAAAATCATTGAGGGCCTTGCGAAAAGCATCCGGATTTCTTTTGGCCTGATGTTTGAAATTGCTCACCCTCACGGCATTGCCCGCATCAATGATGTCATTGATCCAGGTGATCTTTTTATGCCGCTCGGTAAAAGCCTGGGCTGAAGCATTATTGGCAATCTCCTCACGAAGTTGCCGGTTCTGGCTCTCCAGGTAATTGTAGCAGGCCTCCATAAACTGGTCGGCCGAAGCATCCATCTGATTGCGCTCCTGTTGCAGCCCGTTGTTCAGGGTAACCGTCTGATCGACCAGGCCCTTGTACTCGTTGAGGTTGTTCTCAACATTGTCGATCTCCGAATTGAGCTTGTCCAGCTGGGAAGTCTCACGGGCCAGGCGACGGGCCTCAGCGATGTTATTCTCCACCTTCCCCAAATAATTGCGGCCTTCACGCAGATACCCCTCATTTTCCGAAAGGCTGTATCCCCGCATGTTGTACATCGTTTGCCTTGCATTGCGCTCCAGGGTACTGGCCAGATCCACTTCCGGGATGTATTCATCGGCCAGATAATTCGAATTCTTAGAGACATTGGACATGTTATACACGGCCAGTCCGCCAAGTATCATTGAAATCAGAATAAGCAGGCCAAAACCAATCGCCAGTTTTGCCCCCAGTTTTAAATCTTTCCAGTTCATTTTGCTCTTTTTTTGTGTGTAACGTAAATGCTTTATGAGGCTACTTTGCTTTGCCGCTCGCCGGCGGCTTGCGAAATCTTTTCCATCTCCCGCTCATCCATCATCCCCTGCATATCCAACAACATCGTAAATCGATCGTCAATGCGGGTCATACCAAAGATGAAGTCCGGGCCTTTTTCATCGCCAATGGCCGGCGGGGGTTCAACCTGTCCGGCTTCTATCTCAACCACAGACAATACTTCATCCACAATGGCACCCACGTGGTAGGTCTCCCCCTGATGCTCAAGATCCAGTACAACAATACAGGTGTTATGGCTATATTTAGCCTCTTCCAGGCCCAAACGCAGACGGGTATCGATCACCGGCAGGGCCGTCCCCCTGAGGTTGATCACCCCTTTCATATAAGACGGGGTGCGGGGCACCTCAATAATCCGGGTCATCTCCAAAATGTTGATGACCTGACTGACGTGGACCCCAAATTCTTCCTCGCCCAGTTTAAAAGTTAAATAAGAATTGGTCTTTTCGTTTTTTTGTTCCATATAACCTCCTTATTGATTGAACATGTTAGAATTGAAACATTGTTTGCTTCTAATTATTGGCAAAATGTATTGAGCCAATCATATTGCCGGTTTGCTATTAAGCGAATTTACACCATAACACCATCCCCGCATCAGGTATAATCAACCAGTTTGGGGTATAGGGTGATTTTACCCGGTTTTATCAGCGGCTCAAATAAAACACATTAATTATCAGCAAATTATTAAAAGGTGAAAAAACAGGGCGCTGGTCAAATAAATGCGGGGCGTTTAGACAGAGCCATACTATCCATCCAATTGACTGCGGGAAACTTGAACAATGAAACCAGGGGTTATAAACCCCAAGAGCAAGGCGAGCATCATCGGAGGAGTCTACTGATTATAAGCAAATCAGCCACCCATAAGGTGAAAACCCTCTATTCCGTAAAATCCGTTAAGGGTAAACCCCCTACAACAGATGGGGGGAATAATAGTTATAAGGAGCTTTTTATCTGAATATTTTTCAAAACTTTCACATTAAAATGGCCACTTCAGGTTCAAACAGAAAAACGGGGTAGTAAGGATGATTCATTCAGGATGAATCTGCTGCCATTTGGTGGGTATGAAGATAGCAAGGGATCAAAAAGGATGCGACCCCGGATTCAGGGTTTCATTCGGCCGGGCCCTGGTTATAAAAAACGGCCCGAACGATGAACTGCCCTTCGGGATGGCTGAGGACTTCGACCAGCAACTTGTTTTCGGTCAGCTCGAGCACCTGCCAGTTTTCTTTCCGTTGTTGAATCAACAGGCTTTCCGAATCGAGCACCTGCCATGAATCCAATCGACCGCCGAAAGAAACGCGGCCATCCTTATAAAAAACGGTGGGGGAACCGGGAAGCCATGGTTCACTGGAGGGTCCCCTCTCCAGTACTTCAGGTATACCCCAATGTTTACCGGTTAATAAATGAACATCATATTTAAATTCCTTCTCCTGTTCGCATTGGGTCAAAAAAAAGATAAAAAGGAGTCCTACAATAAAAAGGCCATACTTTCTCATACTCAAAAATTTTATTTATCTACCACAGTAATCTCGACCCTTCGGTTTTTGGCACGGTTTTCAGGAGAATCATTGGGAGCTACCGGTTTCTTATCTTTATAACCAACGTATTCAATGTTGCTGAAACCATTCTTCATGATGTATTTGGCCACGGCCTTGGCTCGGTCTTCGGAAATATTGGGATGATCCAGTTGCTCGAGGGCATCGGCATGGCCGGCAATCTGGATGCGCACATTGGGATTGTCCTTCAGCTGTTCAATCAACCGGTCCAATTCGGGATAGGCATCATTGGGTATTTCAGCGCTGCCGGGTTCAAACTGCAGGTTCTCCAGGTCGAGGCGCGAGCCAATCATGATGTTTTTCAGCAGGATCTCCTTTTCCACATCCTGGATGGTCAGCATTTGGTCCAAATCCAGCTTTTCTGTGTAGAGCCAGTATCCCTGGGCTGAAACGATCAGCGAATAGTTGTTGCCAGTCATGAAACTCATGCTGAACCGGCCGGTCTCCGGATCGGAATGGGTCGTCTCAACCGTTGTTCCGGTCTTATTGTCGACCACCTCCAGGGTAGCCCGTACCGGCTGAAGGGTATTTTCATCCTTTATTGTCCCGGTGAGATTGGTACGCTTCACGCTTTTGACCTCCACATCGGTCTCACTCATACTTGGGGTGAAATTGATTTCCCGACGTTTCTCATCAAAAATAAAGTTCACTTCAAACTGTTTGTATCCGTTAAGTTGTACCTTATAGTGGTTTTTTCTCAAATCAAAGTGTTCCTTGAAGATGTTATTGATATATACATCATACTTATCCACACTGGGGGCATAAATTACAAATTTCCCTTTTTTATCGGTCAATGTGGAGGTCTTACGCCCTTTGCTGTCGACGGCTGTCACTTTGATGTTGCTCTTATCAAGGGGCCCCAGGTTGGACAGTTTGCTTCGGTTCAGAATAACCCGCCCATAGATCTTGTTGCGTTCCAGGTAGGGAATATCCACCGTGCGGTCTTTATCCATATTGATCAATACTTCTTGCTGGTCGGCGGTAAATTTCCCGCCCTCTTTGCCCACATTCTTCAAGCGCAAGCGGTAAACTCCCTGCGGCATATTTTCATACCGAATCCGACCCTGCATGCCCGATAGCAACCGGTTGTTCACCAAATTGCCCGATTGCTCATAACTTACATCAAAGGTGTCCAATTCTGTGGCATCCACACGTTCAATATTTACCAATACGTTTTTGACTCCCGGCTCATTGCCATCCCGCTTAAGATTGCCGTTCAGGTCCTTAAAAAGATTAACGTTCAGGTTGTAATATTTCATTCGGGGTTGGTTCCAGTCAAAACGTTTTTGCAACCTAAGTTCAAAATAAGAATTGGAATAGGTATATTGTTGCTTCTCCTGAATCCGCATTTCCTGGCTTTCGCCCATTGTAGACTGCAGGGTAAAATTAGCGATCAGCCTCAACATCAGTCCATAATTCAAATGAAACTTCACCTCATTGCCCCAGTTCAGCCGATGGGTCTGACGATTGATGCTGTACATATAATTCATCCGTGAATCAAACTGGATGATGTCCTTATAGATGTAATCCCGGTAGTAAGGCATTAAACGCAAAAGTTGGTTGAAATTGCCCGAATACAAATAGGTGTAATACTGATTGCCATTGTAAGGGCCATAGTTGTAGCGGAAAAAAACTCCCCAATTGGGGCTGTAATAATTCAGGTTGAATATCCCGTTAAAACTTTGCTCCCGATTCGCCAGAGCCCTTTTTTGAGATTCATTGGTCTGGTTCACTTCATATTGGGTGGCAAAGGTATATCCCCCTTTAAAAGAAGTGGAAATCCGATCATAAGTATTCAGGTTCAACCTGCCCCCGATTTCCAAATATCCACTGTTGGTGATGAACGGATGTCTTGTCTGATTGTTGGTATAAAAGGCATTGGAGTTAAAGTATTCATACCCACCCTGGCCAAAAAGGGATAGCGAATTATTCAGCAATTTACTGGTGCGAAAATTAATATTTCGTTGCAAACGATAATCGGAAGAGGATTCATTACGATATACCGAGGAAGGCTGATACCTGGAGTTAAAAAAATTAAGGTTGAACCGGTAACCCTTTTTATAATCATAGTTGGCATTAAACTTTATATCGTTCTTTCCATAAAAACTTCCGTAGTAATCGTCTGAATTATAGCGGTTTCTAAAACGGAACCTTAAATCATCGATTTCTCCGTTGTATTTCAGCCGATAATGCAAGCCCAGCTGATTGCCGTTAAAAAGGTTCCGGGCTTTACTGCTCATTCCAAACTCCGTTTCGATATTGTGTTCGTCCTGAATAACTAAACGATTGCTGAACAACCCCAACATAATTTGTTCATCAGTGCGCAGGTTATGGCTGTATTCCAGGTTGGTGTGCGTCTGCAACCGAGATTTAAAAAGATTAAAGTCGGTGCTCAACCCATAGTTATTGATGGGAAGAAATTCATTGCGGGTATATTTGCCTTGAATTTTAAAATTGTTGAATTGTTTATATTGCAAGGCGGCCCCTTTACCATATCCGGTTCTCAGACGAAAGGGGATCCGGTTGCCTAATTTAGCATTAAAAGTGGGGGTGTTATAATTAAGGAAAATCCGGCTGGTATTTAAAAAATTGGTTCGGGGGCTGCGGTCAGGCATTTTTAAAAAATAATACTTGATTTCCCGGTCGTTTGAAAATAAAAGGTTGCCCTGGGCCGAACCAGAAAAATAACTGCCCTGGTCACTAAATAAATTTTCCATATTCAATTCCACAATCAATGGCACTTCGCTGGAGGGCTTTTCGTATTGAAAGCGACTGACCAGGTTTTTAAACCAAAAAGAAGAATTGAATCGGGAATATTCCGTATGTCCTGTCAAATTAATCCGATACAGTGATTTCTGGGCTTGTTTTTTATCGATCGTCACCTGATATGACAGGGTGGTATCCGAACGGGCGGGGACTACCAGATTAGAGGAAAAGGAGTTATTGACCTCCTTTTTCATGTCCACATCCGGGGTGGAAGTAAAATTCAGATAAACCACCTCGTCGACATTTCCTTCATTAATCAGACGAAAAGAGAAGCTACCGGTGCGTTTTTGCTGGTTGATGTAGGTGACCCGGGTTAAGGGCCTGAAGCGCAAATCACTTTGCCGGGGGACTTTGATAAAACAATAAGAAGTGGTGATCGGCTCCCCGGAACGGTTGGTCAGGGAAGCAATCACCGAATAGCCAATTTCTCCTTTAACCTGCTGGTTGGGCGAAACCCGAAGGGGAACCGAGACGGTATCATGGGGGGGGAGATTAATCCTATTATCCTGGTCGGAAATCAGGCTCCAACCCACCGGTATTTCATAGGTCAGGTTGACAAACCTTTGCCGGTCAGAGCCGTTGGAAATCTTTAAAACATTAAAAAAAGGGGTCTGCGGTTTGATTTTGATGTCTTCCCTAACAAATTGCGCGGTAATATTTTTATGG
>Ga0207714_1001371_pt1 | contig 15675 bp, 16 predicted proteins | sample PonA232FremontCA_2_FD_187270 | JGI IMG/M metagenome (GOLD analysis project Ga0207714, IMG submission 187270) | Marine sediment microbial community from Fremont, CA, USA - Pond A23 Sediment 2 (SPAdes) | ecosystem: Environmental > Aquatic > Marine > Unclassified | place: USA: Fremont, California... | reverse complement strand
GCGCGAGGAGGTGGTCGCCGGGCTGGACCTGCTCATCGTCCGCGAGCTCACCGGCGGCATCTACTTCGGCGAGCCGCGCGGGGTGCGGACGCTCGACGGCGGCGAGCGCCAGGGCTACAACACCCTGGCCTACAGCGAGGCGGAGATCGAGCGCATCGCCCGCCTGGCCTTCGAGGCCGCCGGGCAGCGCCGGGGCCAGCTCTGCTCCGTGGACAAGGCCAACGTGCTGGAGAGCTCCGGGCTGTGGCGCGAGGTCGTCGAGCGGGTCAGCGCCGACTACCCCGATGTGGCGCTGAGCCACATGTACGTCGACAACGCCGCCATGCAGCTGGTCCGGGCGCCGAAGCAGTTCGACGTGGTGGTCACCGGCAACCTCTTCGGCGACATCCTCTCGGACTGCGCGGCGCAGCTGACCGGCTCCATCGGCATGCTCCCCTCGGCCTCGCTGGACGAGCGCGGCAAGGGGCTCTACGAGCCCGTCCACGGCTCGGCGCCGGATATCGCCGGGCAGGACCAGGCCAACCCCCTGGCGACGATCCTCTCGGTGGCGATGATGCTGCGCTACAGCCTGGATGCCCGGGAGGCGGCGGACCGCGTGGAGGCCGCCGTCGGCACCGTCCTGGAGGCGGGCCTGCGCACGCCGGACCTGCAGGGCGGCAGCCGGCGCGTGGGGACGCGCGAGATGGGCGAGGCGGTGGTCGCACGGCTCTAGCCGCGGCGGTGGAGCGGCCGTCCCGGTGCCCTGGCCCCTGCCCATCGGGCGCAAGGCACCGGTCCCCGCGGCGGGGATCAGAAGTTGTAGCGGCCGCCGATCACCAGGCCCAGCTCATCGCCGTCGCCGGCGTCGTTGATCTGCAGATCGGCCACGGCATCCCACTGCGGTGCCAGGGCGTAGACCCCCTTCGCCGTGAGGTTGACGACGCCGTCGTCGAAGTCCTCGAAGGTATCCACGTCCAGGTAGTCGATCTCCCAGGTGTACGCCATGTTGTCCAGCAGCGGGCAGCTGTGGCGGATACCCGCGGTGACCTGGTAGCCGGTGCCGCTCTCGCTGCTGCCACCGTCCGGATCCGTATCCCGGGTGACGAGCGAGGCCACGCCGTAGAGATCGATGGCGGAGCCGGCGGGCAGCCTCACCCCCGGGCCCACGGCGAGGGTGGTCACGTCGATATCGTCGGTCAGATAGCTGGCCTCGCCCCGGACGAAGACGTGGCGCGACAGGGCCGTCGAGCCGATGATCCGCGGCCCGACCGGATCCTGATCCAGGCCGTCGCGGTCGTACTCGGTGAGGACCACGCCGCCCTCGACGTAGTCGTAGCTGAACTCCCGGGCCGGCAGGTGCAGCTGCGCCGCAGCCTGCGCCGCGACAGCGCCGTAGGCGATCAAACCGCCGGCGAGCGTAGTGGCTACCTGTTTCCGCATGGGTCTCGGCTCCTTGTGCTTGGGACGATCACCACCAGGGCGATCAGGGGTGGTTACCAGTTACTGTAGCAGGCCGGTGGGTGAGCGAGCGTGCGGGGCCAAGGGCAAGCGTAGCAGGGGGGCCGAACGAGCAACCCCCCGCCAAGGCGGGGGGCTGCCCGGGGACTCCGCTGACGGGCGTTTGCCCGCCGCTCGACCCCGCATGAAGGGGATCCCACCGGCCCCGCAGGCCGGTGCCGGCCCCTTAGAAGCGGTAGACGGCCTGCAGGTCGACCGAGGTCTCCGTCGGCTCTACCTCATCAGCCCCGATAACCTCATCGCCGTATTCGGTGCGCGTCGCCTCGGCGCGCACGGTTACCGGGGTACCCGCCATGTGGTACGCCATGCCGCCGCCGACGACGTAGCCGTCGAAGTCCTCGTCAACTGAGTCTGCGTTGTCGCTGAATTCGAACTCGCGCTGCTGGTAGCCGAGCTTGACGTAGGCCATGGCCGCCGGGGAGACGATGTAGCCGGCGCGGCCAGCGAGCATATAGCCGCCATTCGTCTCTAAATCAAGTGAATCACTAGCGCCGTCTACAGCACTGGAGCCCTCTACGATCTCGTCATCGAGCATGCCGAAGCTGTAGGCCGCCTCGCCGCCGATGTAGAAGCCGTCGTCCTGCTGCCCGTAGCCGACGATCAGGTCCGCCTTGTTCAGGAAGTCCTCGGCACCAAAGGTGGCGCTCGATCCGTCGTCGAACTTCAGTTCTGCCGTAGCGGTCCCGAAAACGCCGACGCCGCCCCCGGCGTAGAAGCCCTCGAACTCCGAGGCCTGGGCGGTGGAAGCGAAGGCGAGGGCGCTGACGAATGCGGGCGCGAGGTATTTGATGGTCTTCATGATCCCAACCTCCTTTTGTTTGGGATTTTGGTAGGGTCTTAATAAATATAGTGTAAGAGTAACTTAACTGCAATATAGACCCGCAACACGGCCGCAGCCAGCCGCTCGGGTCCGGACAGCCGATCGCCGTCCGGGAGGCTGCCCCATACGGGCCGCACACCGGGACCGAGCTGGCCGCGGTGCCGCGCAACCCCTATCCTGGGCGCATCCATCCACAACGCCGGGATCCAGGCGATGGCCGAGCAGCCCCGACGGGTACCCGCCAGCACCGACGACGAGCACGCCCTGGTCCTCTTCTCCGGCGGCCAGGACTCCACGGCCGCCCTAGCCTGGGCCCTGGAGCGCTTCGCGGGCGTCGAGACCGTGGGCTTCGCCTACGGCCAGCGCCACAGCGTCGAGCTGGAGGCGCGGCGCAGCGTGCTGGCGGGCCTGCGCGAGACCAGCCCGGCCTGGGGGGACCGCCTGGGCGAGGACCGGGTCCTCGACGCCGATATCCTCGGCCAGATCAGCGACACCGCCCTGACCCGCGAGGCGGCCATCGCCTACGACGAGCAGGGCCTGCCCAACACCTTCGTCCCGGGCCGCAACCTGCTGTTCTTCACGCTCGCCGCGGCCCTCGCCCACCGGCGCCGCATCCGCCACCTCGTCGCCGGGGTCTGCGAGACGGACTTCTCCGGCTACCCGGACTGCCGCGACGACACCGTCAAGGCCCTGCAGGTCACCCTCAACCTGGGCATGGCCGAGCGCCTGGTCCTGCATACCCCCCTGATGTGGCTGGACAAGGCGCAGACCTGGCAGCTCCTCGAGGAGCTCGGCGGCGAGGCGCTGGTTGCATTGGCCCGCGAGCGGACCCACACCTGCTACCGGGGCGACCGGCAGCACCGCCACCCGTGGGGCTACGGCTGCGGCGCATGCCCGGCCTGCGAGCTGCGCGCCGAGGGGTGGTACCGCTACCGCGCCATGCGCGGCCGGGAGCCCGAATGACGCCCCGCCGGCAGCGGCGGGCACGGCACACGCCCAGAGGCGCTGAGGGAGGCAGTCGATGCGCATCGCAGTAGTCGGGGCCGGCGTCGTCGGCACAGCAGTGGCCTGGGAGCTGACGGCGCGCGGCCACGAGGCGGTCCTCCTCGACCGCTGCGACGCCGTCGCCCAGGAGACGAGCTACGCCAATGGGGCGCAGCTCCACGCCGGCCACGCCGCGCCCTGGAATCCGCCCGGCGTGCTGCGCGATGCCCTCGCCTGGCTCGGCAAGCCGGACTCGCCGCTGCGCATCAACCCCTGGCGCGTCCTGCGCGCCCCCGCCTGGTCGCTGCGCTTCCTGGCCAACGCCACGGCCGAGCGCTATCGGCGCCACGCCGACGCCAACGCCGCCCTGGCCCTCTACGGCCTGCACCACGCGCGGGCCTGGCGCGACGAGCTCGGCCTCGCCTTCGAGGCCCACGACAGCGGCATCCTCAAGCTCTTCGACGACAGCCGGGCCCTGGCGAAGGGCCGCGAGGAGGCCAAGGCGGTGAGCGCCCTCGGCGTGCGCCACCGGCAGCTGGACGTCGACGCGACGGTGGCCCGCGAGCCGGCCCTGGCCGACAGCGCCGACCAGCTCGCCGGCGCCATCGAGTTCCCCGACGACGGCTACGGCGACGCCCTGCGCTTCACCGAGCAGCTCGCCGAGCGCCTGCGCGCCGAGGGCGGCGAGCTGCACCTCGGGACCGCCGTGCGCCACCTGCTCGGCGGCCGCGGCGGGGTCACCGGGGTCGCGACGGACAGCGGCCCGATCCCGGCCGATGCCGTGGTCGTCGCCGCCGGCAGCTACAGCCCGGCACTGACCCGCCCGCTGGGCGTGCACCTGCCCATCGAGCCCATCAAGGGGTACTCGGTGAGCCTCCCCCTCGCCGGGACGGTAGGGGCGCCGACAACGCCGATCATCGACGATCCCCGCAAGGTGGTGATCACCCGCCTCGGCGACCAGCTGCGCATCGCCGGCAAGGCGGAGATCACGGGCTTCGACGAGCGCCTCCCGGAGCGGCGCTGGCGGGCCGTGCGCCAGCAGGGCCTGGCCCGCTTCCCGCGCCTGGCCGAGCAGCTCGCCGACGCCCCCAGCCACCCGTGGGCCGGGCTGCGGCCCATGACCTGCGACGGGCCGCCGATCCTCGGCCCCACGCCGGTGCCGCGGCTGCACCTGGCGGCCGGCGTCGGGCACCTGGGCTGGACCTTCGCCGCCGGCAGCGCACGCCTCGTGGCCGACCAGCTCGAGAGCCGGCCGTGCGAGATCGACCCGGCGCCCTACCGGCTTGACCGGTACCGGCGCCGCGGCGGCTGACGCCGGCGCGTCTCGGCCGTCAGGGCCCACAGCGTGGCGGCACGCCGGGACGACCCTGGTGCAAGGGGCGCCCGTGCGTCCAGGTGGTGAATTTGTTTCGACAATTGACCTAATTAAAATGGATTAGGGTCTACAGCGAAAGCGCTCAGGAGGGAGCGCCCCAGCATCTGCACGGGAGAGGAGGCATGGAACACATCACGTTCGGCAGTGAAGATATCGAGAATACCCTGGCCCAGCTGGAGGACGAGCAGCTGGACCAGCTCGCCTTCGGCGCGATCCAGCTCGATGCCAACGGCCGTATCCTCCAGTACAATGCCGCCGAGGCCGACATCACCGGGCGGGATCCGAGAGCGATGATCGGCAAGGACTTCTTCAAGGAGGTCGCGCCGTGCGCGGATACGGCGGAGTTCCACGGGAAGTTCGAGGAAGGCGTAAGATCCGGCGATCTCAACGTGATGTTCGAGTACACCTTCGATTACCACATGACGCCGACGAAGGTGAAGGTGCACATGAAGAAGGCCCTCACCGGGGATACCTACTGGATCTTCGTCAAGCGCATCTGAGCCGGCGGGGCGTGGCGGCCCGCCGCGGAGGGCTCATCCATGCAAGGGCTGACCCCTGAAGAGGTCCTGCGCCTGCTGCGCAGCATCATCCCCGACGAGCTCACTCGCGGGCGCGGCAGCCGCGTCCCTCCCGAAACCACCGGGATCACCGCGGACAGCCGGCTGGACGAGGCGCCGCTGCGGGCCGACTCGCTGGATCGGCTCAACCTGGCGAGCGCCCTCAACCGGCTGTTCAGCCTCCACGAGACCGGTGTGGAGGATCGCCTCCTGGCCGTGCGCCGCATCGGCGACATGGCGGAGCTCATCGCCGACGCCAGCGCGCACACCAGCGGGCTGGTCTTCACCACATCGGGCAGCACCGGCGATCCGCAGCCCCACCACCATCCGTGGCCCGCCCTGGCCCAGGAGGGCGAGGCCCTGGCCGCGCTCCTCGCTGGGCACGGCCGGGTCATCCCGTGGCTGCCCGTCCACCACGTCTACGGCTTCATGGTCGGCATCGCCCTGCCCCGGGCCCTCGGCTGCGAGGTCGCGGCGGGCCCCGAGGACCCGGCGAGGCTGCTCCGCGAGCAGCGCCCCGACGACCTCATCGCCACCGTCCCGGCGCGCTGGCGCTACCTGCACGACGCCGGCCACCGCTTCGCCGGCGGCACCGGCATCAGCTCCACGGCCCCCCTGGAGCCCGAGACCCACAAGGGGCTGCTCCGCGCCGGCCTGCAGGGGCTGGCCGAGCTCTACGGGGCCACCGAGACCGGCGGCGTCGGGGTGCGCTGGGACCCGGCCGACGACTACACGCTCCTACCCCACTGGCACCGGGACGCCGACGGCAACCTCAGGCGCACCCTGCCCGACGGCACGGCACGGGCCGCACCGTCCATCGACCGCCTGGCGTGGCGCGACGAGCGGACTTTCCGGCCCACCGGCCGGGTCGACGAGGTGGTCCAGATCGGGGGCGTCAACGTCGCGCCGAGCCACGTCGCCCGGCGCATCGAGACCCACGAGCAGGTGGCCGAGGCCGCCGTGCGGCCCCACGGCGAGGGCAGCCGGCGGCGCCTGAAGGCCTTCATCGTCCCCGCCACCCCCGGCGCCGATCCCACCGAGCTGCGCCAGGGCCTGGAGGCGTGGCTGTGGGAGAACCTGCCGGCGGTGGAGCGCCCCACGCGCCTGACCTTCGGCAGCGAGCTACCCCGCAACAGCATGGGCAAGCTCCAGGACTGGGACTGAGGCCGGCGCGGCCCGGCGGCGGCGTGGCGCGCCCTCGCGCCGCCGGGGCGTCACTCGCAGGGTGCGCCCCGAGCGTCGCCGGGCCGGGGACGGCCGGTGATCGCTACCACTACCTCGGCAGCGATACGGCCGTCACGGCAGAGGGTCAGCGTACCGCTCGCCGCCGACCACTGCCCCGGCTCGAAGTGGACCCCGCCGGCCAGGAAGGCCGAGACCCGCACCGTGTGCCGCGGCCCAGCCCCGCGCCCCTGCGCCAGCACCGCCGGCGTGCCGCCATCCGCCGCGTCCCGCGGATCCCCGCGCACGAGCAGCCACCCGGCCGACCAGCCGTCCGGCGTACAGCCGCGCTCCGGGGTGCCCCCGCAGAGGGTGACCGGCTCACCGTGGACGCGGACGTGGGCGCGCGCTCGCTCCAGGCCGTCGATGAGCTCGCGCTGCCACCCCCAGGCCCGCGCCTCGTCCACGCTGGCACGCCACTGCGGCACGGCCCAGGCGGCAGTCGCCGCCACCACGGCGACCACCACCAGCAGCTCCGCCAGGGTGAAGCCGCCGGCTACTCCCCCCAGCAGACCTCCGGGGGCTCGGGCGCGCTGCCGCGCTCGCTGCGGTGATTCAGGGTGAACCGGGTACACGCCTCATCCGCCTCCTGCGGCCCATCCGGTGCGGGCACCGCCGTCAGGGTGAAGCCGTGGGGCTCGGCGTCGAGCTCGATCTCGTAGAGCCCCCGCTCCGAGCGCTCGGGGACCTGCTCCCGGCATGCGCGGTAGTCCAGCTCCTCGACGAAGCACCGCTCCAGGGCCATCCAGGTGTCCATGAGCGTGCTGGTGGCATCGCTGCGGTCCGCGCGGACCCTGTACTGGCTGTAGAAGGGGTAGGCGATCCCCACCAGGATCGCCACGATGGCCAGCACGATCACCAGCTCCACCAGCGAGAAACCGCCGTATCTCCGCTTGGCCTCTGCGATCATCGCCCCTATCTCTGCTGCCCTGCCCGATGTACCCGGTGCCAGCGGATGTGGACCGCGAAGCTACCGGAGGGCTGCGCCTCGATCCGGCCGCCGGCCACCACCCGGCTGCGCCGCTCGCCGCAGGCCGGCCCGAGCGCCCGGATCCGGAACTGCTCGGCGTAGCGCTCGATACGGTAGCACGACTCGCCGTCACCGCACGCCGGCGCCTCCGCCGGCTCGCCGAGGAAGCGCTCCGGCGCTACGGACGCCCCGGCCGCCGGCCCGCGGCTGCGCAGGGCCTCGACCCCCTCGGCCAGCGCCCGCTCCGCCGCCTGCACCGAGGCGCTGCGGCAGGCCAGCCCGCCCGCGGCCCGCAGCTGCAGCGCCGTGGGCGCGGTCACCGACCACGCCAGGACCGCCACCCCGGCCAGCAGCGCGGTGAGCGCCAACACCGCGAAGCCCTCGGCGCCCCGCCGGCTCAAGGCAGCCGCCCGCGGATCGGCACGGTCACGGTCACCGGCCGGGCCACGACGGCGACACCTTCCCGGGCGCCGCCGGCACGTACCTCGGCGGCGAAGCGCACGGCGCAGACCGCGTCCCAATCCGCCACCGCCTCCGCCCGGCGGAAGCGCTCCGGGTACCGATCCGCTGCCCGCGGATCCGTCGTCCCCGGGCACTCGGCAAAGCCCATGGCCAGCGCCGCCACCCCCCGGATCACCGGCTGGGGCGGCCCCGCGAGGCTCGTGGCCCGGTTCAGCGTCGGCACCCCGTCCGCGCCCTCCGGTCCGGTGGCGCGGAACCGGCGCACTGCCACCGAGCCGGAGGCAGCACCCCCGCCGGCTCCCGCCTCCGCGCCCGCTGCGCGCCACCAGGGCGCCCAGACCACGCCCCGCGACGGGAGCGCGTCCGGATCACTCGGGGCCGCCACCGAGAGCTCGTCGCCGTGGGCACTGCGCACCGGCAGGCGGTAGAGGCCGCGGCAGTCGCCAGCCAGCACCTCGTCGGGGCGGCCGCCAAAGGCGTCACGAGCCGGGCGGGAGAGCCGCAGGGTGAGCCCGCCTGCCTCCGGATCGCCCGACCCCGGGCGCCGGTAGCGGGCGGCGGCCTGCGCGGGATCGGCCGGGTGCCGGGCTACCTGCAGGGTGCCGCCGTTGACGCGGACCCCGGCGGGCTCCAGGAGGGCGCCCACGACCCGGTTGGCGGTGGCGCGATCCGGGCCGTAGAGCGGCGTCCTCGCGCCGCAGGGCGCGCGGCCGGCGCTGCCCACCTCATCGTGGAGCAAGCGCTGCAGCAGAAGCGCCCGATCGGCCAGGCGGCCGATCTCCGTCACCGTGGTCGCCGTACGGGCGGCGGTGGCGTAGAGCTGCACGGCGGCGAGGACGACCAGTGCGCCGACGACCAGGGCCACCAGGAGCTCCACCAGGGTCACGCCTGCCGCGCGATAGCTCACAGGCGCGCCTCCAGGGTTACCTCGGCCGGCTCCTCGGCGTGCGCCGGCCGCCAGCGGATGGCGACCGTGAGCCGGTCCGCCTCGGCGTCGATGCGCGCCTCGGCCTCCGGCAGCGTGCAGGCGACCTCGGCGCGCCAGGCGCCTAGCGCGAGGCGATCACCCCGGGCGCGGGCCGCCGGATCCGGCGCCGTGCACTCCGCCAGCCGCCGCCAGCCGCCGCCACCGAGCGCTGCGGCGCGCTCGGCAGGCGGGACCAGGCGGGCACGCCCGATGAGCTCCTCGGCGAGGAGCACGGCCTGGGTGCGGTAGGCCGCCTCACGGGCGCTGTGCACGCCGCCGAAGAGGACGTGCAGCGCTGTCGCGCTGATGGTCGCCAGCAGCCCGAGGGCAACGAGGGCCTCGAGCAGGGAGAATCCGGGGTCGCGAGGCATCCCTTCCTCGCCTCAGGGTTCCTTCCGCCCTTCCGTGTGCACCCTTCAACATAGATCCCTTCCGCCCCACTCACACTGTGGTCAAAGGACGCAGACGGGGCTTGGCTCCTCCGGGGCAGCCAGCTAGAATTGGGCACGCAATAGGCGTAGCGATGCCGGTGTAGCTCAGTTGGTAGAGCAGCCGATTCGTAATCGGCAGGTCGGTGGTTCAAGTCCACTCGCCGGCACCAGATAGCCTCCCTGGGCCACAGGCCAGCCGCCGATCCACCCCCCCGCCCTGCGCGACAAGCGCGCGCCATCGCGCCTCCCGCGCCAGGCCGAGGCGCCCTAGCCAGCCCGTCAGTCCAGCCCCGGCGCCCTCGCCGGCACGCCCTGCAAGCGGCTCACCCCGGGCCACCAGCCGGGCAACCGCCAGCGCGTGCGGGCAGCCAGGATCGCCCTGGCCATCGACCGCCTGTCTAGTCGCGGCCGATCAAGAAGGCCAGGGCCAGGAAGAGGAGCCCGAGGGCGAAGGGGGCGAGGAGCAAGGTCACGAAGTCGTACGACAGGGCGTCGAGCACAGCACCGCTCGCCGCCGCTCCGGCCGCGGCGTCCCGGGCCTCCTGTACAGCCTCGGCACCCGCCTCCATCAGGACCAGCGAGCTTGCCAGCGACAGGGCGCCGGCTACGAGAAAGGCACGGCGCCAGGCCTTGGCAGCGCTCGGGGCCAGGGCGGCCACCACGATCGTTGCCCCCAGGCCGCCCCAGAAGGCCTTCCCCTGGGCCGATTGACCGAGCTCCGGCATGAAGGCCACGAGAAGGGACGTGTCCCGGGTGACCTCGTCGACCTCAGCCAGGGAGAGGCCGACGAGGAAGCTCAAAAGGACCCCCACGACCAGGCCGCCGCCGATACCGGCTATCCCCTTCCCCATCACGATCTCCACGCCAGAAGACGCCCAGGGCGCCGGATGGGCGCGCTGGCCCGGGAGCGCCGGTCACCCGGCCACGTCCCGAGATCAGGCCTCGGCCCGCTCCCTGCTGGGCACGTAGTCCCCGACCGCATGGCGGAGGGGACAGGCCTGCGCCGCGGGAGGCGCGCTCAGTCCGTCGGCCTTGCGATGGAGCCGGCGGGGATGCGCTGCTCCTCCGCTTGCCACTCGACGATCTGGGCCTTCGACATGTTGGCCAGACCCTCGGTGACCTCGACGACCGCTACGGGATGCTCCGTCTTGCCGAGGACCTCCCCGGAGTCCGGATCGACGATCTCCTCGCCGAGCTCGACGATCTCGAGCCTCTCCCCAGTATCGAGGCGCGACCGGGCGAGGTACACCGTGTCGCCCTCCTGCTTGGCGACCTGGATCGGGCTGATGACGGTGACGAGCCGCGAGCTCAGCTTGCCCGCGAGGTCATTCAGCACCGAGCGGTAGAAGCCCGCCGGGATCGAGCGACTCGTATCGGCCGGGTTCAGCTGCTCCGAGCTGCGGGATACCTGCAGGTCCTCGGCAGCCACGATCTCGCCGGTCTCGGTCTCGACGAGCCGTGCGGTAGCCGAGGCGGTGAGGGACATGACCTTCTGCTCGCCGGCATCGTAGGCGAGATCCTCGATGCTCACGCTCGGCCGCAAGGCGTCCACAGAGCCGAAGATCATGTACTCGGCGCCGAGCAGCTTGCCCAGCTCGGCCGCGGTGCTGGCCTCAGCCAGATCCTGCTGGGTCAGCTGCGCCTCCTCCATGATCTGGCCCACCTTCTTGCGCTCGACGACCGAGACGGCGCCCGACTGCGTCAGCTCGGTGATGATCTTGTTGGTCAGCAGGCTCGTCTGAGCAGACTGCTCGACCTCGGAGCTCGATGTACCCGAGCCGTCGGTGACCGTAACCTCGGTGGACTGCGTCGTGCCGATCTCGAAGTCGAAGACCGCGACGGTCGGCCGCTCTGCGTGTGCGGCCGCGGACGCCAGCAACGCTACCAGGGCCGCAAGCCCATGCCACCTGCCGATCATGGCCTTTGCTCCTCAGATTGCGTGAAGGATCGCGCCAGGGCCCTTCGCTGACCCGGCACGGACCACGAGGCCTGCAAGGCGCGACGGCGCCTAGCCGCCGATCTGGGCGGGCAGGCTCTCGAAGAGCTTACCGATCAGCTTGCTCGCCTGCTCCCGCTTCTGGGGCGTCAGCTGCTCACCGATCGTGGCCCCGGCCGCGCCGCCTGCAGCACCCCCCGCGGCGGCGCCGATCGTGCTGTCCGTCGCGTCGCCGCCGACGGCAGCGCCGGCTACCGCGCCGGTAACGCCCGCTGCGATCTTCGATACCTCGCCGCCCGTGCTGGCCGTGCCGCTCGAGGTCCAGAGGATGGACGCATTCTCGACGTCCACCATCTTCAGGCTCATGGAGAGCTCTTCCTGATACTGGGGCACATTGGCGATGACGGCGGCATCCACATTGAGGAGCTGGCCCAGGTCGGCAGCCTCGGTCGCCGAGGAGACCTGGAAATCGCGCTCCGCCATGACCGACTTCACCTGCTGGCGCTCGACGGGCGAGTACCCCTTGGCCAGCAGCCGCTGATTGATCAGGTCGGTCAGCTGATTCTTGTCGGCCTCGCTCTGGAGCCTGCCGTCGATCTTGACGACCGCGACGCGATCCAGCTGACCGAAATCGTAGCTCTGATCCCTGGCGCCGCTGGCCTGCATCTGGGCGCACCCCGCCAAGGCAGCCGCAAGGCCGGCGATCAGGATCAAGGTCGTCGTGCGCTTCATGGGGACTCCTTGCTCGCTCGACAGGGCATCTCAACCCTCAGGACCATCGATATGCGGGCGTCGCATGCCTGCCAGATTGGCATTACGTAGGGCTGGAGCCTAGTCCCCAGCGGGCGCTCCCGCAACCGCCCGGTGGCCCCCTCGGCCGCGGCTCGGGCCGGGCCCCGCGTGCTGGGCCGTGCTACGGCCACGCGGCGGGTGCACGTCTCGCCGGCTCCGGACACGCCTCCAGCACCGCGATGGCAGAGGCCTGCAAAGCGGCGGCAGGGCCCGTACGGGACGGCCACTCGACGAGGGCCGCGGGGCTAGGCTAGGCTCGCGCCGCACCGCGAACGGGAGCCGGAATATGGCCACAGAACGGCGCCGCCAACGCCTCCACCAGGTCCTGGAGCGGCGACAGGCCGACCTCGCCCTGGTCGCCGAGGACCTGCAGAACCCCCACAACATCGGCGCCATGATGCGCAGCTGCGACGCCGTCGGCGTACAGTCCGTCCACGCCATCTTCGAGCACCAGCAGCGCGTGAACCTGCGCCGGGTGGGCAAGGAGAGCTCCGCCTCCGCCAGCCTGTGGCTCGATATCGACTACCACCCGAGCACCGCCGAGTGCGTCGATACCCTGCGGGCGCGCGGCTACACCCTGATCGGCACGCTCCTCGACGAGCAGGCAGCCGACCTCTACGCCTACGACTTCACGCAGCACGAGCGCATCGCCCTGGTTATCGGCAACGAGCGTTGGGGGCTTTCCAGCACCGCTGCGCAGCAGGTGGACCAGAACATCTACATCCCCATGCAGGGGGTCGTGCAGAGCCTCAACGTCTCCGTCACGGCGGCGCTGATCCTCTCCGAGATCAGCCGCCAGCGCCGGGCGGCGGGCTGCGTCGAGCCGCTGTCCGATGCCGAGCGCCAGCGACTGCTGGCGCAGTGGGGGCTCTAGGCCGGCCCGCCCCTTCCAGGGCGCATCGGCCTGGCACGGACCGCCGCCGGGCACGGCCGCTGTTCAGGCAGCACGCGGCACGGGCGCGCTCGCCCGGGCCACCAGGGCCGTGCCCTCACGGGCCGCTGCTCTCCGAGCAGCCGCCAGCAGGCCGGGATATCGGCGTCACGGATCGAGCAGCGCGGCATTGACAAAGCCCGGTCAAGGGCCTCTCGCAGGATGAGTTATACACAGTCCGCAGCCGCTGCCGCGAGGCTCATTGATGACAGCTTGGTCAGGTAGCGCCGGGGGCGCCGCGCACCGCAGCGGCGCGCATAACTCCCTGAATAGCAAATGGTCCGCCGCACCTGGACAGAGACTATCCAGAACCGCCAACCCCCCGGCTCTGGGAGCCCTACGCGAAAGATTCCACAGAGTTTTCCACAACTTCTGTGAAAAACTCACAACCCCGCTGCCTCCCCGGCGAGCGGCAGCCGCAGGCCCCGACCAGGAGCAAAGCAGCCGACCCGGACGCCGTAGCGTGGCGCGCCAGGCCCGGGTTATGCTTCCCCTTCGCATGTTGCATCGGCTACTGGACAGGGAGGCCCCTTGGGTAGACGCGTAGCGTGGGCGGCCGGCGTCCTGCTCCTCCTGGCCGCTGCCGGCGCCGGCTACTGGTACCTCCAGCCCCGCATCGACGAGGGCGACCCCGAGACCCTGCGCATCCACGGCAACGTCGACATCCGGGAGGCCTCCCTGGCCTTCAACGCCGCCCAGCGCGTCGCCGCGATGCACGCCGAGGAGGGCGACCGTGTCGAGGCCGGCGAGCTCCTCGGCGAGCTGGAGCCCGAGCGGCTCGAGCAGTCCGTCGCCCGCGCCGAGGCGCGTGTCGAGGCGCAGCGCCAGAAGCTGGCGGAGCTCGAGCGCGGTCCCCGGCCCCAGGAGATCCGCAAGGCGGAGGCCGAGCTCGAGCTCGCCGAGGCCACGGCCCGCAATGCCGAGCGTAGCTGGCAGCGCCTCAAGGCCCTCCGCGAGGACGACCACGCCTCCGCGGAGGCGGTGGACAACGCCCGCGCCGCCTACGAGCAGGCCCGGGCGCGGGTCCAGGCGGCCGAGGAGGCGCTGAGCCTCGTCCGGGCCGGGCCGCGGCAGGAGCGCATCCAGGCGGCGCGGGCGCAGCTCCAGGCCCGCGAGGCGGAGCTCGCCCGCGCCCGGCACGATCTCGGGGAGACCGAGCTGCGGGCGCCGAGCGACGGCGTGATCCGGGAGCGCCTCCTCGAGCCCGGCGACATGGCCTCGCCGCAGACGCCGGCCTACACCCTCGCCCGGACGGAGCCGATGTGGGTCCGCGCCTACGTCCCCGAGCCGCAGCTCGGCCGGCTCCAGCCGGGCATGGCGGCCCGGATCCGCACCGACACCTTCCCCGACAAGCGCTACGCCGGCTGGCTCGGCGCCATCTCGCCGACAGCGGAGTTCACGCCGAAGACCGTGCAGACCGAGCGGGTCCGCACCGACCTGGTCTACGAGGTGCGCATCTACGTCTGCCGGCCGCAGGGCGAGCTGCGGCTGGGCATGCCCGTGACGGTCACCCTCCCCCTCGAGCAGGAGGCGCCGGGCCGGGAAGCCGCCTGCGACGGCCCGCCATGAGCGCCGAGACCGAGCGCGCGACGCCGGCCCTGCGCCTGACCGGCGTCCGCAAGGCCTTCCAGGCGGAGGCGCGCACGGTCCAGGCCCTGGACGGCGTCGACCTTGCCGCCGAGCGCGGGGCGATCACCGGCCTCGTCGGCCCGGACGGCGCCGGCAAGACCACCCTGATGCGGCTGACCGCCGGGCTGCTGCGCCCCGACGCGGGGCAGCTCGAGGCCGGCGGCATCGACGTCCGCGCCGAGCCGCTCGCCGTGCAGGCCGCGCTCGGCTACATGCCGCAGCACTTCGGCCTCTACGGGGAGCTCTCCGTCCAGGAGAACCTCGACCTCTACGCCGACCTGCAGGGCGTGCCCCGCAGCGAGCGCCGCACGCGCTACGCCGAGCTGACGCAGATGACCGGCCTCGCCCCCTTCACCCGCCGCCTCGCCGGCCGGCTCTCCGGCGGCATGAAGCAGAAGCTCGGCCTCGCCTGCACCCTCGTCGGCTACCCGGAGGTCCTGCTGCTCGACGAGCCCACCGCCGGGGTCGACCCGGTCTCGCGCCGCGAGCTGTGGACCATCATCGACCGCCTGGTCCGGGAGCGGGGCATGAGCGTCCTCCTGGCGACGGCCTACCTCGACGAGGCCGAGCGCTGCCACCGCGTCTCCGTCCTCCACGAGGGGCGCGTGCTCGGCCACGGCCCCCCGGCGGCGTTCAGCGACCCGCTCGCCGGACGGATCTACGCCGCCACGGCGCCGGATCTCGGCAAGCGCGACCTGGAGCAACGCCTGGGGGCTTGCGATGCCGCGCTCGATGCCGTGGTCAGCGGTGACCGGGTGCGGGTCGTCCTCGCCGCGGACGCCGCCCCCGAGGCGCTACGCGCGGCCGTTCCCGGGGCCGAGCTGACGGCGGTAGCGCCGCGGTTCGAGGACGGGTTCATGGCCCTGCTGCGCGCCGAGCAGCCAGCGGACCACCGGCTTGAGCTGGCTGACGGCCACCCAAGCACGGCGACCCGGGACGGCCCGGTCATCCGCGTCGAGCGCCTGCAGCGGCGCTTCGGCGCCTTCCAGGCGGTCAAGGGCGTAGACTTCGAGGTCGGCGCCGGCGAGGTCTTCGGCCTGCTCGGCGCCAACGGCGCCGGCAAGACCACCACCTTCCGCATGCTCTGCGGGCTGCTGCCGGCG
>Ga0207714_1001370_pt1 | contig 15677 bp, 16 predicted proteins | sample PonA232FremontCA_2_FD_187270 | JGI IMG/M metagenome (GOLD analysis project Ga0207714, IMG submission 187270) | Marine sediment microbial community from Fremont, CA, USA - Pond A23 Sediment 2 (SPAdes) | ecosystem: Environmental > Aquatic > Marine > Unclassified | place: USA: Fremont, California... | reverse complement strand
GGAGTCGAGGGCGTCGCCGAGTGCTTCTGCGGCTTCGATAGCCTCCTTCTTTTCGTCCTCGTAGGTGTCACACAGCATAATACGCGGCACATCTTCTGCGACGTGTTCGTCGTACGCCTTCCAAGCACGCGTCTGGTCGCGCATGCAGATGACGAGCGCGTGTGGCATCGTTCCGGAGGCTTCTAAACCTACTGCGTCCGCGCCTGCGACGTTCGAGACACCGTCCGCGCCGCCGATGTGCGCAGAACGTTCTATCATCGCTGCGGTCGAAGGATGTTCGCGTCGCGTTCCGAAAGAAACAACGGGAACGTCACCTGCGGCGGCTTTTACGCGTGCTGTCGCAGAAGCAACCGCACTCGCCCTGCAGATGAAACCAAGTATCGCAGTCTCGTACCGTCCGAACTCCAGATACTCGCCTTCGAGACGCATCGCAGGCGCGTTCTCGAAAAGCGAGCCTTCGGGAAGCGCGTACAGGTCTACGTTCTGTCCTTCAAGGAGATGCGCGACATCTTTCAGACCGACGAATACGTGCGGCGTCTCGACTTCCTCGCCTATGTCGGCGATGACGTGTGGGTTGATGTCCTCGCCGTTCATTATCTCCTCCGTACGCTCAAAGTAGGCGTCGGTTGCGAGTCCCTCGGTTATCTCGTCCTCCTTGACGATATCGTACCTGCGTTCCATGTCTGAGGGTAGTCGGCGCGGATGAAATGCGTTGGGGAACTCCGGAACTCATTAGACGCGCGGGTTCGTCGTCTTCTCCATGCTAACCTTCGTTGGTCTCGGACTCTACGACGAACGCGACGTGACGCTCAAGGGACGTGACGCAATCGCCGACTCAGACGCCGCTTATGTGGAGTTTTACACAAGTGTTCTGCCTGCCGCGCCGCTTGAGGACTTAGAGGAGTTCCACGCGACACAGATAGAGGTTCTCGACCGCGACGAAGTCGAAAGTGGCACACGCGTCGTAGACGACGCAGAAGAAAACGATGTCGTCTTTCTCGTTGGCGGCGACCCGATGGTCAGTACGACACACGCAGACCTGCGTCTGAGGGCACACGAACGCGGAGTCGAGACACATGTGATACACGCACCAAGTGCGTCAACGGCGGTCTGTGGCGCGACAGGTCTACAGAACTACCGTTTCGGTGCGGCGACGACTTTACCTTTCGACGACCACGAAGGCTGGGAACCCGAGTCGCCTTTCGAACGCGTCGCGGAAAACTTGGAACGCGACCTACATACGCTCGTCTACCTCGACATCGAGGATGCGGGGGACGGTGCAATAGGCGAGAACATGGGAAGGTACATGCGCGCCGACGAAGCCGCCGCACGTCTACGTGATTCAGACGTGGACGCCTCTCTCGTCGTCGGTGTTGCGCGCTTAGGAAGCGACGACGTACACGTCTTTGCGGGCACACCCGAGGAGGTCGCTTCACACGACTTCGGTTCGCCTCTTCATCTTCTCGTTGTTCCTGCGTCGCTCCATCCCGTTGAGGAGGAATCGTTACGCGCATTTGCGGAACTTGACGACTGACCTCCGATTTCTCCCGAAGCAGGTCTGACCTGTAAGAGTTAACTTCGTCGCGTCGAAAAAGGAAGTTATGAGATTCATAGTTGCGGTCGATGGATCCGAAGAAAGCGACGACGCTCTACGTTACGCTGTCTCACTCGCGGAGCCACTCGGTGCCGAAGTGGTGGTCGTACACGCCATAACGCCCGAGATATACTCCGAAGAGGGAAGGATGCTGATAGAGGACATGTCCGACGCAGAGGAACGCGCCGACTCCGTACTCGCCGACGCGGAAGAAGTATCCAAAGAGGAAGGGTTCGAAATAGAGACGGAGTCGCTTTACGGCGACCCTGTCGAAGAGATTGTAAAATACGTTGACGAGACGGGTGCGGACGCTGTCTTCGTCGGACACCGCGGCGTCTCGACGGAGTACGAGGACGTGGTTGGGAGCGTAGCACAGGATCTCGTGAGGAAGGCTCCCGTACCCGTAACGGTGGTTCGGTGATGTCGGTCGAACTGCCGTACGCACCTGTCGATACACTGATACGCGAAGCCGCGCCGGAGATGCGTGTCTCGTCGGGTGCTGCGGAGGAACTCGCCGCGCGCATACAGGACAAGGGCGCGTCGCTCGCCGTCGAGGCAGCCGAGAAAGCCTCCGAGGACGGACGCAAAACGATACGCGCCGAGGACTTCGACTTCGAAAAGCATAGAATCTCGAAGGAAAGCCTCATTCTACCTGTTGCGCCTGTGGACAGAATCGCACGGCTACGCGTCGATAACTACCGTGTCAGAAAGGAAGCACGTCTCGCACTCGCAGTACATCTCGAAGCTTGGGCGACGGAGGTTGCGGAGGCGTCGGCGAAGTTGGCGCGGCACGCAGGTCGGCGGACGGTACAGCAGGAGGATGTGAAGGCTTACTTCGATGTCTGCGGCGACCGATAACCATCCTTTTCCGTCCGCGTCGGAAAGCCGAACTATGCGTAAGACTCATATAGCTCTACTGCTCGTAGCTGTTGTGGCACTCGCCGGATGTGTAGGCGGTACAGGTGGCGACGGCGGGGACGGAGTAAACGGAGTGGACGGTAACGAAAGCGGTGTAGAGACGACAGCAGCCGTCGCAGTCGGTATCGGAGAGAACTCGCCGCCGGGTGTGCTCGAAAGGCTGAACCTGTCGCAGAGTGACCAGCTACTCCTGCAGCAGGCACAGCAGTCGTCCGGCAATCTTTCGGAGGAAGAACAACAGAGGGTTGGAGAGTTACAGCAAGACATACAGCAGGCTCAACAGGAGATAAGGCAAGAAGAACAACAGGCTGTGGAGGAAAACAGGAATGCGTTTGAATCTGCGGTGAACGGCTCCGAGACGCTCGCTATAGACGACAGCATCGACCAGTCGAGTTCGAGCCTCTTTCTCGTTTCCGGTAGCCCCTCGAAGATACTCGGACTTCTCGAAGAAGACGGCGCGGAAGGAATACTCAGCGAAAGCCGGTACGAAGACCTGCGTGAACAGCGACAGCAGCAGGCACCGCGTCCGGGCGGTCCACCCAGAAGATAACACCGACGTTGGGAATCAGCCGCGTCTCTCTTCGAGTTCTTCGAGAAGATCTTCGAGTTCGACGCCACGTGCCGCGAGAACGATGAAAAGGTGGTAGACGAGATCCGCGCTCTCGTGTACGAGTTCGTCCTTCTCTTCGTCCTTAGCAGCTAACGTTACTTCAGTAGCCTCCTCGCCTAACTTTTCGAGGGCGGCGTTTACGCCTTTGTCGTGTTCTAAAAGGCTCGAAGTGTAGCTGTCCTCGCGCGGGTTATCGCGTCTGTCTTCGATAACCTCGTAGAGTTCTTCTATTATGTCTGTGTTAGTCATTTCATCACATCTCCTCAAGCAGAAGCTCGTGCAGGCGGTGGTCATCGGTGAGTTCGGGATGGAACGCCGTGCCGATTACGTTTCCTTGGCGTACAGCGACGACCTTACCGTCAAACTCGGAGAGCACGTCAACTTCGTCGCCGACGCTTGTCACGACAGGTGCGCGTATGAAGACTGCGTGAAATGGCTCGTCTAGTCCTTCGATTTCGATATTAGACTCGAAAGACTCGCGCTGACCGCCGAAAGCGTTGCGCTCCACTTCGACATCCAGAATACCGAGCGAGTTGACGCGCTCGTCGCCGGGATGGTCGAGGACAATAAGACCCGCGCATGTCGCAAGCGTCGGCTTCCCTGCCTCTATGTGCTCACGCACCTCGTCGTCTATTCCTTCGCGTCGCAGGAGTCGGGATATCGTCGTGCTTTCACCTCCGGGGAGGGCAACGACATCGCAGTCGGGCACGACGCCCGAGTCACGCACCGCGACAGTCTCGATTTCGTAGCCGAGTGTCTCCCCGGCGCGGCGGAACGCCTCTTCATGCTCCGAAACGTCACCCTGTACGCCGACCACGCCTGCAAGAAGAGACATCAGTATCAGTTACCGCGGTACTGGAGCTGTTCGTCCTCGGAGAGGCTGTCCTTGCTCCTTCCCTTCATCCCGCCGCCGACGTTCTTCGATATCTCTTTGAGTTCTTCGGGGTCGTCGTAGTTGTTGACAGCCTCGACGATTGCGCGTCCCATGTTTTCGGGATTTTCGGCACCAAAGACGCCGCTTCCCACGAATATACCGTCGCATCCGAGACGCATCATGAGTGCTGCGTCGGCAGGCGTTGCTATACCACCCGCGGCGAAGTTGACGACGGGAAGGCGTCCGAGTTCCGCCGCTTCTTCGACGAGCGGCAAGGGTGCCTCGATTTCGCGTGCGTAATTACGGCGTTGCTCCGTGTTCATGCCTTCGAGTTCGCGTATGGCGTCCTTTATCGCCTTCTGGTGTCTTACCGCCTCGGCTACGTCGCCCGTGCCTGCTTCGCCCTTTGTGCGTATCATCGCTGCTCCCTCGTCTATACGGCGCAATGCCTCCCCAAGGTCGCGCGCACCGCAGACGAACGGCGTCGTGAAGTCGCGTTTGTCGATGTGATTGTACTCGTCGGCGGGCGTCAGAACCTCGCTCTCGTCTATCATGTCCATGCCTATCGATTCGAGTATACGCGCCTCGGCTTCGTGTCCTATCCGCACCTTGCCCATCGCGGGTATCGAAACCTCGTCGAGTATCTCCTCGTTAGTCTCGACGGGTGCCATCCGCGCAACACCGCCGCGTTTCCGTATGTCGGCGGGAACGGATTCGAGTGCCATGACAGCGACCGCACCCGCGTCCTCGGCGATACGTGCCTGTTCGGCGTTTATGACATCCATTATGACGCCGCCCTTCTGCATACTGGCGAAGCCGCGCTTGACGAGTTCCGTGCCGCGTTTTAGGCTCTCCAAGTCGGTGCCTGCTTCTTGTTCTCCCATCGGTTTTATGTAGGTTGGATAAACGGTTAAGAATTACGGCTTCGGCGTCTCTCAGTCGGCGTCGCGCCGCCCGAAATACATCTTAGAGACGTACGAAAGAACCTCATCGCCGCCCTCGTTCTCGCCGACGACTTCGACCTTCACAAGCCCGCGGTTCGGCACCTTCTCAGAGGTGCGTTTCTCGACGACGGTGCTCGTCACCGTAATCTCGTCGCCGGGGTAGATAGGTAACTTCCACGAAACCTCCTCGACACCCGGGGAACCGAGCGCGGCGATTTCTTCGTCGTCGCCCTCAACGAGCAGACGGTGGCACGACATCAGGCTGTGCCAGCCGCTTGCGATAAGACCGCCGAAAGGCGACTCTTTCTCGATGCGCTCTTCGTCAACGTGGAGCCAGAGCGGGTCGTACTTTTCGGCGAACTCGACGATTTCTTCTTCGGTAAGCGAGAAAGAGCCGAGTCGTTTCGTCTCGCCCTTCTCGTAGTCCTCGTAGAACTTCATGGTATTCGGGGGTGTGGAAAGCGGAAAAGAGTTGCGTGCCGTCTCTCAGTCAGTGCCAAGCAGAACTCAGTCCACTTCGACGCGTCTGTGACACCCGACGCTTTCCTTGTTCCGCAACGCCGCCTCGGTGATGAGCAGACCGACTACAACAGCGTTCCTGAGCGAGTAGAGTTCAGGGTCGAGCCTTCCGCGTGCGTACGACTTGACCTCGCCTCTCAGACGCTGAAGTTCTGTGCGCGTTTCGCGTAGACTCCCACCGTCGCGCAGGGGACCGACGTTTTCCCACATGAGGCTCTGGAGCTTTTCGAACTTGGCGTCAACGAAGCCCTCGGGCATGTCGCCGTTGAACGCGTCGGTTTCGCGTTCGACGCCCGACGGTTCGCCCGCGTTCTCAGCCGTGTGCTCTCCGGCGCGCAGACCCCAAGTCAGACCTTCTAAGAGCGACGTGGAGGCGAGGCGGTTCGCGCCGTGTACGCCCGTGCACGCCGTCTCGCCGACAGCGTAAAGACCTTCGACGGACGCGGTTCCGTTCTCGTCCACGACGACGCCGCCACAGAGGAAATGTTCCGCAGGCGCGACCGGCACCAGTCCCGTCTCTAACTCCTCGTCGTTCAGGTTCTCGTACGCCGTCGGGAACTCCTCTTCGAAGTCGGTGCTCTCGAAGACCGGGTTCAGGTCGAGGTACGCTTGACTGTCGCGGTTTACCTCGTGTACGGCGGTCGCAACGATGTCACGCGGCGCGAGTTCCATACGGTCGTCGTACGCTTCCATGAAACGTTCGCCGTCTGCGACTAAGAGCGCGCCCTCGCCGCGTAGTGCTTCGGAGAGAAGAAAGCCGCGCTCTGCGTGCGCCGTCGGATGGAACTGCACGAACTCCATGTCATCGACACGCGCACCGGCGAGCGTCGCCATCGCAACACCGTCTCCTGTCGCACCCGGCGGGTTGGTGGTGCGTCCGTAAACGTCTCCGATTCCGCCCGTCGCAAGAACCGTCGCGCCTGCTTCGACGACGAATGCTTCGCCTTCCGTTCTGTCCACGACGAGCGCGCCTTCGACACGTCCTTCGCCCTCGTCCTTCACGAGTTCGAGTGCCGAGTGCGCCTCAAGGACACGCGCATCTGTATCCGCAAGACGGCGCAGAAGCGCGCGCTGTACCGCAAGTCCCGTCGCGTCACCCTTGTGCAGGACACGGTCGTACGAATGTCCGCCCTCGCGCGCCAAGTCGAACCCGTCCGCGCCGTCAGTGCAGTCATCTTCGTTCGCGTCGAAATCGACACCTAACTCGTCTACCAAGAACTCCTCGACTACTTCCGTTCCTTCCTTGACCAAGAGTTCGACCGCGTCCTCGTCGCCTTCGCCCGCACCCGCGTCAAGAACGTCGGCGACGAACTCCTCCGCGCGTTCTTCGGGTGCGCGTCTTGCGACACCGCCCTGCGCCCATCCCGTGTTTGTGTCGTCGGGGCGTGTCGCCTCCGTCACGACCGTCACGTCCGCACCTTTTTCGACAGCGCGTATCGCCGCGCTCGCACCCGCGATTCCCGAACCGACAACGAGTACGTCCGTTCTCATGTCGTTTCTCACAGTTCGTTGAGCATCGTGTCGATAGCCTGACGCGCAAGCCGCTTGTCCTTCTCGTCCACCTCGATACGGTTGACAACGTTGCCGTCAGCCATCTCTTCTAAGACGTAGAGGAGGAAGTCGGGGTCTATCTGGCGCATCGCGTTACAGTCCGAACACTCCTCGCCGCACAGACCGAAGACCTCCTTGTCGGGGTTCTCGCGTGCGAGCCTCTTGGTGAGATGTATCTCCGTGCCTATCGACCACTTACTGCCCTTCGGTGCGTTTTCGACCTTCTCGATTATGGTCGATGTGCTTCCGTCGTAGTCGGCGGCTTCGACGACCTCTCGGCGACATTCCGGATGCACGATGACGTTTGCTTCCGGATGGTTCTCGCGTACGTCACGTACATCGTCCGCTCCGAAACGCTCGTGAACCTGACAGAATCCTTCCCAGAGTATGAAAGTCGCGTCGCGTATCTCTTCGGGCGTGTTTCCGCCGAGTTCCTCTTCCCAAGGGTCCCAGACCACGAAGTCTTCGTCCCCGTAGCCGAGTTCATGGAGAGTGTTGTGAGCGAGATGTTTGTCAGGCGTGAAGAATATCTTCTCGCCCTGTCCGAGTGCCCATTCGAAGGCGTCGGACGCGTTCGACGACGTGCAACACGTCCCGCCCTTCTCGGCGGTAAACGCCTTCAGGGATGCATAAGAGTTGACGTACGTAACAGGCGTCACGTCGTCACCGTCCACGACCGACGTGAGTTCTTCCCAAGCACCGTCAACCTGTATGTTCTCCGCCATCCCCGCCATCGGGCAAGACGCCTCCATGCTCGGCATGACGACCCGCTGGTCTTCGTCTGTCACGATATCGGCTGTCTCAGCCATGAACGTCACACCGCAGAAGACGACGTTACTTGCGTCCGCCTCCGCGGCAAGACGCGAAAGCTGAAGCGAGTCGCCTAAATGGTCCGCGTGCTGTGTCACCGACTGACGCTGGTAGTTGTGCCCGAGCACAACAACGTCGTCGAGTTCTTCGAGTGCCGCTTCGGTGCGCTCTATCCTTTCGTCGTCTGACATCTTCTCGTACTCTTCGGGAAGCGCGCCGAGGGAGTCGCTGTACTTCCATAGGGACAGTTCTGCGTCGTCTGTTACGGACATCTTTGAATAATTTTTTTCTTCAATACTCGTTTTCTGCTACGTATTTTCTTCGACTTAGGTATAAAAGAGCGGTTAGCAATATAATGCTTGCGGTTCACGGGGGCACGACGGTGAACTTTCGAAGACTCAGAGGATATGCACAAAAGAGAAAACGGAATATTCGGAGGTTTCTTCGCTACCGTCAGATTAAATATTCACCCGTATAAATCGGATATAGAACATGTTACCACTTCAACAGGGGCTCACCATAGACCCACAGGATTACGTAGACCCGGTAATCAGCGCGCTCACGACGGTCGTTCTGTTCATCGTCGCTTTCGTGGTCATCTACCTTCTCGGGAAGTACTTCATGACCCGAGCGGTAAAAAGCAGTCTACAGAGCCGAGACCTTGATGAAACCCTCGTCAGCCTTGGCGTGAGCACGACCGCCGTCGTAACGGCTGTGGTTTCGGTGGCACTCGCAGCAACCATCGCAGGCTTCGGGGTCGTACTCGCCGCGTTCGCTACTCTGGGCGGCGCGCTCGCACTCGCAGTCGGCTTCGCCGCACAAGACCTCATCGCGAACTTCGTCGCAGGCATCTTCATCATGCAGGACGAACCGTTCGAAGTCGGTGACTGGATAGAGTGGAACGGGAACAGCGGTGTAGTCCGTGAGATTCAGATAAGAGTGACCAAACTCGACACCTTCGACAACGAACTGGTTACCGTCCCGAACAGCGACCTCGCAAACTCTGCCGTGGTGAACAACGTGGCAAACGACAAGCGAAGGGTATCGGTCGGCTTCGGTATCGGATACGGTGACGATATCGAACAGGCACGCGAAGCTATTATCGACGAAGGCGCAAAAATCGACGGCGTCCTTGACGAACCGGCACCCTCCGCACCGGTTACGGAGCTTGGCGACTCGGCGGTCGTTTTCTCAGGTCGTATCTGGATCAACCCACAAGAGAGTAGCGTCGGTGCGGTACGTGCGCAGTATCTCGAAGCGGTCAAGAAACGTTTCGACGCCGAAGGTATCGACATGCCTTACCCCAACACCGAACTCTCCGGTGCTATCGAGGTGGAGAATATCGGTGGGGAAGCCTGAAGAGCCGACCTGACTGTTACTTTCTCACGCTTTCTAAAAGGATAGCATCGAACAGTCATATGTTTGCCCGGGGAGGGCTCCGAACCCTCGATCTCCGCATGTCCCAGGTAAGGAGCACGCGGCGCGCCTCATTATACCCTATGAGTGCGGCGCTATGTCCAGCTAAGCCACCCGGGCGCGTACGAAATGAGGTATCTTCGGCACATTAAGCTTACTAACTGCCCGCAGGTGCTTCCATGTCGTCTATCTTACAGATGAGTATGTTGTTTGCGTCGTCCTTCGCGTCCACAGTCGCCTCGACGACGAGACGCGAGATGGGTGTCGGTCCCACACGGACGCTGTCGCCCTCCTCGAACTCGTGTATGCTTCCCTGCGCCTTTATCTCGGCACGGCAGAGCGACGGGTGGTGTACGCTCGTAAAACCTATCTGTGAGACGTTGGCGTCCTCGACACGTACGTCGTTCCTGTAAAGCGGCACCGTCGCGGGTTCGTCCATCTGTTCGATGTCGAGCGACTCGTACGCCTCCGCCGTCGGCTTGTAGCCGCCCTTGGGTCCGGGGATTCCTTCGACCAACTGTAACGCCTTGAGAGACTGCATCTGGTTGCGTATCGTGCCCGGATTGCGGTCGATTCGTTCCGCTATTTCCTTGCCTTTCACAACGTCGTCCTTCTGTTTGTACAGGTCTACCAGTGCGGTCAGTATCTGTTTCTGACTCGACGATAGGTCTATGTCTGCCATGTTAGTTTCTAAATTATAATTCGTATTAAGGATTATCTTTTCGGTTCTGTCATACGGGGATTTTTGAGACGCGGCGAAAACCAATGAACATGGACTGGCTAACACTCGATGACAACGAAGAGGTACTGTGGTCCGGAGAGCCGAGGATGGCGAGTATCGCACCAGCGATAATAATCGGCATCCCGCTCAGCGTCATCGGCATAGGTATTCTGATAATCGTGGGAGCGTATCTGAACATCAAGAACACAGACTTCGTAGTGACGAACGAGGGACTCTACAAAAAGACGGGCGTGCTTTCGCGTAGCGTCCAGAAGATAGGCTTCGAGAAGGTTCAGAACATCTCTTTCAGTCAGGGTATCATAGCCAACTACTTCGGCTACGGAAACGTCGAAATAAGCACCGCAGGCGGTTCGGGTGTCGAGATGCGGTTCAACGGTATAGACGACCCCAAGTCGGTTCAGGAGCGCGTCGCAACCGAGATGAAGAAACACACGGGTAAGGAGAAAAAAGAAACCGAAGGCGAAGACACGATGGAACTCGTGCTTGAGGAACTCAGAGAGACGAGGAAGGTTCTGATGCGGATAGAGAAAAAGATAGGCAACGAGTAAAGTTAGCTTCCGTGTAGAGAGCAAACGGGTACGGGGATTTGGCAATTCTTTTGTCGGGTGAGGTAGAAACGACTGTTGCGCAGGCGAAGTAGGTGAACGAGCAAAGCGAGTGCACCGGTGGTCTAGTGGTATGACAAGGGCCTTCCAAGCCCTTAACCCGGGTTCAAATCCCGGCCGGTGCATGAGGAGCGAAGCGACGAAGGCACCAACGGGATTTGAGCAGTGAACGAGCGAGTATAAGCGAGCGAAGTGACCGTGGTTCAAATCCCGTCCGGTGCAGTGAGCGAATTCTTGAGCGAACAAAACGCCGGAGTTACTCGACAGTCACACTCTTCGCAAGGTTTCTCGGCTTGTCTATCGGACGCCCCTTGAGGCGCGCTACGTGGTAAGCGAAAAGCTGTAGATAGACGTTCGCGAGAAGCGGCTCCATCTCGCCGAGCGACGGAACACGGAATGCGACATCTGCGAGTCTCTCGTGTTCGTCAGACGATGTGACAGCGATTACGGGCGCGCCGCGTGACTCTACCTCCTTAACGTTGTTTAGCGTTTCTTCCGGACGTGTGCCTTCTGTTGCGACTGCGATAACCGGCGTCTTCGGCGTCACGAGCGCGAGCGGTCCGTGTTTGAGTTCGCCCGCCGGAAAGCCTTCTGCGTGGTCGTACGATATCTCTTTTAACTTCAACGCGCCTTCGAGTGCGACGGGATAGCCGAGCCGTCTACCGATATAGAAGAAAGCGTCTTCGTGGGCGTACTCCTCCGCAGCCTCTCTGATTTTTTCCTCCTCGTCAAGGACGCGCTGAACCGCACCGGGGACGCGCCGGAGGTCGGAGAGTAGTGAAGAAGCCTCCGCAGCGGGGAGTTCGCCGCGCGCCCTTCCGACGGCGACCGCGACGAGACCGAGCGTCACGACCTGCGACGCGAACGTCTTGGTGGCGGCAACGCCTATCTCGGGTCCCGCGCGTATGTAGACGTTCTCGTCCGCCTCACGTGCCGCCGTGCTTCCGACGGTGTTCGTTACGGCAAGCGTCGTCGCACCTTCACGTCCTGCGCGGCGCATCGCGCTCAGAGTGTCCGCCGTCTCGCCGCTCTGTGTCACGGCGACGACAAGAGTCTCACCCGGCGCGTTCGGACCGTCGTACTCGCTCGCGTACTCGACCTTCGCTGGCATCTCGGCGTGTTCCTCGAAGAGGCGTCGTGCGTACACCGCGGCGTGGTACGAGGTTCCACATGCGACAAACTCGACGCGGCTATGCCGTGCGAGCACCCTGTCGGGAAGGTCGAGGGTCGCCTCGCCTTCGACCTCGTCGGCGCGCTCCGAGACGGTCTGACGCAGCGAACGCGGCTGTTCGTGTATCTCCTTCAGCATGTAGTGTTCGTATCCGCCTTTTTCAGCCGCCTCTACATCCCAGTCTACGGTTTCGACATCACGTTCGACGCGTTCACCTTCGTTCCATACTTCGACGCCTTCGGCTGTGATACGCGCAATGTCGCCGTCGTGCAGATAGCTGACCTTCCGCGTGTGTTCGACGAAAGCCGTCACGTCGCTTCCGATGTAGTTGGCGTCGTCGCCGTGTCCGACGACGAGAGGGCTGTCCTGTCGCGCGACAACGAGTTCGTCGCTCTCGGAACTCACACATGCGAGAGCGTAGCTACCTTCGAGGCGTTCCGTCGCCGCACGGAGACGTTCGAGGAGATTGCCATCTCCGTCGGCTAAGAGATGCGGCACAACTTCCGTATCTGTCTCGCTCGTAAACTCGTACCCTTTCTCCTCGAGTTCGTCGCGGAGCGCGTCATAGTTCTCTATGATACCGTTGTGGACGACACCGAAACTTCCGTCCGCGTCGGTGTGAGGATGTGCGTTCTCGTCAGTAGGTTCGCCGTGTGTGGACCACCGTGTATGTCCAAGACCGCAGGTTGCTTCCGACGACTCGGGTACGACGCTCTTTAGCTCGCTCACTTCGCCCGCCTTCTTGTGCACGGTGAGCGGATTCGTTCGGAGACAGACACCTGCCGAGTCATATCCACGGTATTCGAGGCGTTCGAGACCGTTGATAAGCAGAGGAAGTGCATCGTTGCCCGTCTCTGCGTCTCCTACATATCCGACTATCCCACACATTACCGCACCACCGTCCCGGATTCGATGCGTCCGTCTGCCGTCGTTCCTGTGCCGACACGCACGTTGTTTCCGAGCACGGTACCCGGTTTCAGACACGCTCCTCCACCGACCGTCGAGTTGTCGCCGACGACGCCGCCGAGACGTACGTTCTGATAAAGTTCGTCTTCGACGACAACATCCGCTTTACCGCCTTCAACCGTTGCGTTCGGACCGACCGAACCGTTACCTGCGACGACAGCATCGCGTACGACGGCGTTTTCGTCCACGGACGCGTCGGCGAAAAGCACAGAGTTTGCGACGACAGCACCCGCACCGACAGAGACGTTGTCGCCGAGAGAGGTTCCGGGTAACACGGTTGCGTTGGGACCGACACGGACGTTTTTGCCGACCACGACCGCGTCGGCTACGTGTGCGGTGGGATGCACACCTTTCCGGGAACCGTCATCCGTCTCGGTCTCGTTCTTTATGTCTTCTCCGACCATCGCTGCGTTGATCCTAAGAATGTCCCAGAGATGAGATATGTCGTTCCATCCGTCGGTGTAGACCGCCTGCACATCGCCGTCTTTGACACGCCGCAGAACCGCGTCCGTGAGAGCCATCTCTCCGCCACCGGATGACTCTCTTATATCGTCGAAGATTCGTGTGCCGAACCTGTACGCACCTGCGTTTATCGTCTCCGTCTCCGCGTCGTAGACGCGGGGTTTTTCCTCCAAGTCCACGACGTTCCCGTTTTTAACATCCACGACGCCGTAGTCGGTTGGTTCGTCGGAGCGTGTGACAGCGACCGCTGAACCGCCGTCTTCCGTCTTCACGAGGTCTGCGAGTAGGTCGGTGCTGACGAACGAGTCGCCGTTGACAACGAGGAACTCGTCGTCGACCTTTTCCTCCGCCTGCAGGAGCGCGTGTCCTGTCCCGAGTTGTTTTTCCTGTACGACGTACTCGATACTCGCTCCCAAGTCGTTGCCGTCACCGAAGTAGGTCTGTATCCTCTCACGTCTGTAGCCGACGACAAAGACGAGTTCCGTCACATCCGCGTCCACAAGAGCATCTACGACGTGTTCGAGAACGGGCTTGTTGCCGACCGGAACCATCGGCTTCGGTCGTAGCACGGTGAGAGGACGCAGACGCCGTCCTTCGCCTGCGGCGAGTACGACAGCCTTCATACGTAATCACCTCTTTCCACATCTCTGTCCTCCATCACAGTCTCGCCCGGTCCTGTAGTCTCCGCGACGCCGATACGTACACCTGCGTTGAGACTCGTGTTTATGCCGGTCTTTACTTCGTCGCCGACGACGACGCCGAACTTCCGTCGTCCCGTATCGACGGTCTCACCTTTGACACGTACGCCGATATTTCGGTCGTCGTGGCGCAGGTTCGCGACGACGGTTCCCGCGCCGAAGTTAACGTCCTCGCCCAAGACGGAGTCGCCGATGTACGAGAGATGACCCGCCGACGTGCCGTGCATAAGGACGGAGTTTTTCACTTCGACCCCGTTGCCGACACGGACGTTCTCACCCACGACGGTCGCGCCGCGGACGTAAGCGTTCGGACCCACCTTCGCGCCTTTGCGTACCAGCGCGGGACCTTCGACATACGTTCCCGAAAGAAGACGCGCACCGTCCTCAACGACGACATCGCCTTTTAACGTAACGCCCTTTTCGATCTCCCCTTCCTTCTTTCCGTTGAGTTCGCGCAGCAGTATCTCGTTAGCCTCCAAGAGGTCCCACGGATATCCAACGTCGAGCCAGTACTCGTCGTGTTCGACGACACCGAAACGGTAGCCGTCGTCCATCATCTCGGCTATCGACGATGTTATCTCTTTCTCGCCGCGTTTGCTATGAGACGTTCCCTGCGCGTAGTCTAAAACGTCGCGGTCGAAGAGGTAGACGCCTGCGTTTGCGAGGTTAGTTGGTGGGTCGTCGGGCTTTTCGACGATTCCGACAGCGTCCGGAATACCGTCGCCTTCGGAGGTGTCGGTCTCTACGACACCGTACTCCGAAGGCTCTCCGACGCGTTTTACCGAGACTGCGTTACCTTCCTTCTCGACAAGCTCTCCGACAACGTCCGACGAGAAGACTATGTCACCGTTCGCAACCACGAACCTCTTGCCGACCCTGTTCGTGACGCGCGCTATAGCGTCGGCTGTTCCTTCGCGCTCGTCCTGCGTGACGTATTCGACCTTCTTTCCGTCGAACTCCTCTCCTATCTCGTCGCGCACCTTCTCCGACATGTAGCCGACGACCACGACGAAGCCGTCAACATGCGGCGCGCAGCTTTTCATGACAGATTCGACCAACGTCTTTCCGCCGACGGGAAGAAGCGGCTTCGGACGCGTGTCGGTAAGCGGACGCATCCGTGTACCCCGTCCCGCGGCGAGTACAACGGCTTTCATCTCTATGAACGTGATACGGGGCGGAGTCGGCATATATCTTCGCACCGCAATCCGACAGATTCTTTAGAGATAGTTCCGTATCCGGAAACGAAGTCGGGCTCGTGGTCTAGTTGGTTATGACACCTCCTTGACATGGAGGAGGTCCCCAGTTCGAATCTGGGCGAGCCCATGAAAGAACGAGTTTTGCGGGTGAGCGAATGTCTTGCTGAACGTAGTGAAGCGAGACCGTGAACGGAGCTATGCGAAGTGAGCGGGGCGAGCGCAGTTCGAACCAGTGAGGAAAGCGAGTAGCACGAGAGAACCGACCGAGGTTCGATACCTGGGCGAGCCCACTCCACCCACCGTTCGCTCGCTGTCTCGTGAATCGAAGATTCACGCGAATCGTCGGAAATCTCCGATTTCCGAGAGACCTGTTAGCAGTCTCGAAGTCCTGCGGACTTTGAGGGCTTGTACAGGCTTCGCCTGACAAAAGGCATGCTTCGCTCGCGCTCCGCATGCCTCATTGTGCTAAAGATTATCTGAAGCTTCGAACCCGAACATTCCTGTTCTGACCTTACTGAGCCGACAGTTTTCTTGAGCGTTCCGGCTAAGAGATAAGTACCAGCACCGTATTCTGAGGGTATGGAAGACAGCAGACAGCCGA
>Ga0207714_1001369_pt1 | contig 15678 bp, 18 predicted proteins | sample PonA232FremontCA_2_FD_187270 | JGI IMG/M metagenome (GOLD analysis project Ga0207714, IMG submission 187270) | Marine sediment microbial community from Fremont, CA, USA - Pond A23 Sediment 2 (SPAdes) | ecosystem: Environmental > Aquatic > Marine > Unclassified | place: USA: Fremont, California... | reverse complement strand
CGGCGCGCGACTTCGAGTGAGTTACGCGCGAGATGTACGGAACGCGCGTGGTCGAGCGTCCATTCTCCCGATATGTCCGGCGACGCGTCGGAGATGACGACGTCGGCGCTGTCGTCGACCGCCTCCGAAACGCGCTCCTTCGTCTCGTCCTCAGTAACGTCACCGCGCAGGAACTCGACCTGCGCGCCCGAACCGCCGCCCGCCTCCGGTGCGTTGAATTCCTTGACCGGAGCGAGGTCGACACCGACCACCTTTCCTTCGTCCCCGACGCGCTCCGCCGCAACCTGCGACCAACCGCCCGGCGACGCGCCTATGTCGACGACCGTGTCGCCCGGCGAGAGCACGCCGAACTCGTCGTCTATCTGTCTAAGCTTGTACGCCGACCGCGCACGGTACCCTTCGTCGTCGGCGCGTCTCTTGTAGTCCACACCGCGGTTTCGAGCCGGTTTCGCAAAGCTTTTTCTTTTAGGCATTCCTAACATAGGGTATGTCAGCCGAAACCGAAGAGGAGTTCGATGAAGAGGATCTGCCCGACGCGTGTCTGGGTACGCTGAACAGTATCAGAAGCTACTCGACAAAGCCCGGAAGAACTGTGTTCGTGGAGCAAGGCAACCCCGACGGCTGGATATCGACCGACGAGACAGCCGAGGTACCCAAGTAAAAAACGTCCGCGGTTAACCGCTGTCTTCTGTTCCTCTACTGTCTATCTTCTGTTTCCCTACCGTCCTCCTACCTGACCGCTTTCTTCGATCCCCTTACTGCTTCAACGAGTCGTCTTCGAGGTAGTGCTCGATATGGTGCGCGTCCTCCTCGACCTGCACGAGGTTGTCACGCAGAATCTCGGCTGTCGTGTGATCGCCGAGATCCTGAACGAGCGCGATATGGTCACGGAGCGTCTCGATTATATCGCCGTACATCTCAAGGTCGTTCCCAAGCGACGTCCGTATGTCGTAGACGTCCTCGTCCTCAGCCTCAACCGGCGACTTCTCGTCCAACGTTACCATGCTCGCGTGGGGAACGCCGCCGAGAGCCTGTGCGCGCTCTGCGAGTTCGTCGGCGAAGTCCTCGGCGTTTTCGGCGGCGTCACCGAGGAAAAGATGCAGGTCGCGGAACTCCGGACCCTCCACGTTCCAGTGGTGCTTCCTAAGCTGGTGGTACAGCGTGTAAGTCGCCGCGAGGTCGGTGTTCAGCGCGTCGATTATCTGCTCCGACTTCTCCTCGTCGATACGTAGTTCGTTGCTCTCTACATCGCCCGCTTCCTGAAGTACCGAACCGTGCTCTTGGGTGCTCATGCTCATCCTCACGTAGGGTACGGAGCCTCTTATAGCTTTCTACTGTAAAAGATTTGTTTTGGTTAGCCAAAATATTTTTTTGATAACCTTCACCATGCTCTTGTAAACGGGGGACAAAACAGTGTTATGGAAGTCGTAGACATAGACCATGTCGCACTCCGTGTGACGGACATCGACGAGTCGCTTAGGTTCTACCGCGGGGCGCTTGGGCTGGAGGTACGTGATAGAGACCGTTTTGAGAACGGCGAGACGCCTTTCGTCGCCGTCGTCACGGGCGGACGGCATCTGCATCTCGTTCCGACCGACGACGAGGTGGACGTCGGCGGCGAACACGTCTGTCTCCTCGTCCGTTCGTCGGAGGAGGATACGTGGGACGAGGCGGAGGCGCTCGCCGACGAGATACGTGACGCAGGATACGAGGTCGAGAATGGCGAACCCCACGGGCGGTACGGAGCCTACGGCTACGACCCCGCCGTCTACGTACGCGATCCCGACGGGCGTCGTGTCGAGCTAAAGCTACATTAGGACGGGTTCTGCCCCCTGTACGTAACGCGAAGCCGCCGACGGTGCCCCTCCGTCGTATGTGTACGGCGGTCGGTTAGGTAAGACTAAGGAGCGCTGGCGGTAACCCAAGACACGATGTCGGGATCACGTGCGCCGAGACCGTCCGACGGGGACGTTTCGACGTACACGAAGCTAAGGAAAGCTTTCCTAACGGGGGTCTCCATCGTCGTACCCGCCGTCGTGACGCTCTACGTCCTGAAGATAGCCTTCGACTTCCTCTTCGGCGCTCTGAGTCCGCTCGTGGGTCTCATCGAAGGACTCGGCGCTATCGGCGACGAGGGTACGCTGATAGCGAAGGCGCTCGCGCTCGTCCTTCTCGTGGGCGCTATCTTCGCCGTCGGCTCCGCCATGCGTCTGAGCTATGGAGAGCGCGCCGTCGGCTACTTCGATGAGGTCGTGGAGGCGGTGCCGGGTATCGGGGCTGTCTACACGAGCTTCCGACAGATGGGTGACGTTCTCCTCGACGGCGACGCAGAGAGCTTCCGCGAGGTCTACCTCGTTGAGTTCCCGTACGACGGCTGTTACGTCGTCGGCTTCCAGACATCGGAGCCTCCGGAGAGCTTCGAGGACGCGACGGGCGAGGATATGGTTACGTTGTTTCTACCTCTCGCCCCCAACCCGATGATGGGTGGCTTCCTCGCGCATATGCCTAAGGAGAACGTGGTCGAGGTGGATATGACGGTTGAGGAGGGCGTGCGGTCGGTGGCTACGCTCGGTATAGGCGTCGCGGACGACGACGAAACGGGTGTCGATGACGATATCGACGTAAAGAAGGTTCTCGGAAGGTACGAGGAAAAGGTACTCAACAGGGACGATGATGAGAGGAACCGGTAACGAAAACGATTTGCGCGACGGGGCTTCAGTTTATGTAAGAGAGATGAGCGACATAATCGCCGTCGTCGACGATGAAAAGTGCAACCCCAACAAGTGCGAGCACGAATGCATCAACTTCGACCCTCTCAACAGGTCGCCGACGGGGGCGGACGGCTTCCATATAGACGACGAAACAGGGAAGGCGCGTATCTCCGAGAGCGTGGTTATGGAAGGGCACCGGGTGTGCGCGACGAAATGTCCCTTCGACGCTATACAGATAGTCAACCTCGAAAAGGAGACGGGCGAGAAGCTACACCAGTACGGCGAAAACGGCTTCAGGCTGTACGGTCTTCCCGCGCCGAAGGAGGGCAAGGTCGTGGGTGTTCTCGGTCGGAACGGAACGGGTAAGTCGACCGCCCTCCGTATACTCGCGGGCGATCTCAAGCCCAACCTCGGCGAGTACGACGACGGCGTCGGCTGGGACAACGTGGTGACGGCGCACCGTGGCACGGAGCTACAGACCTACTTCGAAAGGCTTGCGGAGGAAGGCGTCGTCGCTTCGTCTAAGATTCAGCGCGTCGACGAGATACAGGACGCCTTCGGCGGACGCGTCGACGAACTCCTTGAACAGCTCGACGAACGCGGTAACGTCGGACGCCTCGTCGAAACGCTCGACATGGAGGAGGCGGTTTCGAAGGACGTCGGTTCGCTCTCCGGCGGAGAGCTACAACGCGTCGCTGTCGCGGGATGTCTCGCGCGCGACGCCGACGTCTACCTTCTCGACGAACCGTCGTCGTTCCTCGACGTGAAGCAGAGGCTCAACGTTGCGCGGGCTATACGGAACGAGACGGCGGACGCCGACGGCGACAGACGCGCCGTCGTCGTCGAACACGACCTTGCGACACTCGACGTTGTCGCCGATCTCGTCCACGTCGCCCACGGCGAACCCGGAGCTTACGGTATGATATCGAACGCGATGTCGTCGCGCGTCGGCGTCAACCAGTACCTGCGCGGATACCTCAAGAGCCACAACCTCCGTATACGCGACGAGGAGATCACGTTCGAGCGCGGTACGGCAGGTACGTCGATAGGCGAAACCGTTGTCGAGTACCCGACGCTGCAAAAGAAGTTCGGCTCCTTCGAACTAAACGTCGAGTCGGGCGACCTGCGCGAGGGTGATGTCGTCGGCGTCTTGGGCGAGAACGCGATCGGTAAGTCGACGTTTGTCAAGATGCTCGCGGGCGAACTCGAACCCGATAACACAAGCCTCGACGCGCCCGCGACGTTCGCGCACAAGCCTCAGCATCTCGAAGCTCAGGACGTCAAGGTTGAGTACCTCCTGATGCAGGACGTCGAGATGAACCAGCGTTTCGAAAGCTTCGTCGAGCGCCCTCTCGGACTCGATGAACTGTACGACAGAAACGCGACCGATCTCTCAGGCGGCGAACTCCAGCGCGTCGGCGTCGCGGCTTGTCTGGGACAGCAAGCCGACGTCTACCTCCTCGACGAGCCTTCGGCGTACCTCGATGTCGAGACGCGTGTCTCACTCGCAAAGACGTTACGCCGGTTCGCACGCGACGCCGAGGTACCCGTCGTCGTCATCGATCACGACCTCGTCTTCCTCGACTACATCGCCGACCGCGCCATGGTCTTCGACGGCGAACCGGGTGTTCGCGGACACGCGGGTGCGCCCGACGACGTTTCGGACGGCTTCAACGACTTCCTTTCGACCGTGGATATGACGTTCCGTAAGGATCCCGACACGGGCAGACCGCGCGCAAACAAGCCGGGGAGCCAGAAGGACAGGGAGCAACGTCAGACCGACGAGTTCTACGAGTAACGGCTTTCCCCGATCGACGGCTACCAACAGGTTTAATCTGCCGTCGCGCATCGGTAGAATGACAGACAGCCGATACCTCTAATGAACTACCAGCGCCTCATAGACTGGGTTGACGACCGTATCACCGAGTCACCCGGAAAGGTAATACTCGCGTTTCTCCTCGTCACCGCCGTCTTCTTTACGGGGTTGGGTAGCGTAGAGAGCGAGTCGGGTCAGCAACAGTTCATAGAGGATCTTTCTTCGTTTGAGGCTTTCGAGGATATACAGCGTAACTTCAACGAAAGCTTCTCAGAGAGCGACCTGTCGACCACTATCCTCGTGGACTCGCAGAACGCACTGTCGAAACAGGGGCTTCTCAGGACGTTACGCGGACAGAAGAGGCTGGAGGAGTACGACCCGCTGATAGTGATCTCGTCCGACAGCCCCGCCGAGACGGTGGCGCGCGAACTCGACCCCGACGCTTCCACGGTTTCGGAGATGATACTCGCCGTCGAGTCGGCGACGGAGGGCGAGATAGACTCCGCGGTTCGTTCGGCGGACGCGGTAGGCGGCGGTTTAGGTGACGTGAGCGACGACTTCAACCCGGAAGCCGCGTCCGCCACCGCGGCTGAGATGTCGATAACACACGAGGGTTCGGAGGAACCTAACAACAGGGAGGAGAAGATAAACCGCGTGCTGTCGACCGTCGACGGTAAGTTCCGTGTTCTCGGCGACGCGCCCGACACGAACACCACCTCTCTCCTTATCGTGATGCCCGCGGCGTTGTTCTTCATAACGCTGTTCCTGATCGTCGCCTACCGCGATCTCATAGACCTGCTCATCGGTCTCCTTGCGATAGTAATAACCCTGATCTGGACGTTCGGCTTCCTCGGTCTCGCAGGAATACCGTTCAGCGTTCTCATAGTCGCCGTACCGCCTTTACTCATAGCCGTCGGCATCGACTTCGGTATACATTCGGTCAACAGGTACAGGGAGGAGACCGTCAAAGGGAAAGGTATCGTCGAGTCGATGAGGATAACCACCGACCAGCTTCTCGTCGCCTTCTTCATCGTAACCGGAACGTCGACCATAGGCTTCCTGTCGAACCTCGTTAGCGCCTTCCCGCCCGTACGTGACTTCGGTCTCGCCGCCGCCGTCGGCATCTCGTTCACGTTCCTCATCTTCGGTATCTTCCTCCCTTCGATGAAGGTCTACGCCGACAGGTCGCGCGAGTCATTGCCTATACCACAGATGGGTAACACGCCGCTTGGCTCCGACGAATCGCCGCTGGGTAAGGCGCTTAGCGTCGGCGTGGTCGCGGCTGACAAGGCTCCTGTCGCGCTCCTCGTGGTTATAGTCGCTTCGACGGGTGCCGTAGGCGTGTACGCGACGGGCGTCGACACGGGGTTCGGACCCGACGACTTCCTCCCCTCCGCCGAGACGCCCGACTACCTCCAGAGCCTGCCTGAGTCCATACGTCCGCCCGCCGAGTACGACTACGTTAAGAACGATAACTTCCGTGACAGGAAGTTTGATCAGACCGATCAGGTTCTTATGTACGTACAGGGACCGATGGAGAGGAACGGCGCTCTCGATCAGATAGACCGTGTCGGGAAGACACCGCCACCGACCTTTGAGCGCGATGGCGGGCGCGTTGATGACAGTAGCGTTATAGGTATCATCGAGGCGGTGGCTGAGACCGACCCGCGTTTCGCCGAACTCGTAGAGAGGAACGACGCAAACGGCGACGGAGTACCCGAAAACAACCTCGACGAGGTCTACGACGCCCTCTACGACACACCGTCGAGCGGTATAAGCAACTTCGTCAGCGAGGACAGGGACAGCGCACGTATCGTCTACTCGGTCGACACCGACGCGTCGGATACCGCCGTCACCGAGGACGCGTACGCTCTCGCCGACAGGTACAGGTATGACGCACAGCCGACGGGGTTTGCGGTTATCTTTCAGGAGGCTACGGACGTGATATTCACAACCGTCGTCGAGAGCCTCGTACTTACACTCATAGGAGCCGCGATCTTCCTCGTAGCCGTCTACTGGGTTCTCAAAGGAAAGCCCGCGTTGGGTATAGTCAACACGTTCCCTATCATTACCACCGTCGTACTCATAGTGGCGACGATGCGTTACTTCGACATTAGCTTCAACGTCATAAACGGCTCCATAGTCGCTATAACCATCGGTCTCGGTATCGACTACTCCGTACATGTCGTCCACAGGTTCGCCGATGAGTTCGAGGAGAAGGACCTTATACCCGCGCTCCGGCGTACGGTCGTCGGAACCGGGGGCGCTCTAACGGGTAGCATGCTGACGACGGTCTTCGGCGTCGGAGTCATAGGTCTCGCCGTCAACCCCGCTCTCGCCGTCTTCGGTATACTCACGGCGTCGAGCGTCTTCTACGCCTACCTGACATCGCTGTTCCTCCTGCCGACCGTCGTCGTCGCGTGGGAACGTCTCGTCGGCTTCAGGTAGCTTAGTCGGATGCGCCGAGAGGTTCGGAGTAGATATGCCTGCCGTCGAAAAACAGCATGTCGACGCCCATACCGGCGATGGACAGGCTTCCGAGGACGGCGAGTACGAGAGGGAGCGTCTCCGTAGTCCCTGTGAACCCGAACGGCAACGAAAGACCGAGGAAGACGTTACCCAGACCCGCAAGCCTGTACCATCCGAAACGTTCCGTAACGCGTGTGTCGAAGCCCGCAAGGAGGTTGAGAACACCCGCAACACCGAGCGCGGATACCTGAACGGCGAACAGAGGGCTGTCGAGTAGAGCGCCGGGGATGAGAGCAACAGACGCCGTGGAGGTCAGGAGTAGAAACGCACCGACGACGGCGCTAAGACGCCGTTGGGTTTTCTGTTTCATACGTCGAACTGGCGTCTAGCGGAAAAAAAAGCTTCGGCTGTGGGAAGAACCGTCATACGAGGCGGTTACGGTCTGTCACGGTTACTGTTATGAGTCTCCGCGCCCATCTTCACGTATGCCCGAAACACTCGAACTCGTCTGTACCGACGACGGCTGTACGCTCGACATGTTCGAGCTACATTACACGTACGAGATACCCGACGACACGACGAAAGACGACTTTTCGTGCCCGTACTGCGGAGGGAACGAACTGACCGGGACGGACGTCTAAGCATGCCGGAGGTCGTTCAGATATTCGTCACGACCCCTTCGCTCGACGAGGCGCGCCCGTTCTACGAGGACGCGCTCCGTCTCGAACCCGAACGCGTCGGCGAGACGAGCGTCGAGTACGCGACACGAGACGAGGGCGGCGGAGCTTCTCTCAAGGTACAGGAGGAGTTCGACGACGAAACCTTCGCCGAGTTCGGTCTGCGCCCCCCGCCCGAACCGCCCGCGCGGGGCGACGGGGCGGTCTTCGTCCTCGGCGTCGAAAGTATCGACGAGACCGTGAAACGCGTCGAGAACGGCGTCGGTGAGGTCGTGCAGAAACAGCGTTCGGTTCCGTGGGGCGACCGTATCGCACTCGTCCGTTCGCCCGCGGGGTACGTCTACGAGCTAAGGGACTGAGACAGCGCCGTCGCCCTCGTCTTCCGCCGTTTCGAGCGACGCAAACCCCGCGCGTACCTCCTCGTACGTCTCGTCGAGAGCCTGAACGATGACCTTTGTGTCGCTCGTGACGGGCATGAAGTTGGTGTCACCCTCCCACCGCGGGACGATGTGTGTATGGAGATGGTCGTCTATAGAGCCGCCCGCGCCCGTACCGAGGTTCAGACCCGTGTTGAAGCCGTCGGGCGAGAGCGAGGCGCGGAGAGCGTCGAAGGTCGCCTGTTTGAGACGCGCGTGATCGACGAGCGTCTCGTCGTCAAGTTCGGCGTACTCCCCCGTATGCGTATGCGGAACAACCATGACGTGTCCGGGGTTGTACGGGCTGTTGTTGAGGACGACGAAGGACTGCGACGACCGAGCGACGACGCGTTTCCCACGGTCGTCGTCCGTGTCCCTCATACCGCAGAAGACGCATCCGTCGTCTCCTCCGTCGTCGCGTCTTACCCAGTCGATACGCCACGGAGCGAAGACCTGTTCCATACAGAAAGGTCGGCTTGGTATGACTTATACCTGTCACCAAAACTTAGTGGCGGCAGGAACATTCTACCGTGTGATACAGAGCGACAGATTCGGGGATGCGGTAGCTGTCTCGGAGACGCTCGTCCGTCTGGTTGAGACCGTAACAGCCTACATACTCGTAGGACTGTTCGCCGTAGGTGTCTTCGATCTGGGTCTGGTGATACTCGAACTGACCCTGTCGGGCAGAATAACCGAGGCGAGCGAGGTGGTGGATCTGATAGACACGGCGTTGCTCCTTCTCATAATCGTCGAGATATACCAGACGCTTGTCGCATACATACAGAAGAACGAACCAAAGCTGGTCGTGAGAACGGTGATATACGCGGGCGTGATAGCGATGGTGAGGAAGATAATAGTCTTCCAGACAGGGGACTACGCGTCAGCGACCGACGCGCTCGTAGTCGCCTCCTCGTACACTCTGATACTCGTAGGTCTCGGTGCCCTCCTGTTCGTCAACTACAGGGTTTCGTGGGAGAAGGAGGAGACGACGGGGACGGAGAACGGCGGCGGGGATACGGGCTGACGATGGCGAAGCTTCAGCATGTCGAACTCTTAAGTATCACCCATGTTTAAACGGCTTCATGGGTACAGACGACGAACAGGACGTGAGCGTGGAGGTAGAGGAGGACGACGGCGTGACCGTCGTGGAGGAGGCGCGCGAACTTGAGCGCCGTCTCAAGAGGGTGTTCGGACGCACCGCACTGACGACACGCGTCGAGGACGAAGGCGAGAGTGTGGTCGTCAACGGCGACGGCTGGCAGTTTACCGCACGCGGCGACGAGGTCGTTTTCAAGCCAGCCGGGACGCCGTACAGGAACGTACGGAAAGTCGCGGATCTCGAAGCAGTCGGGAAGGAGGACGGCGGCGTCACCTTCGTCTTCGGTGACGAGGAGTTCGTCCTGGGTAAAGGGGTGGAGCACCGACGGTGACCGACGTAGAGGTCGAGGAGGCGGATCTTTCGGAAGGCGAGGACGGAGAAGACGAAGAGGACGGCGGACGGAGACGTATACTTGGCGCATTCGCCGACTTCGTCACGGAGGTGATCCGTATCCTGTTCTCGGAGGTGGTGGGGTACAGGCTTTCGCGCGCACGCCGACGCCTCCGTATACTCGGTATACTCGCTCTGGCGTTCTTCGTCTTCGGCTTGCTCGCCTCTGCGGTCTGGTTGCTCGTCGGCGTCGTCTTCCTCGTCGAACGTTTTCCCTCCACCGCCGACCCGCTCGTCTTCGCGGCGGGCGGCGTCGTCGGCTACCTCGTCGCAGTCGTCGCGGGTCTCGTCTACACGGGGTAGAACGTTGGCTATATGCGGCACGCCGCCGTTTCGTAGCCATGGACGAACGCGTAGAAGAGCACGCACGTATACTCGTCGAATGGTGTACGGATATCGAAGACGGCGACGACGTCGTTGTGAGCGCCAGCCCTGAGGCGCACGAACTCGTCGTTGCTCTGCACGGTGAGATAGGCGAACGCGGCGGCAACCCGCTGACGCTCTACTCGTCGGACGAGGCTTCGCGCGCCTACATGAAGGCGCATGACGGGGAGTTCAGCTTACCCGAACAGTCGCTTGGGATGTACGAGGAGGCGGACGCCGTGATAGGGATACGTTCGGATCCCAACCTGTCGGCGATGTCGGACGTTGACGGCGACAAGCTCGCCGAAAGGTCGCGCGTCACCAAGCCGATACAGGAGGAGCGGCTTTCGACGCAGTGGTGTCTCACACAGCATCCGACGAACGCACACGCGCAGGAGGCGGGTATGTCGCTCGACGAGTACCGCGACTTCGTATACGGAGCGATACTACGTGACTGGGAGGAGGTCGAGGAGTATCAGGAAGAGCTACGCCAACGTCTCGAAGACGCGACCGAGGTACGTGTCGTCGCCGACGAGACGGACGTGACGATGTCCGTCGACGGTATGCATGCGGTCAACTCCGCGGGACGGCACAACATGCCGAGCGGTGAGGTGTTTACAGCGCCCGTTCCGGACTCCGTCGAGGGAAGCGTACATTTTGACAAGCCTCTCATACACCGCGGGCGCGAGATGGAGGGCGTCCGTCTCACCTTCGAGGAAGGTGTCGTCGTTGGGTCGTCGGCGGAGCGCAACGGGGACGCGCTCGACGACCTTCTCGACACAGACGAGGGTGCACGCCGTCTCGGCGAACTCGGTATAGGTACCAACCGCGGCATAGACACGTTCACCAAGAACATGCTTTTCGACGAGAAGATGGGCGAGACGGTACATATGGCTCTCGGACGCGCGTACGACGAGAACGTAGGCGAGGCGCGCGAATCCAACGACTCGGCGGTGCATGTCGACATGATTCTGGACACGAGCGAAGGTCGCGTCGAGTTCGACGGCGAGACGGTGCAGGAGAACGGTGAGTTCGTGTGGGAGTGAACGACGACTGGAACCCAGACAGGTACGAGTCCGACCACTCATACGTCTACGACTACGGCGAGGATGTCGTTGACCTGCTGGCACCCGAAGAGGGTGAACGCGTCCTTGACCTAGGGTGCGGGACGGGACGCCTGACCGCCGAGATAGCCGACCGTGGCGCCGACGCGACGGGAGTCGACAGTTCGGAGGAGATGGTCGGTGAGGCGCGGCGCAACCACCCCGACCCGAACTTCATCGTCGGCGACGCACGCGGACTCGAATTCGAGGACGAGTTCGACGCCGTCTTCTCGAACGCCGCGCTCCACTGGATACCTGAGGAAGACCAAGACGACATCGTCGCCTCGGTTGGGCGCGCGCTCTGCGACGGCGGTAGGTTCGTCGCCGAGATGGGGGGTTCCGGAAACATCGCTCAGATACGCGACGCTACCCGTGACGAACTCACCTCGCGCGGATACGAGTACGATGACCCGTGGTTCTTCCCGTCAGTCGGCGAGTACGCTTCCGTTCTGGAAGGGAACGGCTTCGAGGTGCGCCGCGCAGTACTCTTCGACCGTCCGACGGAGCTCGGCGGCGAAGAAGACGGCTTGAGGAGCTGGCTCAGGATGTACGCCGGGAGTATACTGTCGCCCGTGCCCGAAGACGAAGCCGAGGAGGTCCGCTCCTCCGTCGAGGAACGTCTCAGGGACGGACTCTACGACGAGGACGAGAGCGTCTGGACAGCCGACTACCGGCGTCTCCGTTTCGTCGCGTACAGGAGGTAGCTACGCGACCGCTGGCTCTCTCTCCGCGTACTCAGTCTCTTCCTCGGTCTCGTCTATCCCCTCCTTTATCTCCTCGTACTCCTCCATCAGTTCGGGCATGTGCACGTAGCACATAACGTTCATAATTATTCGTTTGGTTTTTCATAAGTCTTTCGCAGGTCGGGGGAGTGGGCTACAGTTCGTCGAGGAACTCGACGAGTCTCCGGTTCACAAATCCGGGGTTCTCGTCGTTCGACGAGTGCCCCGCCTCGGGAACGACCGAGAGACGCGCGTCGGGTAGCGCCTCGACCGTCTCACGCGCCCTTTCGACGGGGATGGACACGTCCTCCTCACCGTGTAGCGCGAGGACAGGTACATCTATCTCGTCCATACGGTCGAGGATGTCGTCGCGGTGGAGCCAAGAACGTACCTCGTTGACGACCGCTTCGGGGGTGTACGAAAGCCACCGCCGCGTCCAGTTCTCGACGAGTTCGGGACGGTCGTCGCGCGTCGTTTCGCCGAACAGTACCTGCGCCGTCGTCCGCGCGAGGGGTTCGGGTACGGCGTCACTTCCTTCGAGAGTCGAGACCATCGCCTCGTACGTCTGTCTCTGCGCCTCCGTATGCGTACCAGCCATCGAGTCGATGAGGACGACACCGTCGACACGTTCGGGATGACGGAGTGCGAGACGGAGCGCGACGAAGCCGCCCATCGACATGCCGACGTAGACGCATGACTCTATACCGGCGTTGTCGAGAAGGGCGACGGCGTCACCGACGAGGTCTTCGAGGTCGTACGCCGGCGCGTGGTACTCCGTCCGCGCCCGCAGGTCGTAAGCGACCGTCCGGTAGCCGCCCGCATCGGCGAGCGCCTCCGCCTGCGCGTCGAACATCGTGCGATCCATCAGCGTTCCGTGGGCGAAGACGACCGCGGGCGCGTCCTCGTCTCCGCGTTCGTCGTACAGGCTCGACCGCGTCGCGTAGCCGCGGCGTGCTATGTCGTCCGCCATGGTCGTCGTTGTCGTCACATCGTAATAAAACAGGATGCCGCGCCGAACTACTCGTACTCCTCGCGTAGCTCTTCCGCCGCCTGCGACATGTTTTCGAGCTTCCCGAACGCAACGTCGCGCGGAAGAAGCTTTACGCCGCAGTCGGGGTTGACCCAGACCTGTTCGGGGTCGACGAACCCGAACGCACGCTCTATATTGCTCTTTATTTCGCCAACGGCTTCGACCTCGCGGTCGTGTATATCGACACAGCCGAAGCCGATCTCCTTGTCGAAGTCGTGCTCGGCGAACTCCTCGACGTGTGCGAAGTCTTGGTTGACGAACTCAAGCGAGAACTGGTCGACAGGGATGTCGAGCATACGCGGGTAGATAGCGCCGTAGTCGCCGTAACAGACGTGCATTATCTGGCGCTCGATGTTGTCGTGCTCCTCCTTTGTCACGCCGTCGACGACCCGTTGGGTCGCCTCAACCACGAGGTCGATATCCTCCGGACGTGTCGAGAGCGCGGGTTCGTCTATCTGTATGTACTTCGCCCCCGCGTCCGCGAGACGGCGGATCTCGTCGTTGACTATATCGGCGAGACGCATTATGAGTTCGCGCTTGTCGCCGTAGACCTCGTCGAACGACCAGTCGTATAGCGTGTACGGACCCGTGATAGGAACCTTGACGCCGTGTCCTTCGCTCACGGCACGGCGCGTGAACTCGAACTCATCGACGAGCATCGGTTCGGGGTCGCCGAGTTCGTCGACGACGCTCGGCTTCTCGAAGTAGTTGTTGCCCCAGACGCGTACGGGTCCGTTAAAGTCGTATCCGGGTATACGGTGTGCGAAGTACTCGACCATCTCTTCCCTGCGCATCTCACCGTCGCCGAGTATGTCGATCCCCGCGCGTTCGTGCTCGTCGGCGACGACACGGACGGCGTCGTCCATCGCCTCTTGGAGACGTTCGTCGCTAAACTCACCCTCCTCGTTGAGGTTGCGCACCCTGTTGAGCCACTTTGGCTTGGGATGGCTACCGATTACCGTCGTCGGGAACAGCTTTTCGTGCACCATTATGCCTCCACCTCCCCTGCGGCTTCACCGAGACGTTCTACCTTCTCTTTCATAACCGTCCACGGCAGAAAGTCGAGACCGCACGACGGCGAAACGTACGTCGTGTCGGGTTCGGCGTGGTCAAGAACCTCCTCAACCGTCCCGACGAGTTCATCTACGGATTCGAGACGCGTGTTACGCGCGTTCATACATCCGACCGCGAGCGCGCCGTCCGCGCCGTACTCCTCGACGGCTTTGAGGTTACCCTCGCCCGAAACGAGGTCGATACCCACGCCATCGGCGATGTCTAAGAGCCGCGGGTACGCATCGGCTATCTCGCCGAAGTACGTCGTGACGATCACGTCGGCGTCGACGCCTTCGACCGACCGTTCGATGGTCTCGATTCCGTCGTCGACATCGACGCCATCGTCGTTGACGCCCGTAAGCGAAGGCTCGTCCAGCTGTACCGTCTCAGCGCCAGCGTCGGCGAGAGCACGGAGTTCCTCGTTGACAACGTCGGCGAACGCACCGCGGTACTCGTCGCGCGAACCGTAATGCTTGTTCTTCGAGAGACGCGCGAGCGAGTAAGCGCCCGCCATGACGGGCTTTAGGTCGTTCGATGCTACACCGACGGAGTCGTCGTACTGTCCGACGGTGATCTCACCCGAACCCGTGAGTTCACCGACGACCTGCGGCTGTCTGTAGAAACGGTTGTTGTCGTAGAAACGTTTTATGCCGCCCATCTCAACGCCGCCGAGACGCGTCGCGGGGAAAGCGATTATGTCGTCCCACGATAGCTGTCCCTCGGTGACGAGGTCGATACCCGCCGACTCCTGTATCTCTACGACATCGCTACGTCCTCTGTGGAACAGATCCTCAACCTTCTCCTCCGCCTCAGGTCCCATATCCTGTTTCTGGTATCCCTGTACCTCCTTCAACGCCTCTATGAGGTAGTCGGGGCGCGGGAAGTATCCCGCGGTTGTCGAAGCTACGTCTGTCATCTCCCCGACGTATTACGCGGGGGCATAAACACCTTTCTTTCTATTACACGGGGACATAGACCGTTTTCCGACCACCGATGGCTTCATTACCGTCGAACGCGGACGTGTCATAACATGAGGGGGGCGCTTCGACGGCTGGGTGGCTGGAGACGCGTCGGTAGCGATAGCGACGATGAGCCCCCGGATACCGTTGTACGTGAGATACGGAACGCCGTGAAGGCGTACGAAAATGTCCACGAAGGGACGCCGCATAGACAGGCTTTCGATGTCGAGTACGGCGACCGTATCTACAGGGCGAGGGTCAGCAGGGACGGCGGGACGCATTACTACCGCGCCCCGAACGTCTCGACGGTACGTAGAACGGCGGTCGGTGTCCGAAGGGTCGCGGGCGACGTAACCGCGTCGGTCGAACGTCTACGCGACGACCCGACGGCGCTTACGGCGACAACAACCGTCTTCTCCGCCTTCGTCTTTCTACTCGTCGTCGGTCTCGTGGGCGCTATGGGCTTCGGCGCTGTCGGCTCTTCGGACGGTAACGTTTCGAACGTGACCGGTGTTGAATACAGTCCGTTCAACGCGTCGGGCGACGTTCTCGACGACAGCTTCGACTTCAACGAGGTCAGGGCGGAGCGCCTCGTCATGGAGGAGACGAACGAGGTCAGACGTGCGCACGGAGTGGAGGCGGTAGAAAACGTCGGTGCGCTCTCGGAGTCGGCGACAGTACACGCAGGGAACATGGCACAGAACGAGTACGTGGGTCATATCACACCCGCGGGCGAGGATGTGGGCGACAGGTACGGCGGCGCGTGCGACTCATCGCGGTACAACACGCGCGAGTACACCGAGAACGCCGCCGCCGTCGCTTTCGACGAACCCCTTGACCGGTGGAACGGTACACGGCTTCAAAACGAGA
>Ga0207714_1001368_pt1 | contig 15679 bp, 10 predicted proteins | sample PonA232FremontCA_2_FD_187270 | JGI IMG/M metagenome (GOLD analysis project Ga0207714, IMG submission 187270) | Marine sediment microbial community from Fremont, CA, USA - Pond A23 Sediment 2 (SPAdes) | ecosystem: Environmental > Aquatic > Marine > Unclassified | place: USA: Fremont, California... | reverse complement strand
GGCGCGAACGTGGGCATCAACTACCTGAGCGTGCTGGAGGACGCCCGCGAGACCGAAGACATGGTCGAGGCCGTGCAGCGCTGTAAGACACAGGTGGAGGACTGCGGCGTGGAGACGCACCTCGTACAGGCCGACGTCTCGAACGGCAACGACGTGGAGCGCATGGTCCAGTCCACCATTGACGCCCTGGGCGGGATCGACGTGCTCGTCAACAACGCCGGGATCCAGATCTCCAGCCCCACCCACGAGACGGAGGTCGACGCGTTCGACAAGGTAATCGAGGTCAACCTGCGCGGGGCGTTCCTGTGTGCCCGCGAGGCGATCCGGCACTGGCGGGCCGAGGACAAGCCCGGCTGCATCGTCAACGTGTCGAGCGTCCACCAGGAGATCCCCAAGCCCAAGTACGTCGGCTACTCCTGCAGCAAGGGCGGCATGCAGAACCTGACCCGCACCCTGGCGCTGGAGTACGCCGACCAGGGGATCCGCGTGAACGCCATCGCCCCCGGCGCCACGATTACGCCCATCAATCGCGCGTGGGCGGAGGATCCGGAGAAGAAGAAGCAGGTGGAAGAGCACATCCCGATGGGGCGGGCCGGCGACGCCGACGAGATGGCGGCCGTGGCGGCCTTCCTGAGCTCGAAGGAAGCGGGCTACATCACCGGCCAGACGATCTACATCGACGGCGGCCTCACGCTGTACCCCGACTTCCGCGAGGCGTGGTCGTCGGAGTAACTGCAGGCAGGCGGGCAGAAAGTGTGGAGAGACGTCGGCAACCAGATTGCCAGTGAGAAGGGGCCGCAGGTGGGGGGGCACTGCCGTAACGTCCGCTCGGGTCGGGGCACCGAATGGAGCGCTACGCTGCAGCATCGCCGTTCTGTGCCCCATGCGATTCGTCTTGCCTCTGCTCCTTGCATGGTCTCTTGCCTCTCCTGCCCTCGGCCAGCCTACGTCTGCCGAAGGGTCCGCCACCGCGTCCCTATCGGGGCTGAGCGCAGAGGCCCAGGCACTAGCGCGGCAGGTGCGTGAGGCCGTGGTTCAGGTAAAGGTGCGGCGGGTGCAAGGGGTGCAAAGTTCTGGGGAGGGGCCGGCTCAGGTGGCCAAGGTATCGGGGAGTGGATCGGGCTTCTTTGTAGACTCGAAGGGGTTTATCGTCACGAATGCGCACGTCGTCTCGGAGGCCACGGAGGTGTGGGTGCAGCGGGCAGCGCCCCCGCCCCCACCGCCGGGCGAGGAGTCCATCCTTCGGCCCCGTGGCTCGCTCTTGGAGGCGGAGGTGGTGGGCATCGACCCCGAAACCGACGTCGCCGTGCTTGACGTGTCCGGGACGGGCTACCCCACCCTTCCCTTCGGCAATTCCGATCGGCTGCGGCGGGGAGAAATGGTCTTTGCCTTCGGCAGCCCCATGGGGCTGGAAAACTCCATGACGATGGGCATCGTCAGCGCCACGGCCCGGCAGATGCGCCCGGGCGACCCGATGGTCTACGTGCAGACCGACGCCTCCATCAATCCGGGAAGCAGCGGTGGCCCGCTGGTCAATCGAGCCGGGGAGGTGGTGGGACTCAACACGTTCAACGTCTCACAGTCCGGCGGAAGCGCGGGGCTCGGGTTCGCCGGGCCCAGCAACATCGTGGAGGCGGTCTACCGGCAGATTCGGGCCCACGGACACGTGCGACGGGGCGTTATTGGCGTGAACGCGCAGACGATCACCCCGGAGCTGGCACAGGAACTTGACCTCAGTCGGGGGTACCGGGTTCTTCTGGCCGATGTGTACCCCGGCAGTCCCGCGGAGCGGGCGGGGCTCCGGCCCGGCGACATCGTGACCCACCTGGACGGCGAGCGGATGCACAACGGCCGGGAACTCGACGTCAACCTCTATCCGAAGGTCGACGCAGTCGTCACGCTGGGCGTTGTACGCGAGGATTCGACCTTTGAAAAGCAGGTGCGCGTGGTACAACGCCGGAATCCATCGACACGGTTCGCCGAGATGGCCGACCCCGAAGAGCACCTCGTGGGGCGGCTCGGCATGATGGGACTTCCGCTCACGGACGAGGTGGCGAAGCACGTCTCCAATCTACGGGTGCCGTCCGGCGTGGTCGTGGCGGCGAGCAACCGTCCGCTCGCCCCCTGGGGCGATGGGTTGCGCTCCGGCGATGTCATCTACACCATCGACGACCGGCGTGTCAAGAGTCTCGACGATCTGCGCTCCCTGCTCGCCCCGAAAGCGTCGGGCGCGCGCGTCCTCGCCCACGTCCTCCGCGACGGAAAAATGCACTACCTCGTGCTGCCGGTGCAGTGAGCTTTTCTGACATGGGCGCCGCGCCGAAGTGTCCGGCGTTCCGCTGTACCGATGAACAACGCCGATGCTGTTCGCCCAGCCGTGGTGATGGAGTGCCAGCCGGGCGCTGTCGCCATGCGCCTGTTCGTCCGGGCTTTCTAGGAGTCCCCTTCCTCGCCGTGGCAGATCTCGTTCAGCTTCGTTGCCCACTGGTATAGCCGGTGGATCTGCCCCCGCTCCACACACTGGTCGAGCGCGCGCTGGATGCTTTCGCGGGCGGCCGGATTGGCTGAGCTGGTCAGGGTCGACGTGGGATCCTGGTCTGTCGCTTCCATAAGATGTAGAGGCGGGTGCCAAAAGCATTCGAGGCACTATCGGCCGGTCGCGAGGCCATCCGTCGTGGCTGCGGGGCGGTTCCTCGCCGGAACTCCCAGGCCGCGAAGGGTACTCGGTCTGTATCCGGCCAATGTGCGCTCATTCCAACCTCGTGCTTCGGGGGGAGTTGCCGCGAGTTGTTACTCCGAGGTCACGGAAACGCTTCCTACGAGAGGAGTTAACGGGGCGACCCATCGGAACGGCGTTCAGGACGATCCGAGCCGTGTCCTGAGTCTCGCGCAGACGTGAAGAAACGGAAACGGGTCCAACTCTCGGTCGCTCTTGAGCGGAGTCTATAGCGTCGGCGGACTTTTCAAGACGGACTGTGCTATGGTGTAACAACCGTGCGCGCCACCAGAAGACTGATTCCTGCGGAAGAAAGCATCACACCCGTTGCTCCAAACGCGATTTGGGGTCCACCTGACGATGGCGGGAGCCTCCCCGTCCAGCTGGATGGATCCCACACGAGCGAGGCGAGGGCTGGCCGTCATGCCCTTGTGGTGCTGACGGAGCAAATCGAGTTTGGGACGAAAAAGCTCCTTCCTGACGTCTGGAGAGGAGTGCACATGCCGTCGACATACGACACAGCACGTTCTCAAAAGATCTCGACCGTCGTGTCGAGGTAGTGCCCCGGACGGCGCTGAAAGTCGGACAGGATGCTGTCGACGCGGACCGAGATGGTGTCGAGCCGTCGGTAAAGGCGGGGATTGTTCAGGAGTTGCCCGGCGGTGCCTTCGCCCCGCCGCAGCCCGGACAAGATGCCCTCCAGGTCCTGGGCGCTCTGCTCGAGGGACTGGGCCGCCTGACGGGTGTGGTGGACCGTCCGCTCCGCGTCCTGCACGGTCTGGGCCAGTGTGTCGCGGTTGCTGGCAGCGACGTGTTCGAGGTTGCCGGCGAGGGTCTCCATCGACGCAGACGTTTCTTCGAGGTGAGCCAGCACGCGGTGCAGTCGGTCGCGTTCGCTCTGCACGAACGACTCGACCCCGGCCGAGGCCGACCGCAAGTTGGAGAGAAGGGACTGCACCTCGGGCTCCGAATTGCCGAGAACCTGCCGCGCCTCCGAAAACGTCCCGGTCGCCTCGGCGAGCGCACTGTCCACCCGCTGCGCGATCGGCACGGCTCGTTTCCGAAGCTGGTCCAGCGTGCCCCCCTCGGCGGTGGGGATGCGGGTCCCCGGAGCGAGTGGCTCGCCCCCGGGCGTACGGGTCAGGGACACGCTCACGTCGTCGAGCGCCGCGAGGCCACTGATAGAGGCCGTGGTGCCTTCGGTGAGTTGCACGTCCTCCTGAATGCGGAGCCGGGCGCGCACCCCGCCCTTCGTGCTGAGGGACACGTCCTCAACGGTGCCCACCGGAAGCCCCCGCACGGTGACGGGCGTGCCCTCGGCGATCCCATCCGCGCTCTCAAACTGGGCGATCAGGGCGTAGGTGCGTCCTAGCAGGGGCGTTCCCTGCAAGAACCGAACGCCCAGAAACAAGAGGGCAATCGACACCACAGCGAGGACGCCGATCCGGAACTCGTTCCAGAAGCGTTGCTGCTCTTTGTCGTCGGTGCGGGCGGTGCTCATGGCAGGAAGAAAATCAAGAACACGCAAGTGAGCGAGACCGACGCACGGAGAGGCGCCGAGTCGAGAACGTGATCAAAGCTGGTAGGCATTGGCCTCCATAAATTCGCAGAGGACGGGGTCGTCACAGCGCCGCAGTTCCTCGACCGGGCCCACGAACCGCATCGTGCCCTCGTAGAGAAACCCAACCTTGTCGGCAATGGAAAGGACTGAGTGCATGTCGTGGGTGACCATAATGCCCATCCGGCAGAGCGTCTGCGAGAGCCGCTGGATCAGGTCATCGATGACGCTGGAGGTGCGGGGGTCGAGGCCGCTGCTGGGCTCGTCGTAGAATAGGTACTTGGGTTCGCGGATGATGGCCCGGGCCAGGGAGGCGCGCTTCACCTGTCCGCCGGAGAGGGAGGCCGGCATCTGGTCGGCCGCGCCGGCGATCTCGACGCGCTCCAGCTCGGTCATTACGCGCTCCTCGATCTCGGCGTCGGACTGGTCGGTGAGCAGGCGGAGGGGGAGGGCCACGTTGTCGTACACCGTCATCGAGTCGAACAGGGCCCCGCCCTGGAAGAGCATCCCGAAGCGGCGCCGCACCGCCTCCAACTCGTCGTCGGACAGGCCCGCGAGGTCGGCGTCTCCCACCCGCACCGTCCCCCGGTCCGGCCGCAGCAGCCCCACGAGATGGCGCAGCAGGACGCTCTTGCCGGAGCCCGAGTGGCCGATGATGGCGAAGAGGTTGCAGTCCTCGATTTCAAGGTCGACGCCGGTGAGCACCTCGGTGTCCCCGAACGACTTATGGACATTTTCGACCTCGATCATGAGTGTCGGTGGGTAGCGGGAGGGACGCGACAGAGCAGCGCGATGCCGCCGGGTTCAGAGCATGAGGAGGGCAAGGAGGTAGTCGGCCACCAGGACGAAGACGCAGGCCCCCACCGCCGCCCGCGTAGCGCTGCGGCCCACGCCCCGCGCCCCGCCGTCGGCGTTGAAGCCGACGTAGCACGGAATGGCCGTAATCAGAAACCCGAAGACGGTGGCCTTCACCAGGCCGTAGACCGCCATGAATCCCGTAAAGAACGACCGGGCGCCCGCGAGGAACTGGGTGGTCGTCACGTCCCCGGACGCGGCGGCAATCCCGAGCCCGGCGGCGCTCCCCACGGTGCTGGCGACGACATAGAGCAGGGGGAAGGTCAGGAGGCCCGCCAGCACGCGCGGCAGCACCAGGTAGCCGGCCGCGCTCACCCCCATCACGTCGAGCGCCTCGATCTGGCCGCCGATGCGCATCGAGCCCAGCTCCGCCGCGATCCGGGCGCTCACGCGCCCCGCCAGGATGAAGGCCGTAATGAGCGCCCCGAACTCCAGGATGACGGAGGGCACCACGATGGCGCCGATCGTGCTCTCGGGAATGAGGGGGTAGCGCATCTGGTAGATCGTCTGCTCCGTGGTGACACCGCCGGTGAACGCCGCCGCCACGGCGACGATGGGCAGCGACTCGACCCCGATCTGCCGCATTTGCCGGGCAAGATTCTGGCGGTAGGTGGCCACGTCGTAGATCGGGCCCCGAGCGGCCTCGGCCATCAGCAGCAGGAACGCTCCGATGTGCCGGAAGAGCGCGACGCTGTTTGCTCGGAGGGTATGCAGCATGATCGACCTCGTGGCGGGATTTAGAGGCCTACGATCCGTCTACTCGAACACGACCGAGACCTCCAGGGGAATGTCCAGGGCCTGCACGATCTCTAGGGCCTCGGGCTGGACCTCGAAGCCGCACTCGGCGCAGTCGCTTCGGTATCCACAAAACAGGTCGACATCGATGCCGTCCTCTGCGGCGAGCTCCCGAAAGTACGCCTCATGAGGCTGTACCCGCTCCCACAACCAGTTTAGGTGGGTGCTCAGAGCGGATCCGTGGGGAAGCGGGGACTCCAGCGCCCACAGGTCGCTGGGCCACGGGCGGCCCAGGAGGCCCGGATCGCCGTGCTCATGCTGATGGGTCGGCGACAGGCCGGTGACCGCCTCAATCTCGTCGTGTCGATCGGCCGCACACATCACGCGGAGCGTGGCCGAAAAACCGAACCGGACGTCGTCTTCTGAGGGGGCGGGCATGTGCTCTCGGATCGATGTTAGACGCCTCGGGCGGAGGGTGCTCAATTTTGCCTGTCCCTCGGTGCGCAGTCGGAAGGGGGCGTTACATCGGGGAACGGGGGCGGAATGGGCCCGACGGACGTATGTAACGGGGCCTCAAGGGACAGAACGAAGTAGGGCCTCCGTGGCGTCCGCGCAGCCCGTTTCCTTAATGGACCTCCTCCCAGATGATGACAGCTCCGCGCGACCGCGGGGCGGCGTACCGCCCCATCGAAGACTACGGCCTCATCGGCGACATGCACACCGTGGCGCTCGTCGGCACAGACGGATCGGTTGACTGGTGCTGCCTGCCGCGGTTCGACGCGCCGAGCGTCTTTGCCCGCATCCTCGACGCCGAACAGGGCGGGCACTTCCAGGTCGCGCTGCGCGGGGACGACGTGACGACCAAGCAGTTCTACTGGCCCGAGACGAACGTGCTGGTCACCCGCTTCCTCTCGGACGACGGCGTGGGGGAGGTGCGCGACTTTATGCCGGTGGCGGGCCGCGCGGAGGATCCCGACCGGCGGCAGATCATCCGCATGGTGCGGGCCGTGCGGGGCACCGTGACGTTTCGGGTCGAGTGCCACCCGGCCTTCGATTACGCGCGAGCCGACCACGAGACGGTTCGTACGGAGCGGGGCGTGTGCTTCCACGGCGACGAGCAGGCCCTCAGCCTGGCGACCGAGATCGACTTGGCGCGAGACGGCGACGGTGTGGCGGCGGACGTGACGCTGCGGGAAGGCGAGAGCACGACCCTCGTGCTTCGCGACATCGAGCCCGGCGAGGGGTGCGCCCCGACCCTGAGCCCGGAGGCGGCGGAGCGCGCCTTCCGTGACACGGTGCAGTTCTGGCGCGACTGGCTGGGCCAGTGCACCTACACCGGCCGCTGGCGCGAGGAGGTGTACCGCTCGGCCCTGGCACTCAAACTGCTCACCTACGAGCCGACCGGCGCCATCGTGGCGGCGCCCACCTGCAGCCTCCCGGAGGACGTCGGCGGCGTGCGCAACTGGGACTACCGCTACACGTGGATCCGCGACGCGGCCTTCACGCTGTACGCGTTCCTTCGCATCGGTTTTACCGAGGAGGCGCGCGACTTCATTGGGTTCCTCACGAACCTGTGCCAGCTGGACGCGGCCGGCGAGGGACCGCTCCAGATTATGTACGGCATCGACGGGGGGACCGAGCTCACTGAGCAGACCCTCGATCACCTGGAGGGGTACCGCGGGTCCACACCGGTGCGCATCGGCAACGGGGCCTACGATCAGCTTCAGCTCGACATCTACGGCGAGCTGATCGACGCCATCTACCTGCACGACAAGTACGGCGTACCCATCTCGTACGAGACGTGGGGCTCGGTGCGCCACTTCGTGAACTGGGTCTGCGAGCACTGGCAGCGGACCGATCAGGGCGTGTGGGAGGTGCGCGGCGGCCCGCAGCAGTTCGTCTACTCGAAGCTCATGTGCTGGGTGGCCGTCGACCGGGCCCTCCGCCTCTCGCGCAAGCGATCCCTCCCTGCGCCGGCGGCCAAGTGGCAGCAGTGCCGCGACGCGATCTACGGGGCGATCATGGACAAGGGCTGGAGCGCCGACCGGAAGGCGTTCACCCAGCAGTTCGGGGGCGACACGCTCGACGCCTCGAATCTCATCATGCCGCTCGTGCGCTTCATCTCGCCGGGGGATGAACGGCTCCTGCAGACGCTCGACGCCACGCTCCAGTCGCGTGATCAGGGCGGACTCGTCTCCAACGGGCTCGTCTACCGCTACAACCTCGGCGAGACGCACGACGGGCTGGAAGGGGAGGAGGGCACGTTCAACATCTGCACGTTCTGGCTCGTCGAGGCGCTCACCCGGGCCAGTCGGATCGAACCGGCGCGGCTGGAGGATGCGCGCCTCATCTTTGAGCAGATGCTCGGCTACTCGAATCACCTGGGCCTTTACGCGGAGGAGACGGGGACCCACGGCGAGGCACTGGGCAACTTCCCGCAGGCGTTCACGCACCTGGCCCTCATTAGCGCCGCCTACAACCTCGACCGGACGCTGGACGGGTAGGACGTTGACGGTTGGAAGGTTAAGGTTGGAAAATTGGGGGCTTGTTGGGCCTGCACGCATACGTTGGTAGAGTCTTGAAGCACTCCCTTAGAGCCCTTCGACCCCCTTGTCGCTCCAAGCCCTGTGCTAAACTCGATTCAGTATTGACTTGCAGCCTATGGTCCGTACGGCCGGATAGGCTCCAGATCGGGGTCTGGAGCGACGTTTTTGCCAAAGCACTTGTGCCAGCCTACTATGCTGCTGAAATCGACCTCTGTGCCTACTTGACCACATTTTTGTCCCCACATCCGTTCTCCCGTTCTCCTCTCTCCCATTCCCCAATTCGCGCTATGACCGCTGAACAGAACCGCCTCGACGACTCGAAAGCCCGCCAAGCCGACTGGAAGAAGTGGGGCCCGTATCTTGCCGAACGCGCCTGGGGCACCGTCCGCGAGGACTACAGCCCCACCGGCGAGGCCTGGGAGCACTTTCCGCACGACCACGCCCGCAGCCGCGCCTACCGCTGGAACGAGGACGGCCTGGCGGGCTTCTGCGACCGCGACCAGACCGTCTGCCTCGGCCTCGGCCTCTGGAACGAGCGGGACCCCATCCTCAAAGAGCGCCTCTTCGGCGTCACCGGCACGCAGGGCAACCACGGCGAGGACGTGAAGGAGTATTACTACTACCTCAATTCCACGCCAACCCATTCGTACGCCCGGATGCTCTACAAGTACCCGCAGGTGGCGTACCCGTACGCCGACCTCGTGCACGAAAACGAGCGACGGGGCAAGGACGACTCGGAGTACGAGCTCGTCGATGCGATCGGCGAGGCCCTCGACGCGGGCCGCTACTTCGACGTGTTCGTGGAGTACGCGAAGGCGGGGGAGGAAGACATTCTCTGCCGCATCACGGCCCACAACCGCGGGCCCGACGCGGCGCCTCTGCACCTGCTCCCGCAGATCTGGTACCGGAACCGGTGGTCGTGGCGACACGAGGCCGAGCGCCCGCAGATGGAGGCCACGGGCGACCGCGAGGTTCGGCTCCGGCAGGAGGACCTCGGGGAGCGATGGTGGTACGCCTCTGCGCCGGAGGAGGCGGCGGTGGACCTGCTCTTTACCCACAACGAGACGAACCGGGCACGCCTCTACGACGCGGCCAACCCGAGTCCCTACGTCAAAGACGGCATCAACGACCACGTGGTCGACGGCGCCTCAGACGCCGTACACCCCGAGCAGCGCGGGACGAAAGCGGCTGCGCACGTCCGGTGTGAGATTCCCGCCGGGGCGTCTCGTGCAGTCGAGATTCGCTTCACCCCCGAGCGCAAGCAGCGCCCCTTTGTGCACTGCGGACGGATGATCGACGACCGGCGCGAGGAGGCCGACGCCTTCTACGACGAGGTGCAGCGCGACGACCTGTCCGACGACGAGACGCGCATCCAGCGGCAGGCCTTCGCCGGGCTCATGTGGACGAAGCAGTTCTACCACTACGACGTGGACCGCTGGCTGGAGGGCGATCCCGCCCAGCCCGACCCGCCCGAAGGCCGCTGGCGCAATCGCGACTGGACGCACCTCCACAACAGCGACGTGGTCTCCATGCCCGACGCCTGGGAGTATCCCTGGTACGCGGCGTGGGACCTTGCCTTCCACATGATTCCGGTCGCCCTCATCGACGCGGAGTGGGCCAAGCGGCAGATGGTGCTCCTCACCCGCGAGTGGTACATGCACCCCAACGGCCAGATGCCCGCCTACGAGTGGGCCTTCGACGACGTGAACCCGCCCGTGCACGCCTGGGCGGCCTGGCGCGTCTATCAGATCGACCGCAAGCAGCAGGGGGAGGGCGACACCGAGTTCCTGGAGAAGGTCTTCCACAAGATGTTGCTCAACTTCACCTGGTGGGTCAACCGCAAGGACCGCGACGGCGACAATGTCTTCCAGGGCGGCTTCCTGGGGCTCGACAACATCGGCGTGTTCGACCGGAGTCAGGAGCTGCCCACGGGCGGCCACCTGGAGCAGGCCGACGGGACGGCGTGGATGGGCATGTTCTGCCTCAACATGCTGGCGATGGCCCTGGAGCTGGCCAAAACGAAGCCCGCCTACGAGGACGTGGCGACGAAATTCTTCGAGCATTTCGTCTACATCGCCGACTCGATCAACAGCCGGTGCGGGCGGAACGGCCTCTGGAATGAGGAGGACGGGTTCTACTACGACACCATCCACTGCCCCAGCGGGGAGATGATTCCGCTGAAGATCCGCTCGTTCGTGGGGCTCATCCCGCTGTTTGCCGTCGAGACGCTGGACAAAGAGCAGCTGGAGGAGCTGCCCGACTTCCGGCGGCGCATGCGGTGGTTCATCGACAACCGGCCCGAACTGATGGAGCACCTCACGCTCGATCCGGGCGGCGAAGAGACCCCGCGCATGCTGCTCTCGCTGGTCGACGAGGACCGGCTCCGCCAGATCCTCGACCGTATGCTGGACCCTGAGCAGTTCCTCTCGCCTTACGGCCTGCGCTCACTATCCAAAGAGCACGAGGATAATCCCTTCACCTTTCGCGCCGAGGGGCAGCAGTTTTCCGTGCGGTACGAACCGGCGGAGTCGCGGAGCGGCCTCTTCGGCGGCAACTCGAATTGGAGGGGGCCGGTCTGGTTTCCGGTGAACTACCTCATGATCGAGTCGCTGCAGAAGTTCGATTACTACTACGGCGACGACCTGACCGTGGAGGTGCCGGAGTCCGACGAGCCCGAGCCGCTGTGGGACGTGGCAGGCCACCTGTCGCGTCGCCTCTCCCGCCTCTTCCGAAAGGATGAGGACGGCGAGCGTCCGGTCTTCGGCGGCGAAGACCTGTTTCAGGACGACCCGCACTGGCAGGACTACCCGCTCTTCTACGAGTACTTCCACGGCGACAACGGCGCGGGCATCGGCGCGAGCCACCAGACCGGCTGGACGGCCCTCGTAGCCAAGCTTCTCCAGCAAAGTGGCGGTTCCCCCGAATAAAGGGGGAGTACTCATTGTCCCCAACGCTTACATCCCCGCGTTTCCATGCCCCCACGCTCTCCAACCATCGACTTCGCGCGCGACCGCTGCAGTGATCTCTCCATTTCGCAGAGCCGCGAGTGGCTCGTCACCAATGGCGTCGGCGGCTACGCGATGGGGACGGTGGGTGGGCCCCGCACCCGCGCCTACCACGGCCTCCTCGTCGCCGCCCTCGACCCGCCCCTCGGCCGCACCCTGCTCGTCTCGCACGTCGACGAGACGGTTGCCTACGACAACCACGAGTACGAGCTGGCGACGCACCGCTGGGGCGACGGGACCGTCGATCCGCGCGGCATCGTGCACCTCGATCGCTTCCGCCTCGACGGCACCGTGCCGGTGTGGACCTTTGCGCTCGGCGACGCGCTCCTGGAAAAGCACGTGTGGATGGAACCGGGGGCGAACACGACGTACGTGCAGTACCGCCTTCTACGGGCCCGGACGTCGGTGACACTGCGTGCGAAGACGTTCGTCAGCCACCGCGACCACCACGCGCCAACGCGGGCCGGGGACTGGCAGATGGACGTCTCGGCGGTCGACGACGGGCTGCGCCCCGAGCAGAGTGAGGAAGTAGGCTCCGGGCTGCGCGTGGACGCCTACGACGGCGCGACGCCCATTTTTCTGCGTAGCGCCGGCGCCGAACTCACGCCCGCCCACACCTGGTATCGCGACTACGCGCTGCCTGTGGAGACGGACCGCGGCCTGCCGGACCGCGAGGATCTGCTCCACGCCGCCACGTACGGGACCCCACTCGCCCCGGGAGAATCCCTCACGCTTGCATTTAGCACCGAGGCCGATGCGTCGCTTGACGGTCCTGCGGCCCGTGCGCGCCGACGGGCGCGGGATGAGCAACTGGTGAGGCAGGCGGATCTTGACGACGCCCCCGCCGACATCCAGCACCTCGCCCCCGCCGCCGATCAGTTCGTCGTCGACCGTGCCACGGCGGACGATCCCGACGGGAAGTCCATTATCGCCGGCTACCCGTGGTTCGGCGACTGGGGACGGGACACCATGATTGCCCTCCCCGGCCTCACGCTCACGACGGGACGGCCCGACGTGGCCGAGAAGATTCTGCGCACCTACGCCCGTCACGTGGACCGGGGCATGATCCCAAACCGATTCCCGGACCAGGGCGATACGCCCGAGTACAACACCGTCGACGCCACCCTCTGGTACGTCGAAGCCATTCGTGCCTACGTCGACGCGACCGGCGACACCGCGCTGCTGCGTGATCTCTTTCCGGTGTTACAAGACATCGTCGAGTGGCACGAGCAGGGCACGCGGTACGGCATCCAGGTGGACCCCGACGACGGGCTACTGCGGGCGGGCACACCGGGCGTGCAACTCACATGGATGGACGCGAAGGTGGACGACTGGGTCGTCACGCCCCGTATCGGCAAGCCGGTGGAGGTCAACGCGCTCTGGTACAACGCGCTACGGAGCCTGGAGGCCTTTGCCGAGAAGCTGGACGAGCCGGCCGCCCCCTTCGCCGACCGGGCCGAGCGGGTGAGTGCCGCGTTTAGCCGCTTCTGGGCCCCGAAGTGCGGCCACCTCAAGGATGTGATCAACGGCCCGAGCGGGGACCAGCCGCGTCTGCGCCCAAACCAACTCTTTGCTGTGTCGCTCCCGCACAGTCCCCTTTCGTCGGAGAAGCAGCGGGCCGTTGTGGAGACGTGCGCCGCCCACCTCTACACGCCCCACGGCCTCCGCAGCCTGGCGCCCGAAGGCCCGGATTACGTAGGCGTCTACCGCGGCGGCCGCGAGCACCGGGACGGAGCGTACCACCAGGGCACTGTGTGGAGCTGGCTCATCGGACCCTTCGTGAAGGCACACCTGCGGGTGTACGACGATCCCGAGACGGCCCGCTCCTACCTCGCGCCCCTGCGCCGCCACCTGGAGGGCCACGGCGTGGGCAGCATCAGCGAAATCTTCGACGGCGACGCGCCCTTCACGCCGCGCGGCACCCCGGCGCAGGCGTGGGGCGTGGCGAAACTGCTGGAAGCCTGGGCGGCGGTGCAGGACGCCGCCGCGGAGTTGAGCCGAGACGGACCGACATGACGGAACCATCGGAGGGTGCTTGGGGAGATCGGCGGCGTCAACCGATCGTCGACATCCCCACGACGAGCGTGTACAGCATCGTCCCCATCACGAAAAGAGCAGCGCCCCCGTGTACCCATCGCCGATCGGTAGCAATCAGTCCGCCCAAGAGAGACGCAAGGATTAGGTTTACCCCTACATTTTTCACGAGGCGGACGGTCTCGATAACTTGGTCGCCCTGCACGCCCCACGCGGCTACGTTGAATAATTGGGTGGCGATCAGCAACCCGATAAAGGCCCCGAAGAACCACTGGCGATGTGCGGGTGAGAAGTAGAAGGCTTCCAGGTCGAGGGCCTCCCGTCTCGGTGTGTCCGCTTGGGACGGGGCGCTGTCCCCAAGGGACGTCCGATCGGGGTCGGGGAGGGCGAACGCACAGATCAGATACAGAAGAAGAAAGCCCAGCAGCACCGGAACGAAGACGGCGGCGTGTGACAATGCCTCGTTTTGGAGAAACCTGAACGACTGCCACCAGATCTGTACGATCACCAGAAACGCGATGGCCGCCCAGGTGAGGGGGAGCCAGTGCCAGTGTACCGTCCGTCCCGGACGCACCAACTCCCGAAGACTCCGGGCGAGGTCCGTCAGCCCGAGGCCGACGATGATGGACACGAGGGCGATCAGGTACTCAAGTTGCGTCATCGCGGAAGCAGGGAGTTCGGCGATCGGATGAGTGGTACCACGTAGCCTTTCCCCCGCCGCAAGTTCAGCGGGGCCTCGCCCCTGGTGGGGAACGGGAGGTGTTGTGGGGACGATGTCCCGAAATGCCCGGACGCAGCGGTTCGGCCCCGCACGGAACGCCGCACAGCGACCGGGAGTGGGCGGCCGGCTGACGAAGTCTCGATCGCTGCGACCACACAAGGAAGAGGCGTGTAATGGGCTGTAACGGATGTCCCCCCTGCACTACAGAGTCGCTGAGCGTGGAAATGGAGGCGTCCGCCCTCGCACCTGCCGGGAAAGCCGGCCTTCCCCTCGAGCATTTTCTTCCGACACATCCGTCCGCTAAGCCATGTCCTCTTCCTCGCTCCACGAGACCTGCGTCAACACGATCCGCTTCCTGGCGGCCGATGCCGTGGAGGAGGCCGGCAGTGGCCATCCCGGCATGCCGCTCGGCGCGGCGCCGATGGCCTACGTGCTCTGGGATCGCTTCCTGAAACACAACCCGGAAAATCCGGACTGGCCAAACCGCGACCGCTTTGTACTGTCGGCCGGCCACGGGTCGGCGCTCCTCTACGCGCTGCTGCACCTCTACGGCTACGACCTCCCGCTGAAAGAGCTCAAAAACTTCCGTCAGCTGCACAGCAAGACCCCCGGCCACCCCGAGTACGGTCACACGCCTGGCGTGGAGACAACCACCGGCCCCCTCGGACAAGGCTTCGCCAACGGTGTGGGAATGGCCCTCGCCGAGCGCTACCTCTCCGGCACATTCAACACCGAGGAGCACCCGCTCGTCGACCACTTCACGTACGGCATCGTCAGCGACGGCGACCTGATGGAGGGCATCTCGGCGGAGGCGGGCGCCTTGGCCGGCCATCTCGGCCTCGGCAAGCTGATTTACCTCTACGACCAGAATTGCATCTCGATTGAGGGAGAGACGGACCTTGCCTTCACCGAGCGCGTGGCCACCCGCTTCGACGCGCAGGGCTGGCACGTGCAGCACGTGGAGGACGGAAACGACCTCGACGACATCGAGGCCGCCATCGAGGCGGCGCAGGACGCCACCGAGCGGCCGTCGATCATTTGTGTTCGTACCCACATCGGGTACGGCAGCCCGCAGCAGGACACCGCGGCGGTGCACGGGTCGCCGCTCGGAACCGACGATCTGGCGGCGACGAAGGAGCACTTCGGGTGGCCCACGGAGCCGCGCTTCCATGTGCCTGAGGACGCCTACGAGCACTGCCGGCGCGCCCTGCGGACCGGGGCCGAGCAGGAGACGGCCTGGGAGGACACGCTGGAGGCGTATCGCGAGACGCATCCCGACGCATGCCGCCTCTTCCTGCGGGCGATGAAGGGAGAGGTGCCCGAGTACGAAGCCGACCAGGTGCCCACCTTCCAGCCCGACGACGGGCCGATGGCCACGCGCAACGCCTCGGGCGAAACGCTACAGGCACTGGCCGACAACATCTGCACGCTCGTGGGCGGCTCGGCCGACCTGGCGCCCTCCAACAAGACGCACCTGGAGGGCTACGGCACCTTCCAGGCCGACCAGAC
>Ga0207714_1001367_pt1 | contig 15696 bp, 14 predicted proteins | sample PonA232FremontCA_2_FD_187270 | JGI IMG/M metagenome (GOLD analysis project Ga0207714, IMG submission 187270) | Marine sediment microbial community from Fremont, CA, USA - Pond A23 Sediment 2 (SPAdes) | ecosystem: Environmental > Aquatic > Marine > Unclassified | place: USA: Fremont, California... | reverse complement strand
GGACATCCAGGATGCCCGTGATGGCGGTGAACGCGGTGGGCGTTACGCCTGGCATGTTGTCCAACTGCGCCGCGGCCGTGACCTGGGCCCGATCCAGCCCGCGCTCCGCCGCGATGCCGTCAAGTTGGCGCTGCAGCGCCGCTTCCCCCGTATCGGGGAGCGCGGGCGCGGCGTCGGCGTCGGGATCCTCGGTGTCGAAATCCTCGGCGTTCACCCTGGACTGGTCCTCGGCCGGCAATGTCGACAGAGACCGCGCATGTTGACCGGTTGATCCGGGGCAGAAGGGTGCCAGGACGTGTTTAATAATCTGTTAGCTGCAAAGCCCGTGCGGGCCCGCGCCCCTCAGGAGTCCTCGCCGCCTGAGCGGCGGCCCAGCGGATTCGACTGGCCGGCCAGGGCGTCGGGAAGCGCCTCGGCGCTCGCCGCCGCCGCCCGGTTTTCCGCCTGGATGCGCTCGTACACCTCGCGGCGCAGGACAGTGGCGTGTTCGGGAAAGCTGATGCCCAGTTTCGCTGACTTGCCCTTTACCTCGACGATCTTGACCTCGATCTCGTCGTTGATGACGACGGATTCGCCGATCTTGCGGGTCAGGTAGAGCATCGTGCGGGCATCCCCTCCAGGGCCGCGTCCGGGCCGCGGCGCGCGAGATTTACGCCTTATTAACAAGCCGGTTGCAGATTGAGGGTACGTGCCGAGCGTGGCCTTTCGCAACGGCGCAAGGGCGCAAGAGCCGGGGACGATCGCGAGCTATGGCGAATTTCAACGTGATGGACGCGCTGTCGCGGCGCATCGATTGGCTGCAGGAGCGCCAGACGGTGCTGTCCAGGAACATCGCGAACGCCAACACGCCGGGCTACCGCCCGCAGGATCTGGAAGAACCGGCTTTCGAGGACACCCTGAAGCGGGCGCTTAAGCCGATGTCGCCCGAGGTGACCGACTCCGGCCATATCAACGCGAGCGTCCCCGCACGCGAGGCGCCCGACAAGGAAAAGTCGGAGGATACCTACGAGACGTCGCCTTCGGGCAACGCGGTCATCCTGGAGGAGCAGATGGTCAAGGTGGCAGACACCCAGATGAGCCACCAGGAGATGACCTCGCTCTACCGCAAGAACGGACAGCTCGTAAAAATCGCGCTGGGCAAGGGTGGCCGGTAAGCCGGCCGTCCCGGAACGCACGCCGACGGGGAACGTGCCATGGGTGGTCTGACGGACACGCTGTTCATCTCGGCATCGGGCATGAAGAGCCAGGGTGCCCGCATGCGCGTGCTCGCGGAGAACGTCGCCAACGCGAATTCGCTGGCGAAAACGCCCGAGGGTGAACCGTACCGGCGCAAGATCATCACCTTCGAGAACCAGATGAACGAAGAGTTGGGCGTTCATCAGGTGAAGGTGGAGGACATCGACCGCGACCAGGGCGATTTCCCGCAGAAGTACCGGCCCGACCATCCGGCGGCGAACCAGGAGGGCTACGTCAAGGTGCCCAACGTCAAGCCGCTGGTGGAAATGGCGGACATGAAGGAAGCGCAGCGCAGCTACGAGGCGAACCTGAAGGTCATCGAGGCGTCGCGCCAGATGGTGCGCGGCACGCTGGGCCTGCTGCGCTGACCCGCCCGCGCGGATCGGCCCGCGCCGCGGCGTAACGAGGCGAAACCGGAGCACACGACGCCATGGCCGTTTCCTATACCGAGGCGCTCAACGCTTACCGCCAGGCCGCCCAGCAGGCGCAGCGCCTGGGGCCGAACCAACCCGGCCAGCAGGGCGAGCAGGCGGGCGACCCCAACGCGCCCAGCTTCGGCGAGGTGCTGCGTCAGGAAAGCAAAGAGGCCATCCACACCCTGGAAAAGGGTGAGAAGATGTCCCTGGCCGCGGCCGCGGGCGAGGCGAACATCAACGATGTGGTGATGGCCATGTCCAAGGCCGAGACGACGCTCCAGACCGTGACCGCGATCCGCGACAAGGCTGTCGAGGCGTACAAGCACGTCATGCGCATGCCCATCTAGGGCCGGGGCGGCCAAGCTCCGCCTTGGTCGGGGTTCTTGCCCGTACTTTCGTCCTGGGCATGACCGTGGCGGCGCGCCCGATAGCGATAAGCGCCGAGCCATGAACGAAACCGAAATCATCGAAGTCGGGCGCGAGACCCTCGTGGTGGTGCTCACCGTAGGCGGGCCGGTGCTGCTCGCTGCGCTGGGGATCGGCCTGCTGGTCGCGCTGTTTCAGGCGCTGACGCAGATGCAGGAGATGACCCTGGTCTTCGTGCCCAAGATCCTGGTTGTGGTCATCACCCTGATCGCGATGGCGCCGTTCATGGTGAACCGCATGCAGGTTTTCATGCAGCAGCTTGCCGACAAGATCATCGGCCTGGGCACCTAGCCCCGGATGCTGCAGGAGTTCCTTCCCGCGACCCTGTTCGCCCTGGTGCTCGTCTTCGTGCGCACCGGGGCCGCCATGATGCAGCTTCCCGGCATCGGCGATTCCTACGTCATGGCCCGGGTGCGCCTGATTTTCGCCCTGGCCACGACGGTGGCGATCGCGCCGGTGGTGGAGCCGCGGCTTCCGGGTGAGCCCGAGTCGGTCTCGGTCCTGTTCCTGCTGCTCGTGGGCGAACTCTTCATCGGGCTCTTTCTGGGGTCGGTGGCCAAGGTGATGATGGCCGCCCTCTCGGTGGCCGGGACGATCATGTCCCACATGGCGCACCTGGCGAACGCGCACGTCCAGTCCCCGCTGGCCGATCAGCAGGCGTCGATCATCGGCTCGTTCCTGAGCGTCACCGCGACCGTGCTGATGTTCGCCACGGGCATGCACGAGATCCTGTTCGCCGCGATCCTGGACAGCTACGCGCTGTTCCCGCCGGGCGGGATTCCCCCGGTGGGCGACTTTTCGCAGCAGATGGCGCGCACGGTCTCGCAGTCGTTCATCCTGGGCGCGCAGTTGGGCGCGCCGTTCCTGGCCGTGGGCCTGCTCGTCTACCTGCTCATGGGCCTGCTCGGCCGGCTCATGCCCCAGGTTCAGATCTTCCTGGTCGCCCTGCCGTTGCAGATTCTGGGCGGGCTTGGAATCCTGCTGCTGGCGTTTCCGGCGATCATGAGCTGGTTCCTGACCAATTTCGAACAGGCCTTCCGGCCGTTCACGCAGACCTGATGGAGCGGTCGCCGTGTCGAGCGAGGAAGACAAGAGTTCAAAAACGGAACAGCCCACCCAGAAAAAGCTCGACGACGCGCGCCGCCGGGGGCAGGTGGCCAAGTCCCAGGAAGTCAATCACTGGTTCATGATCGCGGCCTTTGGCCTGCTCATCGGCTTTTTCGGCCCGAGCGCGGCCTCGGACATCAAGCAGGCCATGGAGCCCTACGTGGCCAAGCCGCACGCGATCCCGGCGGACCCCGGCAACCTCGGCGCCATGATCGTGGAGACGATCGTGGAGATCTTCTGGGCGCTGTTCATCCCCATGCTGATCACGGTCTTTGCCGGGCTGTTCGCCAACTTCATCCAGATCGGCCCGCTCCTGACGGCCGAGCAGCTCAAGCCCAAGCTGGAGAAGATCTCCCTGATCAAGGGGACGCAGCGGCTCTTCTCGATGAAGTCCCTGGTGGAATTCGCCAAGGGAATCGCCAAGCTGAGCATCGTCACGCTCGCGGTGGTGCTCGTCATGTATCCGTACCGCGACGAGTTGACCAACCTGGCGGGCATTTCGCTGCCGGAGATGCTGGAAATCCTGCGCTGGATGGCGGTGAAGGTGATCGTCGCCGTCCTCTCCGTGCTGCTCGTGATCGCCGTCGCTGACTTCGCCTTCCAGCAATTCAAGCACAACGAAGAAATGATGATGAGCAAGAAGGAGGTGAAGGACGAGCAGAAGCAGACGGAAGGCGACCCGCAGGTCAAGCAGAAGATGAAGCAGCTCCGGCAGGAGAAGTCGCGCAAGCGCATGATGGCGGAGGTGCCCGACGCCACGGCCGTGGTCACCAACCCGACGCATTTCGCCGTGGCGCTGAAATACATCCAGACCGAGATGGCCGCGCCCAAGGTCGTGGCGAAGGGCCAGGATCTGGTCGCCTACCGGATCCGCGAAGTGGCGCGCGAGAACGACGTGCCCATCGTGGAAAACCCGCCGCTGGCCCGCGTGCTTTACGACACCGTGGAACTCGATCAGGAAATCCCGCCCGAGCACTACAAGGCGGTGGCGCAGGTGATCGGCTACGTCATGCGCCAGCGCGGCGGCCAACAGGGCCGGGCCGCGGGCTGAGCGAAGGGACGTGCGCATGGATTCTCGGCCCGGCCGGGGCGGCATCTGGCGGCGGCGACGCGGCGTTCGCGCGGCCCTGTGCGCGGCGCCGACGGTGGTTGCGGGCGCCTTCCCCGCGGCCGCGCAGTTTCCGGACGCGCCGGGCGGCGCGGGCGCGCTTCGGCTCGGCATCACCCTCGGTCTGGCGGCGCTTGGTGTCGTCCTGCTCGCGGCTGCGGGCACGTTCCTGGCCCTGCGCGTGCGCCGGCGGCTGGGGTGGCTCGCCGACGCCTTCGATGCCGCGCCGGAGGCGCGCCAGATCGTCGACGCAAAGGGACGGCCGCGGCGCAGCAATGCCGCCTTTGCGCAGGAATTCGGCCGCGCCGACCGGCCGTTGCCCGAGGTGCTCGCGTCCCGGACGGCGGATCGCAGCACGGCGGACGCCCTGCAGGATCTGGCCGGCCGGGCCCACCGCGACGGCGGCGCGCGCATCGAGGTGGTGCTGGCCGGCGCGCATGGCGACGCCCGCCGGTTTTCCGTGAATGCAACGCCACTCCGCGGCGGCGCAACCTGCTGGCGCGCCGCGGCGGTGGCGTCGCAGACGGATAGCGGGATCCACGCGCAGATTGCCGATCTTCTGGCGCACGCGCCGATCGGGTTCTTTGTCGTCGACACGGCGGGGTATTTCCGGTCGGCGAACGAAACCTTTGCGCACTGGCTTGGTGTGCCGCGCGGCGAGCTGTTCGGCGGCGAACGGCCCATGCACGAGGTGATGGCGCGGCTGCCGGAATCGGACCACCAGCCGCCCTGGTGCCCGCTCACCGGCGAGGGGGCGCCGCCGGCGCCGGGCGCCACGGCGCACGGGGAAGCGATGTTCGCCGGGCGTGACGGCCGGCGGTTTCGCGGCTACGTCAGCCAGGCGCGGATCGCCGCTGGCGACGGGGCGGGCGATGCGGCGCTGGCGGTGGTGCGCAACCTGAGTGCGGATCGCACCTATGTCGATGCGCTGGAGCAGGCCCAGCGGCGCTTTCGCCAGCTCTTCGCCGAGGCCCCCGTCGGGATCGGCTTTCTCGATTCGGCGGGCAGCATCACCGCGTGCAACGCCGCGTTCCGGGACATGCTCGCGCCCGATTCGCCCGCGCTTGTGGGCTGCGCCCTGGCCGAGCTGGTCACCACCGAGGATCGCCCGAACGTCCAGAACGCGTTGAGCGGGAACGGCCACGCCGGCGCGCCGGAGATCCGCGGGCGCACCAGCGAGCGCGTGTGCACCCTGTTCGCCACCGGCGTGGGCGATCCGGCAAGCGGGACGAGCTACGTCGTCCATCTCATCGACGCCACGGAACAAAAGCGCCTCGAGCTGCAGTTCGCCCAGTCCCAGAAGATGCAGGCGGTGGGCCAGCTTGCCGGGGGTGTGGCGCACGACTTCAACAACCTGCTCACGGCCATGATCGGCTATTGCGACCTGCTCCTGCTGCGCCACCGGCCGGGGGATCAGTCCTTCGCCGATCTCATGCAGATCAAGCAGAACGCCAACCGGGCGGCGAACCTGGTGCGCCAGCTCCTGGCGTTCTCGCGCCAGCAGACGCTGCGCCCGACGGTGCTGTCGATCACCGACGTGCTGGCCGAGCTGACCCACCTTCTGCGCCGGCTGCTGGGCGAGACCATCGAACTCGACATCAGCCACGGGCGCGACCTCTACCCCGTGAAGGTGGACCAGGGGCAGTTCGAGCAGGTCATCATCAATCTCGCCGTGAACGCGCGCGACGCCATGGGCGAGGATGGCGGGCACCTGACGATCCGGACCGGCAACGTCGATCTTGCCGAGCCCATCACGCGCGAGAGCGAAAAGGTCCCCGCCGGCGCCTACGTGTGGATCGAGATCGCCGACGAGGGTCACGGCATCCCCAAGGAACACCTGGACCGGATCTTCGATCCGTTCTTCTCCACCAAGGAGTTCGGCGGCGGCACGGGCCTGGGGCTGTCCACGGTCTATGGCATCGTCAAGCAGACGGGCGGTTTCATTCTCGTCGACAGCACGCCCGGCGCGGGCACGACCTTCCGGATCTACCTGCCGCGTTATCGGGAGACCGCCGAAGAGGCGGCGCAACGCACCCGGGAGACGGCGCAGACGCGGGACCTGACGGGCACCGCGAACCTCCTGCTGGTGGAGGACGAGGATGCCGTGCGCTCGTTCGCCGCGCGCGCGCTGCGCAAGAAGGGCTACACCGTGACCGAGGCGAGTTCGGGCGAGGCGGCGCTGGCGCACATGGAACGCGACTCGACGCCGATCGACGTGCTCATCACGGATGTGGTCATGCCCAATATCGACGGGCCGACCCTGGTCCGGCGGGCCCGTGAGCGCCAGGAGGCCCTCAAGGTCATCTTCATTTCCGGTTATACGGAGGATTCGTTCCGCCAGCAGCTGGATTCCGACCAGGAGGTCCTGTTCCTGTCCAAGCCGTTCAGCCTGAAGGCGCTGGCCGCCGCCGTGAAGCAGGCGATCCACGGCCGCGACGCGTAGCCCCGTGTTGCCGGCCCGTTGTTCGCGGTTTGATCGAGTTTGCTCTTGGCGCAGGAGAACAATTCGGGTACAAGGCGGCATGGGACGGCGGAACGCGGAGAACGCGTTGAAGTCGCGGGATCGGTTGTGGGATAAGGGATCCCTGCATCCATGGCGCAACAGAATGTGTTGAGTTTGGCCAGTAAGAAATCGCAGACCCAGGACAAGCAGAAGGCGCTGGACGCCGCGCTCGGGCAAATCGAACGCTCTTTCGGCAAGGGCTCGGTGATGCGCCTGGGCGAGCGCCAGAGCGTCGTCGAGGCGGAGACCATCTCGACCGGCTCGCTCGGGCTGGACATTGCGCTTGGCATCGGCGGTCTGCCGCGCGGGCGCGTGATCGAGATCTACGGCCCCGAATCCTCGGGCAAGACGACGCTTGCCCTGCATGCCGTGGCCGAAGCGCAGAAGGGCGGCGGCACCTGCGCCTTCGTCGACGCCGAGCACGCCCTCGACCCGAGCTACGCCAAGAAGCTCGGCTGCGATATCGAGGAGCTGCTGATCTCCCAGCCCGACGCCGGCGAGCAGGCGCTGGAGATCGCGGACACCCTGGTGCGCTCGGGGGCGCTTGATGTCCTGGTGATCGATTCGGTCGCGGCGCTGGTGCCGCGCGCCGAACTCGAGGGCGAGATGGGCGATTCGCAGCCCGGCTTGCAGGCGCGGCTGATGAGCCAGGCGCTGCGCAAGCTGGCGAGTTCGATCGCCCGGTCGAACACCATGGTCATCTTCATCAACCAGATCCGCATGAAGATCGGCGTGATGTTCGGCAGTCCGGAGACCACCACCGGCGGCAATGCGCTCAAGTTCTATAGTTCGGTGCGCATGGATATCCGCCGCATCGGCTCGATCAAGGACCGCGATACCGTTGTGGGCAACCAGACCAAGGTCAAGGTGGTGAAGAACAAGATGGCCCCGCCGTTCCGCACGGTCGAGTTCGACATCATGTACGGCGAGGGCATCTCCAAGACGGGCGAGCTGCTCGATCTGGGCGTCTCCGCCGGCATCGTCGAAAAAGCCGGGGCGTGGTTCTCCTACAACGGGCAGCGCATTGGTCAGGGACGCGAGAACGCCAAGCGGTTCCTCAAGGAAAACGCCGACACGGCCAACCAGATCGAGGCCAAGGTGCGCGAGAACGCCGGGCTGGTGGCCTCCAACATGCTCGAGGACCCGGGCGAGGGCGGCGGCGAGAGCAGCGAGGAGGCCGGCTGAGCGCGTCGCGGGCCGGTAACCGGCGCGGGTGGACATGCCCGCGCACGCTCGCTACATAGCCGCCCCGGCACGGTCGGGCGCCCGCGCCGGCGTGAACCGTAGCGCGCAGGGGTCAAGGAGCGGCAATGACAAGCAGCAACGAAATCCGCAGCACCTTCCTTGAGTTCTTCCGGCGGCACGACCACGAGGTGGTCTCGTCCTCGCCGCTGGTGCCGCGCAACGATCCCACGCTGCTCTTCACCAACGCGGGCATGGTGCAGTTCAAGAACGTCTTTACCGGCGAAGAGCACCGTTCCTACAACCGCGCTGTTACATCGCAAAAGTGTGTGCGCGCGGGCGGCAAGCACAACGATCTGGAGAACGTCGGCTATACGGCCCGGCATCACACCTTTTTCGAGATGCTGGGCAATTTCTCCTTCGGCGACTATTTCAAGGAACGGGCTATCCAATTGGCTTGGCAGCTCGTGACGACGGAGTTCGGGCTGCCCGAGGAGCGTCTTCTGGCCACCGTCTACAAGGACGACGACGAGGCCTACGAACTCTGGAAAAAGATCGCCGGCCTGCCCGACGACCGCATCCTGCGCATCGACGGCTCGGACAACTTCTGGGCCATGGGAGACACCGGCCCGTGCGGGCCGTGTTCCGAGATCTTCTACGACCACGGGCCGGAACTGCCGGGCGGGCCGCCGGGGAGCGCGGACGAGGACGGCGACCGCTTCATCGAGATCTGGAATCTCGTGTTCATGCAGTACGACCAGCCCGAGCCGGGCGTGATGGAGCCGCTGCCGCGCCCCTCCATCGACACCGGCATGGGGCTGGAGCGCATCGCGGCCGTCCTCCAGGGCGTGCACGACAACTACGACACCGACCAGTTCCGCCGCCTCATGGCGGCCTCGGCGGACCTGTCTGGGGTGTCGCCGGACGGCGACTTCAAGGTCTCGCACAAGGTCATCGCGGACCATCTGCGCGCCACGGCGTTCCTGATGGCCGACGGCGTGATGCCGTCCAACGAGGGCCGTGGTTACGTCCTGCGCCGCATTATGCGCCGCGCGATGCGCCACGTGCACAAGCTGGGCGTGCGCGAGCCCATCATGTGGCGGCTGGTGCCCGTGCTGGTGAACGAGATGGGCGGGCACTTCCAGGAACTGCGGCGCGCCGAGCCGCTGGTGACCGAGACCCTCAAGATGGAGGAGACGCGCTTCCAGGAGACCCTCGATCGCGGACTGCGCCTTCTGAACGAGGAAACCAGCCGCCTGCCCGAGGGCGGCACGCTGCCCGGCGAGGTTGCGTTCAAGCTCTACGATACCTACGGCTTCCCGCTCGACCTCACCGCCGACATCCTGCGCGGGCAGGGCATGGCCGTGGATCAGGCCGGTTTTGACCGTGCCATGCAGGCCCAGCGCGAGGCCGCGCGCAAGGCCTGGGCGGGCTCGGGCGAGCAGGCCTTCGAGCACATCTGGTTCGAGCTGCGCGAGGAGATCGGCGCGAGTGAGTTCCTGGGCTACGACACCGACGAAGCCAACGGCGCGGTCATGGGCCTCGTCCGGGACGGCAACCGGGTCGAGCGCGTCCAGGCTGGCCAGCAGGTCCAGGTCGTCACCAACCAGACGCCGTTCTACGGCGAGTCCGGCGGCCAGGTGGGCGACACCGGCGTCATCACGGGCCCCAACGGCCGCATCCGGGTGACCGACACCCAGAAAAAGGTGGGCGACCTGCACGTCCACGTGGGCACCGTCGAGCAGGGCCACGTGGACGCCGGCGAATCCGTGCATTTGGCCATCGATGCGGCGCGCCGCGACCGGCTGCGCGCGCACCACTCGGCGACCCACCTGCTGCACGAGGCGCTGCGCCGGCAGCTCGGCGCGCACGTCACGCAGAAGGGCTCGCTCGTCGCACCCGACCGGTTGCGCTTCGACATCAGCCAGCCCGTTCCCATCCAGAACGACGACCTGGTCGCGGTCGAAAAGGCGGTGAACGCGCGCATCCGCGAGAACACCGAGGTCACCGCGCGCGTGATGCCCATGAACGACGCCATCGAGGCGGGGGCGCTCGCCCTGTTCGGCGAAAAGTACGGCGAGGAAGTGCGCATGGTCGCCATGGGCGGCGTCGATGCGGGCGCGAACGCGCCGTACTCCATGGAACTCTGCGGCGGCACGCACGTCCGGCGCACCGGGGATATCGGGTTCTTCAAGATCGTCCGCGAGGAAGGGCTCGCCGCGGGCGTGCGCCGGATCGAGGCGGTGGCGCACGAGGCGGCCGAATCCCTCGTCCGCGAGCAGGAGGATACCCTGGCCGATGCGGCGCGCACCCTGCGCACCACGCCCGCGGCGGTGACCACCCGGCTGCAGCAGCTCGTCGAGGAGCGCAAGCGCCTGGAGCACGAACTCGCCGAGACGCGGAAAAAGCTCGCCACCGGCGGCGCCGGCGCGCAGCCCGAGACCCAGGACATCAACGGCGTGCCCTTCGCCAGTCGCGTGGTCGCCGACGTCCCGCCCAAGGACCTCAAGGCGATGGCGGACGAGATGAAAAAGACCCTGGGTACCGGGGTCGCCGCCATCGTTACCAGCAACGAGGGCAAGGCGTCGCTCGTCGTGGGGGTGACCGACGACCTGACCGACCGCATCAGCGCGGTGGATCTGGTGCGCGTGGGCGCGCAGGCGCTGGGCGGCAAGGGCGGCGGCGGCCGTCCCGACATGGCGCAGGCCGGCGGGCCGAACGCCGATGCCGGGCAGGCGGCGGTGGACGCCATCGGCGGCGCGCTGCGCGAGCGCATGGCGGCGTAAGGCGCTGGGCACACGCGCCGCGCCCGCCGCTTTTCCCGTTCCCGTTGCGCTGTTCAGCAACTGTTAACCATGCTCGGCGAGCCTCGCGGATGGGCGGCGCAGTGGGGCGCCGCCGGCGTTTTGCGAGGCACGCGCCGTGACCCAGTCCCTCGGCACCGTGGTCGCCGTGACCGGGGCGCACGTCCGGGTGCGTCTCGACGATACCGCCACCGATGCGGGTGCGGCGGCAATCCAGGCCATGGTCCGCATTCGCTCGCGGTATGCCCTGGTCTACGCGCTGGTCCGGGAACTCCAGGTCGTCAGCGATCCGGCCCAGCCGGGTGGCGAGGCGCGCATGGCCGAGCTGGACCTGATGGGCGAGTGCCCGGCGCAAGCCGACGGGAGTCCGGGGCCGTTCCGGCACGGTGTGGCGCGTTTTCCCGCCCTGGGCGATCCGGTCGAGCCGGCCGACGGCGACGACCTGGCGATGGTCTACCTGCCCAGCGCGGACAGCCGGATCACGGTGGGCACGCTGGACCGCGAGGGCCGGCTGCCTGCCTGCCTGCTCAGCGACGACCTGCTCTCCAACCATTTCGCTGTTCTGGGCACCACAGGCTCGGGCAAGTCGTGCTCGGTCACGGTGCTGCTCCGCGCCATGCTGGCGGACCATCCCCAGGGGCACGTGGTGCTCCTCGACCCGCACGACGAGTACGGGCAAGCTTTCGGCGACCAGGCGGTTCGCCTGCGCCCGGACCGGATGTCGCTGCCCTACTGGCTGCTCAATTTTGCCGAGATGGTGGGCCTGTTCTGTAGCCCGGAGCCGGAACTGCGCGCGACCGAGCGCGACCTGCTCAAGCGCGCCGTGCTCGCGGCGAAGCACGCCTATGCGGGCGAGGAGGGGCGCCCGCCCATCACCGTGGACACGCCGGTCCCCTTCCGCCTGAGCACCGTGATCGAAACCCTCGACCGGGCCATGGGCGAGCTGGACAAGCCCTCGGACTCGCTGCCCTATCGCCGGGTCAAGGCGCGCATCGAGACCCTGCGCAACGACCGGCGCTTTGCCTTCATGTTCGGCGGCGTCGCGGTGCAGGACACCATGGCCGAGGTGCTCGCCCAGCTTCTGCGCATACCCGTCGACGGCAAGCCGATCACGGTGGTCGACCTGTCGGCGGTGCCCATGGATATCGTGGACGCGATCGTGTCCCTGCTGGCGCGGTTGATCTTCGACTTCGCCGTGTGGTCGCGGCCCGAGGATCGGGTGCCCGTCCTGCTCGTGTGCGAGGAGGCGCACCGCTACATCCCGGCGGACACCAGCGGCGGCTTCGGCCCGACCCGCGACGCGCTGGCGCGCATCGCCAAGGAGGGGCGGAAGTACGGCATCGGCCTGGGCCTGGTTACCCAGCGCCCCTCCGAGCTGTCGGAGAGCATCCTGGCGCAATGCGGCACGCTGTTCGCGCTGCGCATGACGAACGAGCACGATCAGCACTTTGTGCGCCGGGCGCTGCCCGAGGGCGCGGACGCCCTGTTCAACGCCCTACCGGCCCTGAGCACGGGGGAGGCCGTGGTTGTGGGCGCGGGAACGACCGCGCCCATGCGTCTGCGTTTCCACGAGCTGCCCGCGGCGGCCCGGCCGCAAAGCGGCACCGTCAGCTTCGCCGGCGCCTGGGCCGCGGCGAGCGGCTCGCGCGAGCAGGTCGAGCAGGCTATCGCCCGCTGGCGCCGCCACGGCCGGACGGCCGACCGGCCCGCCGACGACCCGGCCCGGGTCAACCTGCGCCGACGGTGACCCGGCTCAGCCCGCGTCCTCGACCAGGCGCGCCCGGACCAGGTGGTCGGGATCGTCCACGAGCCCCGACTGCCGGCCCATGGGCGCCTTCTTGAGCGCGTCCACCGCGTCCATGCCGGCCTCGACCTCGCCCCAGACCGTGTACTGGCCCTGCAGGTGCGGCGCGTCCGCCAGGCAGATGAAGAACTGGCTGTCCGCGCTGTCCGGGTCCTGCGTGCGCGCCATGCCGCAGGTGCCGCGGGTCACCGGGGCGTCCGAGAACTCCCCGGCGAGCGTCTGTCCGGAACCGCCGGTCCCGGTGCCGCTGGGATCGCCGCCCTGGGCCATGAACCGGGCGATCACACGGTGGAAGGGCGTGCCGTCGTAAAACCCCTGGCGGACCAGTTCGCGGATGCGGGCGACATGATTGGGCGCCAGATCCGGGCGCATCCGGATCGTGACGCGGCCGGCCGGCAGGTCGAGGTGCAGCCGGTCTGCGGTCTCGTGGTTGCTCACGCGTTCAGGGCCTTCTGCAGGTTGGTCTCGATGGCGTCAAAGAACTCGCGCGTGGTCAGCCAGCGCTGGTTTTCCCCGACCAGCAGCGCGAGATCCTTGGTCATCTGCCCGTTCTCGACGGTCTCGATGCACACCCGCTCGAGCGTCTCGGCGAAGTTGACCACGTCGGGCGTCTCGTCGATTTCGCCGCGGAACTTGAGCCCGCGCGTCCAGGCGAAGATGGACGCGATCGGGTTGGTGGAGGTGTCCTTGCCCGCCTGATGCATCCGGTAGTGGCGCGTGACCGTGCCGTGCGCGGCCTCGGCCTCGACGGTTTTGCCGTCCGCCGTCATCAGCACCGAGGTCATCAGGCCCAGCGAGCCGAAGCCCTGGGCGACCGTGTCGGACTGGACGTCGCCGTCGTAGTTCTTGCACGCCCAGACGTAGCCGCCCGACCACTTGAGCGAGGCGGCGACCATGTCGTCGATCAGGCGGTGCTCGTAGAACGCGCCGACGGCCTCGAAGCGCGCCTTGAACTCGTTGTCGTAGACCTCCTGGAAGATCTCGCGGAAGCGCCCGTCGTAGGCCTTCAGGATGGTGTTCTTGGTGGACAGGTAGACCGGCCAGCCGCGCTGCAGGGCGAAGTTGAAGCAGGCCCGCGCGAAGTCGTAGATGGACCGGTCGGTGTTGTACATGCCCATGCCCACGCCCGGGCCGTCGAAGCGGTGCACCTCGTATTCCTGTGGCGCGCTGCCGTCTTCGGGCTCGAACACGACCTTCATGGTGCCCGGGCCGGGGACGCGGAAGTCCTGCGCCTTGTACTGGTCCGCGTGGGCGTGGCGGCCGATCACCATGGGCTGCGTCCAGTTGGGCACCATGCGCGGGACGTTCTGGCAGATGATGGGCTCGCGGAACACAGTGCCGCCCAGGATGTTGCGGATCGTGCCGTTGGGCGAGCGCCACATCTTCTTCAGGCCGAACTCCTCGACGCGCGCCTCGTCGGGTGTGATCGTGGCGCACTTCACGCCCACGCCGTATTTCTTGATCGCCTTGGCGGCGTCCACGGTCACCTGGTCGTCGGTGGCGTCGCGGTTCTGGATGGAGAGGTCGTAGTAATGCAGATCGACATCCAGGTAGGGCAGGATCAGCCGCTGCTTGATCCAGTCCCAGATGATCCGCGTCATCTCATCGCCGTCCAGCTCGACGATGGGATGGGCCACCGTAATTTTCGCCATCAAATCCTCCACTGCGTACGTCGTCGCGCGCGGAGCCTAGCACGCAGCGAGTGCCGCGCAATATGCCGCAGCCACGCGGGGTTAGAGCCGGGTGCCCTGAAGCATCTCGACAGGCTCGGGGTGGCGTTCGATGGCCGCGAACACCCCGTCGATGTCGGCCGCGACGTCGAACAGCTCGCGGTGTGCGCCGTCGACGAAGCCGAGCGCCGCCTGGTGCGCCAGGAGGTCGAGAAAGGGCTGCCAGAAGCCCGCGTGGTCGAGTAGCACGATCGGCTTTTCGTGCAGCCCGAGTTGTTTCCAGGTGATGATCTCCACCACCTCGTCCAGGCTCCCCAGCCCGCCGGGCAGAACGCAAAAGGCGTCGGCGCGCTCGGCCATAATGCGTTTGCGCGCGTGCATGGAATCGACCACCACCAGCTCGGTCAGGTCGGGGTGCGCCACCTCGCGCTGGCGCAGATGATCGGGAATGATCCCCGTGATGGCACCGCCGGCCGCGATCGTCGCGCTGGCCAGTTCGCCCATGAGGCCGACGCGGCCCCCACCAAAGACAACGCCCACGCCGGCGGCCGCGCAGCGCCGTCCGAGCGCGGCCGCAAGGGTCGCATATCCGGGACTCGCCCCGTGCCGCGAGCCGCAGTACACGCACAAGCGCCGTAGATCCGCCATACGATTGTTGTCGCGCTGCCCGTCCCCCACGTCAATTGTCGGCGACAGTTCGGCCGTGCTGTGCGGATTGCACGGGCGATTCCACGCCTGTACGTTGCCGATGGACGTGCAGCACGCTGTCAAGAGGCAAAATGCGCGTAGGCTCGGCCCTAATTGGTGGTATCGCCGTCGCCGGTGCCCTCGTGGGGGTCGCCTACTGGGCCGGTCTGTTCCCGGATGTCACGCCGGGCACCCGGGTTGCGGTGCCCGCCCCCGAAGCGACGGCACCGGAACGCGATACGGGCCGGGACTCGGCGCAAGCAATGGGGCCGGAAAGTGCGGGCGGCAACGAAACGGGTGGCGCGGCGCCCGACGACGGCGGGGATGCGCAGAACCCGCGGGCGGTCGCGCGCGAATTCGCCCGGCCCCCGAAACCGGTCGAATCCCCGGCGCCGGAAACGGCCGCAGCGGGCGCTGTGGCCGTTCGGGGTTCCGGCTCGGATGCCCTCGCCACGGCCGTCCCACCACCACCGGCCACGGCGCCCGCGCCCTTGCCCGCGCCGGCCGAGGTCGAGGCGCCGGAAACGGTCCGGGCCGCGCGCACCGCGACGGACCCGGGAACGGGACCGGTCCGCAGGGACGTGGCCCCGGCGCGGCAGCCGGCCGAAACCCGGCCGGATCGGAAGGGCGGGCAAACCACGGCTCCCCCGGCGGATTCGCCGCCGGCGGCCGCGCGACCGGCGGATGGACCGGCTGCAGGCGCGCAGCCGTCGGGAGGAGACCGCGCGGCGTCGCCGGGTCCCGAACGCACGG
>Ga0207714_1001366_pt1 | contig 15711 bp, 9 predicted proteins | sample PonA232FremontCA_2_FD_187270 | JGI IMG/M metagenome (GOLD analysis project Ga0207714, IMG submission 187270) | Marine sediment microbial community from Fremont, CA, USA - Pond A23 Sediment 2 (SPAdes) | ecosystem: Environmental > Aquatic > Marine > Unclassified | place: USA: Fremont, California... | reverse complement strand
TCCTCGTGGTAGTGCGCCATGTCGAAACCGTTGGCCCGCAGCAGCGTCTTGATGGCCACCATGTACGGCGTGGGGCCACAGCAGAAGATCTCGCGGTCCATGAAGTCCGGGGCCATCAGCTCGAGCATCGGCTGACCAAGGTAGCCGCGAAAGCCGGCCCAGGCATCGCCAAACTCGTCGCTGCGCTCACACACGATATGCAGCCGGAATTGGGGAATCCGCGAGAAGATGTGCTCGAGTTCGCGGTGAAAGATGATGTCGCGCGGTGTCCGCGCGCTATGCACGAACTGCAGGTCCACGGCGGCATTGGTATCGAAGAACCAGCGCGCCATGGACATGAGAGGCGTGATGCCCACCCCGCCGGAGAGCATCAGCACCTTGTCGGCGGGATAATCGATGACGTTGAAATTCCCGACCGGCCCGTGGACGGCCAGCTCGTCGTTGACGCCCAGGTTGTCGTGCAGCCAGTTGGAGACCCTTCCGCCCGGAATGCGCTTGACGGTGATCGAAAAACTGTAAGGGACCGAGGGCGAACTGGAGATGGTATAGGAGCGCATCACCTGCTGGCCGTCGATCTCCAGTTCCAGCGTCACGAACTGCCCGGGCTTGAAGAAGAACATCACGGGTTGCTCGGCCATGAAGCAGAAGGTGCGGGTATCCCAGGTTTCCTGGATCACCTTGACGCAGCGCACCAGGTGACGGCCGTTGGTCCAGGTCTGGGTCGTGACGGGATTGAGAAAGCTCGTTGTCATTATCGTATCGCCCGGGCTGCAGCATGAAGGTCTCTGGCGGCGAGTCTCTCGCCTGCCGTTGAGCGCATTCTGCGCAGGCTGATGGTCCGCGACTTGCCTGCCAGCGACACGGACATGTCCGTAGTCTCCGGCCCAATCGTCTATTTCAGGCGCATGCGTCGCTGCCGCATCACAAGGCGTCGTGGCCAGACAATTCCCCTTCGGGCCGCTGATCCACACTCGCCGAAATCCGTCACCGTCATCTCTCGTGAGCGGCCATCCACAAGATCCCTGTTTTCCCCGAACAACCCCCGAGGCCGTTCGAGCGGCCCTGCATGAGGACGTATCGCTATGGACCCCCTAACTCCCGCTCGCCTGGATGATCCTCTGGCACCGGCCCGAGAGGCCACCGCCGACATGCTGATCCAGCGCCGTCGGCATTTCTCGTTGCCCCAGCCCTTCTACAACGATGCCCGGTTGTTCGCTCTGGACATGCAGGAGATCTTCGAAAAGGAGTGGCTATTCGCCGGGATGACCTGCGAGATTCCCGCCAAGGGGAACTACATGACCCTGGACGTGGGTGACAACCCGGTGATCATCGTGCGCGGCGATGGTGGCAAGATTCATGCCTTCCACAACGTCTGCCGCCATCGCGGATCGCGGCTCTGCATCCATGACAAGGGCAAGGTCGCCAAGCTGGTCTGCCCCTATCATCAGTGGACCTATGAACTGGACGGGCGTCTGCTGTTCGCCGGCAGCGACATGGGCAGCAGTTTCGATCTGGCCGCCTACGGCCTCAAGCCCGTCAACGTGCGCAGCGCCGGGGGCTATATCTTCGTCAGCCTGGCCGAGACGCCGCCGGCCATCGACGACTTTCTCGAGAGTCTCGAGCACTACCTCGCGCCTTACGACATGGATAACGTCAAGGTGGCGGTGGAATCCAGCATCGTCGAGCAGGCCAACTGGAAGCTGGTGATCGAGAACAATCGCGAGTGCTACCACTGCAACGGCGCTCACCCCGAGCTGCTCAACTCGCTGCAGGAGTTCGACGACAGCGAGGACCCGCGCGCCACGCCGGCTTACAAGGCACTGGTGGCGCGCAAGCAGCAGCAGTGGGATGCCATGGGGGTACCCTGGGCGCTCAAGCGCCTGAGCAAGCGCAACCGTCTGACGCGCACGCCCCTGCTGGAAGGCACCGTCTCGATGACCGTCGATGGCCGGCCGGCGTGCCGCAAGCTGATGGGGCACCTTCCCAGTGCCGACGTGGGCGCCTTGCGCATCCTCCATCTGCCCAATTCCTGGAACCACTTCATGGGCGACCACGCGGTGGTGTTCCGCGTGATGCCGCTCGGGCCCCAGCAGACGATAGTGACCACCAAGTGGCTGATCCACAAGGATGCCGTGGAGGGCGTCGATTACGACGCGACCCATATGCGCCGCGTCTGGGACGCCACCAACGAGCAGGATCGCCGCCTGGCGGAAGAGAACCAGCGTGGCATCAACTCGCGGGGTTACGAGCCCGGCCCCTATTCGGAGACGTACGAGTTCGGCGTCATCGATTTCATCGACTGGTACAGCGAGAGCCTGCTGGAGAATCTCGGCCACACCGCGCCGCATCTGAGGGTGGTGGAAGGCTGACGGCGCCTGCCAGACACGACACGGCCCCCGGTGGCGTACACCGGGGGCCGTGTCGTCTGGCGTCACGCGTTACGGCGGCGCCTGGCCATAGCAGCTCAGTCTGACACGACATCCCGCCTTTGCAGGAGATACGCCGCCGGTCAACGAACGCTCGGCAGAAGATGGGTTTCCAGGGCCTGGCGAACCGAGGGCAGCAAGATATCTCGCTTGCCCTCGAGTTCAGCCACCAGCTCGGCCATCGGCCTGACGACCAACGGCACCTCACCCTCGAGCGCCTGCCGCGCCAGCCGCGCACAGCGGTCGGGAGAGGCGTCTTCCGGGATGGGTATCCCCAGCGCCACCAGGCGATCACGAAAGTCATCGCCATCGATCAGTTCAACGATCATCATGCGCGGCCCTCCTCCATTTCAGTCGTCTTCCACCACGGCTGCCCGAGCAGGTTCCAAGCGGCAGGCGGCGTACTTGAACTCGGGGATCTTGCCGTCGGGGTCGAGCGCCGGATTGGTCAGCAGGTTGGCCGCCGCCTCCACGTAGCAGAACGGCACGAAGACGATGCCTTCGACCATCAGCGGATCGACCCGGGCCTTGAGGGTAATGGCGCCCCGACGGGTCGTGATGGTGATCGGCTCGCCCTGCGTCAGGCGCAGGCGCACCAGCTCGGCCGGGGCCAGGCTCGCCACCGCCTCGGGCTCGAGCGCATCGAGCACCCGACTGCGACGGGTCATGGAACCGGTGTGCCAATGCTCCAGCTGGCGCCCGGTGATCAGCACCGTGGGGAAGTCGCCGTCGACGGGTTCGTCGGGGGGCAGCGGCCGCGTCGGGGCAAATTTCGCGCGTCCGCTCGCGGTGGGGAAGGCCTCGCTGAACACCACGTCCGCTCCGGGGGCGTCGTCGGCGGGGCACGGGTAGGTCACCGAACTCTCGCGCTCCAGCCGCGTCCAGCTGATATGGTCGAGCGAGGCCATGCCCTGCTTCATCTCGGCGAAGACCTCACGAGGATGGCCATAGTCCCACGCCAGCCCCAGGCGATTGGCGATCTGCTGGATGATCCACCAGTCGGGTCTGGCGTCGCCGGGCAACGGCACGGCGGCACGACCCAGCTGTACCTGGCGGTTGGTGTTGGTGACGCTGCCATCCTTCTCCGGCCAGGCCGAGGCGGGCAGGATGACATCGGCGAACTGCGCCGTCTCGGTGACGAAGAGATCCTGAACCACCAGGTGCTCGAGCCGGGCCAGGGCCGTCCGGGCATGGTCGAGATCCGGGTCGGACATGGCCGGGTTCTCGCCGAGGATATACATGCCCTTGATGGTTCCGGCCGCAATGGCATCCATGATCTCCACCACGGTGAGCCCCGGCGTGGCGTCGAGCGGCGTGTTCCAGAGCTCCTCGAAGGCGGCGCGTACCTGGGCGTCGGACACCGGCTGGTAGTCGGGCAGCACCATGGGAATCATGCCCGCATCGGAGGCCCCCTGAACGTTGTTCTGGCCACGCAGCGGATGGAGGCCGGTGCCGGGACGACCGGTGTGGCCGCAGGCCAGCGCCAGCGAAATCAGGCAGCGGGCGTTGTCGGTGCCGTGCACGTGCTGCGAGATGCCCATGCCCCAGAAGATCATCGCCCGCTTGGCGTCGGCATAGAGCCGCGCAATGTCGCGGATCTGCTCGGGCGGCACGCCACAGGCCGGCGACATCGCCTCGGGCGTCATCTTGGCCACATGGTCCTTGAGCGCCTCGAAGCCCTCGGTATGGGCGTCGATATAGGTCTGATCATACCGCCCCTCGCTGATGATGACGTTGAGCATGGCGTTGTACAGCGAGACGTCGCCGCCCGGTGTGAAGCGCACGCTGCGGTGGGCATAGGCGTCCAGCGCCTGGCCGCGGGGGTCGAGAATGATCAGCTTGGTGCCGTTGCGCGCCGCCTGCTTGAAGTAGGTGGCGGCCACCGGGTGGTTGATTGCCGGATTGCAGCCGGTGAGGATCACCACGTCGGCCTGCAGGGCTTGCATGAAGGAGGCAGTCACGCCGCCCGAGCCGATGCACTCCATCAGCGCCGCCACCGAACTGGCGTGGCACAGGCGGGTGCAGTGGTCGACGTGGTTGGAACCGAAGCCCACGCGTACCAGCTTCTGGAACAGCCAGGCCTCCTCGTTGGAGCACTTGGCGCTGCCGAAGCCGGCCAGCGCATCGGGGCCAGAGGCGGCCTTGAGGGCGGCAAGCCCGCCGGCCGCGTGTTCCAGCGCCTCCTCCCAGCTCGCCTCGCGGAAATGGGTCAGCGGGGCACGGGGGTCGAAGTCAGGATCGAGCCCCTTGGGCACGCCCGGCCGGCGGATCAGCGGCCGAGTGAGGCGTGCGGGGTGGTAAGGATAGTCGAAGCCAAAGCGCCCCTTGACGCACAGGCGTCCCTGGTTGGAGGGCCCATCGCGCCCCTCGACGAAGAGGATCTTCTCGTCCTTGATGTGGTAGGTGAGCTGGCAGCCCACCCCGCAGTAGGGACAGACCGAGTCGACGGTGCGATCGGCGACCCTGGAGTCGCCGCGCCCGGCGGCGTCGACCAGGGTCGCCGGCATCAGCGCCCCGGTGGGGCAGGCCTGGACGCACTCGCCACAGGCTACGCAGGTGCTCGCACCCATGGGGTCGTCGAAGTCGAAGACGATCTTCGCGGCAGCCCCGCGGTGGGCCAGGCCGATGACGTCGTTGCCTTGCACCTCGCGACAGGCGCGCACGCAGAGGTTGCAGGCAATGCAGGCATCGAGGTTGACGTTCATGGCCGAGTGCGTGGCGTCATGGCCCGCAGCATGGGGCAGCGACGCCGCCCGCTCGGCGACATGGTGCACCGGGGAGGCAGCGCGCTCGGCCCGGGCCGGCAGGCGCTTGCGCACGGCGGTGGCGTCGATGGCCAGGTGATCGGCCATGGCCCAGAAGTGGCTCGAGCGGTCGGGGCCGTCATGGCGGTCGGGCTGGTCGGCCATCAGCAGTTCCATGACGCCCTCGCGCGCCACCCGGGCACGCTCGGAGCTGGCACTCCTGACCACCATGCCAGGCGATGCCTCGCGCAGGCAGCTCGCCGCCAGCACGCGCTCGCCTTCGACCTCGACCATGCAGGCGCGACAGTTGCCATCGCTGCGATAGCCCGGCGCCTCCTTGAAGCACAGGTGCGGAATGGTCTCGCCGGCGCGCTTGGCCACCTGCCAGAGGGTCTCACCGGGATAGGCGTCGACCTCGGCGCCATCCAGGGTCAGGGTAAAGGTCTCGTGTGCCATCGTCAGTCTCCCTACCCTTTCACGATCACGTTCTGAGCGGCAAGCTCATGGCGGAAATCCTTGAGGAGCCCCAGCACCGGATTGGGCGCCGCCTGCCCCAGGCCACAGATGGAGGCGTCCCTCATCACCTGCGCGAGCCGCTCGAGTTCGTCGACCCGCCACGCGTCGCGCTCGAGCAGCGTCAGCATCTTCTCGGTGCCCACCCGGCACGGCGTGCACTGGCCGCAGGATTCATCGGCGAAGAAGGCCAGCAGGTTGGTGGCCACCGCCTTCAGGTCATCCTGGTCGGAAAGCACGATGATCGCCGCCGAACCGATGAAGCAGCCCTCGGCCTGCAGGGTGTCGAAGTCCAGCGGAATATCCGCCTTGCTCGCCGGCAGGATCCCCCCGGAGGCGCCGCCGGGCAGGTAGCCGGCCAGGCGGTGGCCCTCGGCCATGCCGCCGCCGTACTCCTCGACCAGCTCATTGAGGGTGATGCCGGCGGGCGCCAGGTGGACGCCGGGGCGCCTGACCCGGCCAGAGAGCGAGAGGCTTCTCAGCCCCTGGCGGCCGTGGCGACCGTGTCCGGCGAACCAGTCGGCGCCTTTCTCGTGGATCAGCGGGATCCAGTAGACGGTCTCGACGTTGTTGACCAGGGTCGGCTGGCCGAATAGCCCCTTCTGGGCGACGAAGGGCGGACGATGGCGAGGCTTGCCCGGTTTGCCCTCCAGCGACTCGATCATCGCCGACTCCTCGCCGCAGATGTAGGCACCGGCGCCGCGGCGCATCACGACATAGCCCGGCGACACCAGACCGGCGGCCTCGAGCTCAGCGATCGCTTCATGAAGCACCCGGTGCAGTCCGGGGTACTCGTCACGCAGGTAGATATAGAGCGCCTCGGCCTCCACCGCCCAGGCGCTGACCAGGGCGCCCTCGAGGAAGCGGTGCGGAGAGCGCTCCAGGTAGACACGATCCTTGAAGGTGCCGGGCTCGCCTTCGTCAGCGTTGATCGCGCAATAACGCGGTCCGGCCTCCTGACGCACGAAATGCCACTTCTTGAAGGTGGGGAAGCCGGCGCCGCCCAGGCCCCGCAGGTAGGCGCGTTCGAGCGTCTCCATCAGCGCCTCGACCGTGATACGGCCCACGCGGCAGTCGGCGAGCAGCGCATAACCGCCCTCAGCTCGATAGTCCGCCAGGCGCTGCCAGACGATCGCCTCGGGATGGAAATGGCCGGTATCGACCACTGCTTCCACCCCTTCGAGGGTGGCAAACAGCACATGATGGTGCCCCACTTCCACCACCGGCGCCGTCTCGCAGCGACCCATGCAGGGCGCCCGCACCACGCGTACCGCCTGCGGGTCGACGCCCGCCTTGAGCTCCGTCTCGAGGGTGGCGGCGCCGGCCAGCTGACAGGAGAGCGAGTCGCAGACCCGCACCGTCACCGCCGGCGGCGGCGCCTGCTCGTCGTGCACCACGTCGAAGTGGGCGTAGAAGGTTGCCGTCTCGTAGACCGCCGCCATGGGCAGATTCATGTAGGCTGCCAGCGCGCGCAGCGTCACCAGCGGCAGATGACCGTGGGCATCCTGGATCACGTGCAGATGCTCGATCAGCAGGTCACGACGCCGGAGATTCGGGTCGCTACGCTCGTCACCGAGCAGCTGGCGCAGCGCGGCAAGGGCGACGGGAGGCAGGTCGCGGCCACGGGGCCTGCCGCGGAAACGGCGCTGGGGAGTGACGGTCTCGACGGTCATGGAGGGCTCGTTATTGTGCTTGTGAGGTGACGCGATATCGACAGATACTGCCCCTCGCGGACAACGACGGGCATCATCGGAATGGTGTCACTCGCCCGGCGTCAGGACAATGACCGGGTGCAGGGCCGGTGAGCGAATGGACATGAGGATGTCGCTCTCGGCATATCTCGCCGTCGGCTATCTCCTACAAGGCAGCATAGGCCCACCCGGCAACGGGTGGGTCCGCTCGCTCAGACAGCGACGCTGCCGTGGGGATCCATCACGAATTTCTTCGCCGCCCCGCCGTCGAAGTCGGCGTAGCCCTGAGGCGCCTGATCCAGCGTGATCATCCGGACATTGACCGCATCGGCAATATTCACCTTGCCGAAGAGGATCGCCTGCATCAGCGGACGGTGGTACTTCATTACCGGGCACTGACCGGTATGAAAGCTGTGCGACTTGGCCCAGCCGAGGCCGAAGCGCATGCTCAGAGCGCCCTGCCTGGCCGCATCGTCGGCGGCGCCGGGGTCTTCGGTGACGTAGAGGCCCGGGATGCCGATCTGGCCACCGGCACGGGTCAGCGACATGGCCGAGTTGAGGACGGTGGCGGGCGCCTCCTTGCCATGATTGCAGCCGCAGGCATGGGCCTCGAAACCGACACAGTCGACGAAGGCATCGACTTCACGCTCGCCGAGGATCGCTTCGATCCGGTCGGCCATGTCGCCTTCCTGGGTCAGATCGAGGGTCTCGCACCCGAAGCTGCGCGCCTGGGCCAGGCGTTCTTCGATCATGTCGCCCACGATCACGCAGGCGGCGCCCAGCAGCTGGGCGGAAACCGCCGCCGCCAGACCCACCGGACCGGCACCCGCAATGTAGACGGTGCTGCCCGGCCCGACACCCGCTGTCACACAGCCATGGAAGCCGGTGGGGAAGATGTCGGACAGCAGGGTCAGGTCACGAATCTTCTCCATTGCCTGGTCGGCATCCGGGAACTTCAAAAGATTGAAATCCGCGTAGGGCACCATGACGTACTCTGTCTGGCCACCGACCCAGCCCCCCATGTCCACATAGCCGTAAGCCGCTCCCGGGCGCGACGGATTGACGTTCAGGCAGATACCGGTCCGGCCTTCCTTGCAGTTGCGGCAGCGGCCGCAGGCGATGTTGAATGGCACGGACACCAGATCGCCCGGTTTGAGGAATTCGACATCACGGCCACACTCGACCACCCGGCCAGTGATCTCGTGACCCAGCACCAGACCAGGCTGCGCGGTCGTGCGGCCACGGACCATGTGCTGATCGCTGCCGCAGATGTTGGTGGTGACGACCTTGAGAATCACGCCGTGGTCGCACTTGCGATTGCCGAGCGCGAGTTCCGGGTAGGGGATGGATTCAACGGCGACTTGGCCAGGGCCTTTGTAGACGACGCCGCGGTTGGCTGCACTCATGGCGGGCTCCTTGATGTTGTTATCGCTTACAGCGTGGAAGGGCGGAGAGATTCCGTTGATCCAGCCTAAGCCCTCTGACGCGCTTCACTTGCCCCACAGAGGCACCTGCATGCCAGTTCGAGACACCGCCCCTTCGTGGGGCCGCCAGCCCCCTTGCATGACGCGCAGGGGTCGACCTCACGAGAACGAACAGGCATGGTGATGTATCAGGTAACGTGACGACCCTGAGGCCATGGAGAAACCACCGATGTCGAACCGCTTCGCAAAACGCCTGGGCATGACCGCCCTGCTGTCGCTCCTCATGCTGGCTTCCCATGCCCTCGCCCAGCAGACATCGCCGGGCGCCAATGTGCGTACCGAACAGTTCCAGGACTGGGAGGTCATCTGTCCGCCCGAGCGCAGTCAGGGTGCCTGCACCATGAGCCAACTGGTCACCAACCCGAACAGCAGCGATCCGCTGATGCGGGTGATCGTCGGCTATCCACCCGAGCTGGAGGGGCGGCCGGCAATGACCTTCCTGCTGCCGCTGGGCGTGCGTCTTGCCCCGGGCCTGCAGCTGAGCGTGGGGGGCGGAGAGCCGGTCCAGTTTCCCTACCAGGTCTGCCTGGAACAGAGCTGCCGAGCGGATCTGCCCCTGGAGCCGTCACTGCGCCAGGCACTGCGCGGCGGCAGCAGCGCGACCCTGAGCCTGATCGGACCGCGTGGCAACCGCATGGACCTGGACATCTCCCTGATGGGCTTTACCGACGCCAGCGAGCGCATCGCGCCCTGAGCGTCGCCCTGACCCCACAACGCAAGAGGCTACAACGACGACAGCCCCGGCACCTGGCCGGGGCTGTCGTCGTTTGAGGAGACAGTGGATCAGCGAGGCAGGACGCCTTCCTCACGCAGCAGCGCAAGGATCGCCTCGGCCCCCTGCTCGCTGCTGACGTCCGCCAGGACCTGGCCACTGCCCCCCTCCGCCTTGGCCGCGGCCGCCTTGAAGCGATCCCTGGCCGAGGCGGCCTTGACGATCTTCAGACGCTTGGGCCGCTTGCGGGCCGGAGTCAGCTGCCACTCGGTCTGCTCATGGTCGGGCTCGGCGGTCACCGGCGTTGCCTCGATCCCGGCGCGACGGGCCGGACCAAACGCACTCTGGCGTGCCGCGGGTGCCGCCGCATCAACGCTGAAGATGGCGGGCAAACGTACCTGCAGGCGCCGGCGCTGGCCTCGGGGCAGGGCCTGAAGCAGCGTCGCCACGCCATTCTCCACCTTCTCCACCGCCGCCAGGCCATTGACCAGCGGCCAGCCAAGACGCTCGGCCAGGGCATAGGGCAACAGCCCCGAGCCTTCGCCCTGCTCCGCCCGGGTGCCGGTGATCACCAGCTGCGGCAGTGTCGCGGCCAGGTGCTCGGCGAGTGCCGGGATGGCATCGTCATCCTCTGCCTGCTCCAGCAGGGTCAGGGTATCGAGCGTCGTGCCATCGCCCGCGGCCATGCCCAGATAGCCGCGCAAGGCCGATGCATTTTCCAGGCTGCTCGGGCCGGCATGCAGCAGATGGATCCGACTGTCGGGCAGACGGTCCTCCAGGCCCAGCGCCATCTCCAGACCCCGGGCATCCTGATCGGCGCGTCGAGCGCGCCCGGTCGTGGGGTGGCGACCCACGGAGACCAGCACCGCCACCTCGATTCCCTGCCGCTCAGGCTGCATCGCGCTGCCCTCCTCGCTGCTGTTCCACTTTTGCCACCAGGGCAGCGAGGATCTCGGCAGCGTCGCCGATCACCGCCAGGTCGGCGCGCTTGATCATGTCACATCCCGGATCGAGGTTGATGGCCACCACCTTGTCGCAACTCTGAATACCCTGCAGGTGCTGAATGGCCCCCGAGATACCGATCGCCAGGTAGACCCTGGCGGTAACCCAGGTGCCGGACGCCCCCACCTGCCGGTCGCGGGCCATGAAGCCATCATCCACCACCACGCGGGAGGCCCCTTCCGTTGCCCCCAGTACCTTGGCCGCATGATGGAACCCCTCCCAGTCCCTGACGCCGTTACCCGCCGAGAGGATGAACTCTGCCTCGGCCAGGGCCACCCCGGCGGGATCCACCGCGACCTGTCCCAGGTCCTGGATGCGCGACAGGGCACTGGGCACGGCGGTCGACAGGCTCAGGGGCTCGGCCGCATGGCGAGTCTCGTCCACCGGATCGGCGCACTCGGCCAGGAACAGCGCCACGCGCGGCAGGGAGCGCTGGATATCCAGGCGCTCCGCCGCGCCGCGGGCCGTACAGCGCCATCCCAAGGGCGCCGTGGGATCGCTCTCGATCCGCCAGACGCCGGTCGCAGGGCGCTCGCCCAGGCGTACGGCAAGACGCCTCCCCAGGTCGGCACCGCCCAGGGGCGAGTCGGGCAGCAGCCAGTGACGCGGCCTCCACTCACGCTCCATGGCGGCCAGTGCCCCCAGGCGCGCCTCGGGGGCAAAACCATCATAGGCGTCGTCACTCAGGTGCAGCAGGCGGTCGATGCCCGCCTCGCCGAAGGCGTCCTCCTTGTGCTCGCCGAATACCACAGCCAGCACGGCGCCGGGATGCTCGGGGTCGACATCGGCCAGACGCCGGGCCAGCCCCAGCAGGTCCTTGTCGTGGCTTGAGAGACGCCCGCCAGGGAGTTCCGGCACCACCGCCACCAGGAAGGCCGGCGACTCGATGATCACGTTGTGACGGCTATCATGGGTCGCCTGACGGGCCGCGCCCGCGGCCCTTCCACCCTGCTGGGCGCCGCTGCGGTCGATGCGCTTGATACCGTGGGGTCCCATGAAGCCGACGGCGTGAGGGTTCTTGCGCAGGATGCCCAGCGGGCCTAGCCATTCGCTGGCGGCGCCCTCACCTCCGATGCCGCCAAGGGCGGCAAGCACGCTGGCATGCTCGGGGTGCAGGCGGTTGCGAGCGACCCACTCGCGGCGCGGATCGCGGCGACGAATCTCCTCCATCAGCTGACCTCCTCTATCAGGGGTTGACGAGCGGGACGGCTCGACTCGGCGACCGGTGGCGTCACCAGGGCATCGGCCACCAGTTCGGCGATGTCGCGCACCTCGGCGGTGGCATCAACGACGCCCTCCAGCATGGCCGTACACTGGGGGCAGCCCACCGCCACCAGCCCGGCACCGGTTTCCTTGACGTCGTTCATGCGCATGTCGGGAATCCGCCGCTCGCCGGGAATATCGGTAATCGGCGCACCGCCGCCGCCGCCACAGCAGCGTGACCGGAAACCGGAACGCTGCATCTCGTCGAGCTGGATACCCAGCGCCTCGAGCACGCGGCGCGGCGCCTCGTACTCGCCGTTGTAGCGGCCCAGGTAACAGGGGTCGTGGTAGGTCACGCTACCGCCCTTCCAGGGCGAGAAAGCCAGCCGGCCCGCATCGTGGAGCTCGGCGATATAGGTACTGTGGTGGCGAACGTCGTAGACGCCGCCGAGCTCACCGTACTCGTTGCCCAGCACATGGAAGCTGTGCGGGTCGCAGGTCACGATCTGCTGGAAGCGGTACTTGGCCAGGGTGGCGATATTGCGTCTCGCCAGGGACTGGAAGGTCGCCTCGTCGCCGAGCCGCCTGGCCACATCGCCGCTGTCCCGCTCCTCGTTGCCGAGCACCGCGAAGTCCACCTCGGCCGCACGCAGCACCTTGACCAGCGCACGCAGCGTGCGCTGATTGCGCATATCGAAGGCACCATCTCCCAGCCACAGCAGGACGTCCACCTGCTGCAGGTCGGCGATCAGCGGAAGGTTGAGGTCTGCCGCCCAGTTCATCCGAGACCCGGGAGCGAAACCACCGGGATTGTCGGTGGCGATCAGGTTGTCGAGCACCTCCGGGGCCTTGTTGGGCGTCTCGCCGCGCTCCAGGGTCAGGAATCGACGCATGTCGACGATGGCGTCCACGTGCTCGATCATCATCGGGCACTCTTCCACGCAGGCGCGGCAGGTGGTGCAGGACCAGAGGGTGTCGGCATCCACCAGCGCCTTGCCGCCCTGGCCCACGATCGGGCCATGCGGGGAGCCATGATGTTCGCCGATGGGTTTTCCCCCAAGCCCTTGTGAAGGGTGGGGAGAACCGGCATAGGCGGCATCGCTGCCCCCCGCCAGGCCCACGACCATGTCCTGGATCAGCTTCTTGGGGTTGAGGGGCTGGCCCGCGGCAAAGGCCGGACATACCGCCTCGCAGCGACCGCACTGCACGCAGGCATCGAAGCCCAGCAGCTGGTTCCAGGTGAAGTCGGAGGGCGTTTCGACGCCCAGCTTGGCGTCGGGATCGTCCAGGTCCAGCGCCTTGAGGCCGGTGGAGCGCCCCTCTCCCCCCGTCTTGTCGGAGAAACGCTCGGGACGGCGATGGAAGGCCAGGTGCAGGGCACCGGCAAAGGCATGCTTCATGGGCCCGCCCCAGGTCATGCCCACCACCATCTCGCCCAGCCCCCAGACCACCACGGCGGCCAGCACCAGAGCCAGCACCCAACTGCCAACGTCAGCCGGCAGGATGCCCACGGCGGGCAGCGTCACCAGAAAGACACCCAGCGAAAAGGCCGCAAGGCTCTTGGGCAGGCGCATCCAGGGACCCCTGGAAAGCCGTGCGGGCGGGTTGCGACGGCGTCTCGCCACAAACAGACTGCCCACCAGCATGCAGGCACTGGCCGCCAGCAGCGGCCAGCCAAGGATGCCCGGCGCCAGCCCCAGACCGTGCACCAGGATCATCAGCACGGCAGCCGCCACGAAGCCACCGGCGGTGGCCACGTGGGTGTTGGATATCACCTTGTCGCGCGCCACCACGTGGTGCAGATCCACCAGGTAGCGGCGCGGCAAGGCGGCCAGTCCCTTGAAGAGCGGCACGGCAGAGGGGCGCCCCTGGCGCCACAGGCGGATACGCCGCCAGGCGCCGATCACCGCCAGGCCCAGCGCGGCGAAGATCAGTATCGGTAGCAGGGTCTCGAGCATGATGCTCACCTCTCCTCGATGAGGAGCTGCAAGCCTTTGGCTGTAAGAGGTAAGGAGTAAGTTGCCTCACTCTCTCTTGCAGCTTCCGACGTGCAGCTTACGGCTAGGGTTAAAAGTCCTTGCAGATCCGCAGGGCATCGTAGATCGCCGCATGGGTATTGCGCGGTGCCGTGCAGTCGCCCAGGCGGAACAGCAGGAAGCCGTCGCCTTCTTCGCTCAGGCAGGGTTGGGGCTGGATGGCGTAGAGCGCCTCCAGGTCCACCTGGCCCCTGTTGCGAGACTGGGCCTTGAGGGCGTAGTAGAGGGCCTCGTCGGGCCGCACGCCGTTCTCGACCACCACCTGATCGACCACTCGCTCCTCCAGGGCGCCGGTGTACTCGTTCTCGAGTACCGCCACCAGGCTGCCCCCCTCACGGTAGACCTTGTGCAGCGCGAGGTCGGAGGTCATGATCACCTCCTTCTCGTAGAGGCTTCGGTAGTAGGTGGGGAACGTGGTGCCGCCCACCGCGGCACCTGGCTTGATGTCGTCGGTGACGATCTCCACCTTGGCGCCCTTGTCGGCCAGGTAGTCCGCCGCGGAGACACCGGAGAACTCGCAGATGGCATCAAAGATCAGCACGTTCTTGCCCGGTGCCACCTTGCCTGACAGCACGTCCCAGGTGCTGACCACCAGGCTCTCTGCAGGGTTATCCGAATAGCCCCACGCCGGGACCTGGCTGAGGAAGGGCTGGCCGCCGGTGGCCAGCACCACGATGTCCGGTCGCAGGTCGAGCAGGGTCGCCTCGTCGGCGCGTGTGCCGAGGCGCAGGTCCACGTTGAGCCGTGCCAGTTCCAGCTGATACCAGCGGGTGACGCCGGCAATCTGGTCGCGCTGGGGCGCCTGGGCGGCGATGGTGATCTGTCCCCCCAGCGCTTCCGCGGCCTCGAACAGGGTAACGTCATGACCGCGCTCGGCAGCGACGCGGGCCGCTTCCATACCGCCGGGGCCACCGCCCACCACCACGACCTTGCGCCTGGGGCCGTCGCTCTTCTCGATGATATGGGGCAGGCCCATGTACTCGCGCGACGTGGCGGCGTTCTGGATGCACAGCACGTCCAGGCCCTGGTACTGGCGATCGATGCAGTAGTTGGCCCCCACGCACTGCTTGATCTGGTCCACCTGACCCATCTTGATCTTGGCGATCAGGTGGGGGTCGGCGATGTGTGCTCGTGTCATGCCCACCAGGTCCACATAGCCACCCTCGAGGATCCGCTGGGCCTGGTTGGGGTCCTTGATGTTCTGGGCGTGGATGACCGGGACGCTGACCGTTTCCTTGATGCCTGCCGCCAGGTGCAGGAAGGGCTCCGGGGGATAGGACATGTTGGGAATGACATTGGCCAGCGAGTTGTGGGTATCGCAACCGGAGCCGACCACGCCGAAAAAGTCCACCTGACCGGTGGCATCGTAGTAGGCGGCGATCTGCTTCATGTCGTCGTGAGAGAGGCCGTCCGGGTGGAACTCGTCGCCGCAGATGCGCATGCCCACCACGAAGTCGTCGCCGACCTCGGCGCGCACCGCCTTGAGCACCTCCATGCCGAAACGCATGCGGTTCTCGAAGCTGCCGCCCCACTGGTCCTCGCGCTTGTTGACTCGCGGGCTCCAGAACTGGTCGATCAAGTGCTGATGCACGGCGGAGAGCTCGACGCCATCGAGCCCCCCCTCCTTGGCACGACGTGCGGCCTGGGCAAAGTCACCGACGATGCGCCAGATTTCCTCCTCCTCGATGGTCTTGCAGGTGGAGCGATGGACAGGTTCGCGAATACCCGAGGGCGACAGCAGGGTCGTCCAGTCAAAACCATCCCAGCGGGAGCGGCGTCCCATGTGGGTGATCTGGATCATGATCTTGCCGCCATGCTTGTGGACGGCATTCGCCAGGTTCTGGAAATGCGGGATGATGCGGTCGGTGGCAAGGTTGACCGAGCTCCACCAGCCCTGCGG
>Ga0207714_1001365_pt1 | contig 15712 bp, 15 predicted proteins | sample PonA232FremontCA_2_FD_187270 | JGI IMG/M metagenome (GOLD analysis project Ga0207714, IMG submission 187270) | Marine sediment microbial community from Fremont, CA, USA - Pond A23 Sediment 2 (SPAdes) | ecosystem: Environmental > Aquatic > Marine > Unclassified | place: USA: Fremont, California... | reverse complement strand
GTCGCCGCCGAGGCAGCCTAGAGCAAAATCGATGAAAGCCGAACCGGCTTGCATCGTGAATTTCGCTCTAACTTCCTGAAGAGCGGGCAAGATGCGATCAGGGCGGCTTCCCGGATCGCTGAATCCTGCCCGATCTTGAAAGGGTCGCGTGCGAGTCGGCGATCCATCCGGATCGCATCGCACGCGAGAAGCCGGCGGATCGCCGGACGCTGGCCGTACCGCGTGTGCCGCATCCGCGGCGCGCCGGTTGCGCGCGCTCGCCGGCGCGCCGTCGAACGAGGACGGCCGCAATCCCGCGGTAGGGTTGTCCGTGTTCGTCAAATATCGACGCACAATCGGCGCCAGTCCGCCGACCGCACGACGGATCGTATGTTGCGCCGATCTGTCGCGGTGACGGCTATGACCGCCGTATGGCCGGCCGTTCGGGGCGCGATGGGGCTGCGGAATACGGCGAACTGCTTGAACACGGATCGTATTGCAGGTTATTTCATCATAAATGAATAAACATGACGCTTTCCGTGTGATCGATCATGCCCAAAGCGCCGCCGCCGCGGAACGATTCCCAACGCCTCGCCGTCCTGCACGAATACGGGATCGCGCCCGGTGCCGTGGACAAGGTCCTGGACAGCGTTGCCCGCGCCGCCTCGCACGCGCTTCGTGTGCCCATGGGGACGGTCACGCTGATCGACCGGAACGTTCAGAGCCTGCCCGGTGCGCACGGCTGGAATTACGGCCGGACGACCTCGCGCGAGGCCGCATTCTGCGGCTATACCATTCTGGGTGACGACGTTCTGGAGGTGCCGGACACGCACACGGATACGCGCTTTTTGGACAATCCCATGGTGACGGCGCCGCCGCATCTGCGTTTCTACGCCGGTGCGCCGCTGATCACGCCCGAGGGTTATCGGCTTGGCGCCGTTTGCGGCCTGGATACGCGACCGCGCCGGCTCGACGCCTGGCAGCGTGCGGTGCTTGCCGATCTCGCCGAGACGGTTATCGGCATCCTGGAAGGCTATCGCTACCAGAATGCCCTGGCGGCGCAAAAGGAACGGATCGATCGCTTCCTCGCCCTGGGACAGCTTTCCGCCGGGATGGCGCACGAAATCAAGAATGCGTTGCAGCCGCTGGTCGGCATGACGGGGGTTCTCAAGGAGCAGGTCGAAGCCGGAAGCCGGACGGAACGCCTGCTGGCGACAATGGAGTCCAGCGCGCTTCATGCCCGCGACGTGGTCGCCGACGTGCTCGCTTTCGCGCGCCAGGACTCGGGAGACGTCGAGGTGCGCGACGCGGCACGGGTGTTCGATGAGGCGGTGGGCTTCGTCGCCCGCCTCATGCCGGCGCAGGTGGCCGTCGTGCGCGAGGGCTTCGACGCCGTGCGCTTTGACGGCCGTCCGCGCAGCGTCCGCCTGTCTTATGAAGGTGCCGTGCAGGTGGTGCAGAACCTCATGCACAATGCCGCCGATGCCATGGCCGACAGGGGCAGCATCACGGTTCGCCTGGACCGCGGCCGATTGGACGCGAGCGAGACGGATAGGGGACGCGAGGCGATCGCGCTGACCGTCGCCGACGAGGCCGAGCCCATCGACGCGGCGACGCGCGCGCACATGTTCGACCCCTTCTTCACCACGAAGCCCGCGGACGCGGGAACGGGGCTGGGCCTCCCCACGGTCCTGGGGATCGTCCAGGGCTGGGGCGGCGAGATTGCGGTGGAGCGATGTCCGGGCGGGGGCAACTGCTTCAACGTGAAGCTGCCCCTGGCCGAGGATGGCGGGGCTTAGACGCCGCACGCGTGTCCGGGGCGCTACACCGCGGGCCGGCTGTGCGCCAGAATGCCGTCGAGATCGGCGCCCTCGCCGAGGGTCCCGAAAGCAAGGCCGGATTGCCCGCCCAGCCGGTTGGCACAGAACGCGTCGGCCAGGGCTGGTGGCGCATGGCGCACCAGGAGCGCGCCCTGCAGGGTCAGGGCGATGCGCTCGGTCAGGCGGCGCGCTTGCGGCTCGGCGAGCTCGCGCCGGGCCAGGGTGTCGCCCAGCCCGGCGATGGCGGCGTCCAGATGCGCATCTGCACCCCGGGCGGCCTTGAGTTCCGCCATAAGCGCCTCGCCAGCCTCAGGCGTGCGGTGTAACGCGCGCAGGACGTCCAGGCAGATGACATTGCCCGAGCCCTCCCAGATGCTGTTCACCGGCGCCTGCCGGTAGACGCGCGGCATCACGCCGTCCTCGACGTAGCCGTTGCCGCCCAGCGCCTCCATCGCCTCGTAGACCAGGCCGGGCAGGCGCTTGTTCAGCCAGTACTTCGCCGCGGGTGTGATGAGCCGCGAGAGATAGGTCTCGTGCGCCGCTGCCGCGGCATGTCCGTCGAAGCTGCCCGCCACCCGGAACGCCAGGGCCGTCGCCGCCTCGGATTCCAGCGCGAGGTCGGCCAGGAGCTGCTGCATCAGCGGCTGGTCGATGAGCTTGCGCTGGAACGCCGTCCGGTGCGCGGCGTGCCAGGTCGCGTTGGCGAGCGCCTGGCGCATCAACGCCGCCGGCGCGACGGTGCAGTCCAGGCGGGTGTGCTGGACCATCTCGATGATGGTGCGCACGCCCCGGCCGGGTTCGCCCACGGGTTCGGCCCAGGCGCCGGTGTATTCGATCTCCGCCGAGGCATTGGCGCGGTCGCCCAGCTTGTCCTTCAGGCGCATCAGCCGGATGGCGTTGCGCGTGCCGTCAGGGCGCCAGCGCGGCACCAGGAAGCAGGTCGGGCCGGCCTCGGGAAGCTGCGCCAACGTCAGGAATGCGTCCGACATGGGCGCGGAGCAGAACCACTTGTGCCCGGTCAGGGCGTACGCGCCGTCGTCGAGCGGCTCGGCCGCTGTGGTGTTGGCGCGCACGTCGCTGCCGCCCTGTTTCTCCGTCATGGCCATGCCCAGGGTCGCGCCCGCCTTTTCCCACGGCGGGGCGGATGCCGGGTCGTAGGCGGCGGCCGTGATGCGCGGCAGCCATGATTCCGCGAGTGCCGGCGCGTGGCGCAGCGCGGGGACGGCGGCATAGGTCATGGACATGGGGCAGCACACGCCCGCCTCGGCCTGCGCCATCAGGTACAGAAGCGCGGCGTGCGCGACGTGGCCGCCCGATGTGGCGGTCCAGGCGAGCGAGCTCACCCCGTGGCCGATGCCCAGATCCATGAGCCGGTGGTAGGCCGGGTGGTAATCCACCTCGTCGATCCGGTGGCCGAAGCGGTCGAAGGTGTGCAGTACCGGCGCTGCCTGGTTGGCGCGCCAGGCCCAGTCGGCAACCTCGGCGCTGCCCGTGCGTGCGCCGAACCGGATCAGGCGCTCGTCCATCCACGCCGCGCCCTCGCGGGCGATGGCGTGGCGCAGCGCGACGTCGCTGGTGTACAGGTTGACGTCGGCGAACGGCGGCGGCTGGTTCGCCACGGTGTGCGTGTCCAGGTCGGCAAGGGGGGCGCGCGCCATCCTCGGGCCTCCGAAGCGGTCTGACGGCGAAACCGGCCGGAGCCTAGCGCGCGCCGCGTGCACGCGCCAAGAGGCCTTGACGGCCGGGTGCGCCGTGTCCTAGACAGCGCAACTCGACCGGGCGGCCCGGCGGCCGCGCCGATAAGGACTTCGTATTACGTCACACCAACGCGCGGGATTTCGTCATGGCACGCCGCTGCGACTTTACGGGCAAGGCCGTGTTGTCCGGCCACAATGTCAGCCACGCCAACAACAAGACCAAACGTCGCTTCCTGCCCAATCTGCAGGTCACCTCGATGTACAGCGACACGCTGAACGAGATGGTCCGGATGCGCGTGACCACGCACGGTATCCGCAGCATCGAGCACAAGGGCGGCCTGGACGCGTACCTGCTGAGCACGCCCAACCGCAAGCTGGGCGACGAGGCGCGCAAGATTAAGCGCCGTATCCAGCGCGCGCAGGCGAAGCAGCAGGCCGAGGCGGCGTAGGCCGCGCCATCCCTCTCGTTCACGCCGAACGTGAATGCGGCCGGCATCGGTCCAGGTGCCGGCCGCGTTCGTATGTCCGCCCCTGGGGATCAGCCGGCGTCCAGCGCGAACATCAACAGCAGGGTGCGCTGAAGTGGCTGGAAATTGTCGTCACTGACGATGTAGACACGTGTGGCCCCATCCGGGCCGGTTCGCACGGCGAGCCCTTCGAAGTTGTCCACGATGAAGGGGCGGCGGAAGTGCGCGATGACGGGGCCGTCGAGCATGGCCCCGGGCTGGATGCGCCCGCCCGGAACCCGGCGCAGGCGCGCCTGGAACCCGCCCAGCGGGTCGAATCGCCGTTCCAGCACGAGCAGGTCGCCGCCCGGAAGCTGCGCCGCATCGGTGGGCTTGAAATCGGGGTCGAGCGGATAGCGCACGCGGCGCCAGCCATCGGCGTCGCGCAGGAAGCCGATGCGGGCGGCCTGCGTGCGTAGGCTTTCGGTGAGCATGACCAGGCGTCCGTCCGCGAGCGCCGCGAGGGCCTCGGGCCCGCCGTTGGGCTCGGCCTGCGCCAGCAACGGCGGTGTCGCCACGCGCGTGGCTTTGCCTGCGATGGCGGGCGGCGCCCCCGGCGGGTAGGCCAGGATCCGGTGGTCCCCCTCGAAGGCCACCAGCGTCCGCCCGTCGGGCAGCCGGGTCAGGGCCTCGGCGTCGCGGCCGCGCGAGTCGCCCGCCGGTCCTTCGGCCGGCTCGCCCAGCGGACCCAGCTCCGCCGCAGCCACCCCGGAAAGCTTCCCCGCGCCATCGTAGCGCAGCGCGCCAGTCACCCAGTTGCCCTTGTCCGTGACGGCCGTGAATCGGCTGCCCTCCGCGCTCACCCGCAGTCCGGAAAGCCCGCCGAAGGCCGGGTGGTTCGCATCGAGCACCAGGCCGCCCCGGTAGGTCAGCGCGCCCAGCCGCTGCGCGTCCGGCTTCGATTCCGACAGCGCCAGGGGGGTGCTGCGCAGGTCCAGGCCCTGCCGTCCGGCGACGAGGTCGCGCGCCTGCGGGCAGGCGACCAGCACGACCAGCAACGCGAGCGCCATGTGGCGCATGGCGGAAAGGCGGCGGATGAGAACGCGCAAACGGGAAACCTCCGGAACGTCGCGACACGGGACCGGCCAGAGACGCTACCCCCAGCCGGGCGCCGGGTCGAGATGCGCGCCCGAGGCAACTGGATATACGCCTCAGGCATGCCTCCTATGCGCTGCCGGGCGTGGCTGCGGTCGTGCCGGGGTGCCTAGGCTCGCGCGCATGCGCATTTTCCGCTTCCGACAGACGCTGGGCGGTGCGGCATGAATCCGCCCAACCAGCAGCTCGTGGGCGGCGCCTACGCCCTGGCCGCCTTCACCGCATGGGGCGTGCTGCCCGTCTATTTCCACGAGATGAGCTTCGTCCCGCCGCCGCAGATGCTGGCGCACCGGTTCGTCTGGGCGATGCTGCTGCTCGCGGGCCTGGTGACGGTCATCGGCGGTTGGCGCCGAATCGGCCGTGCCCTTCGCGAGCGGCGAACGGTGCTTATGCTTATTGGCAGCACGGCGTTCATCTCGGCGAACTGGCTCACCTTCATCTGGGCTGTGGGCGCCGAGCGGGTCACGGAAGTGAGCCTGGGCTACTACATCAACCCGCTGGTCAACGTGCTCTTGGGGATGCTGGTTCTGCGCGAGCGCCTGAACCCGGCGCAGGGCGTTGCGGTGGTGCTGGCCATGATCGGCGTCACCAATCTGGCGGTGCAGACGGCCGGGCTACCCTGGCCCTCGCTGGCGGTGGCGTTTTCCTTCGGCTTCTACGGCCTCATCCGCAAGACCACGGCGCTGGGCTCGGTGGACGGGCTGTTCCTGGAGACCGCGCTGGCTAGCCCGATCGCACTGACCTATCTGGTCCTCGTCGAGCGCGCGGGCACGGGCGTGTTCGGCCACATGAGCGCGGGCGTGGACGTCGCACTGGTGGCGGCGGGGCTGGTGACGGCCCTGCCGCTGATCTGGTTCACCAGCGGGGCGCGCCGGCTGACCTACACGGCCGTGGGATTCTTCCAGTACGTCGCGCCCACGGGCCATTTCCTGCTCGCCCTGTTCGTCTTCGGCGAGCCCTTCTCCTGGCCGCACCTGGTGACCTTCCTGTGCATCTGGACCGGGTTGGCGCTGTTCTCCGCGGATACGGTGCGGCGCAGCCGCCGCGCCCGGCGGGCGGCGCCCGAACCGGCGGGGGCGGGCACGAGCTGACTAGCGTGCGATGCGGTCCGAATGGATCGCTGAATCGCACTCTGTGCTTTGAAAATAGGGCAAGATTCAGCGATCAGGTGACCCAACCTGATCGCATCTTGCCCTTAGCCGGTTCCGCCCTTTGGGCTTGCAGCGTCCGACGGCGACAGGCATGGCATCCCCGTAACGGCAACACGTACGAGGGAGACCGGGCATGGCCGCCGGGCGGTATCTGCTGGCGATCGATCAGGGCACGACCTCCTCGCGGGCCTTCGTCGTCGACCGCGAGGGCCGCCTGGTCGGGCAGGCGCAGCGCGAGTTGACGCAATACTTCCCGCAGTCGGGCTGGGTCGAGCACGACCCCGAGGCGATCTGGCAGGACACCCTGGTGGTGGCGCACGGGGCGATGGACGACGCGGGACTGGGGCCCGAGGTCATCGCGGGGCTGGGCATCACCAACCAGCGCGAGACCACCATTCTCTGGGACCGGACGACGGGCGAGCCCGTGCACCGCGCCATCGTCTGGCAGGACCGGCGCGGCGCGCCGTTGTGCGACCGGCTCCGGCGCGACGGCCACGAGCCGCTCATCCAGCGCCGGACGGGCCTGCTCGCCGACGCCTATTTTTCCGCCACCAAGATCGCCTGGCTGCTGGACAACGTGCCCGGCGTGCGCGAACGGGCCGAGCGCGGCGAGCTGGCCTTCGGCACCGTCGACAGCTTCCTGCTGTGGCGCCTGACGGGCGGGCGCGTGCATGCCACGGACGTCACCAACGCCGCGCGCACCATGCTCTACGACATCCGCCGGCAGACCTGGGACGAAGAGCTGCTCGCCCTGCTCGACATTCCGGCGGCGATCCTGCCCGAGGTGTGCGCCTGCGACGCCCGGTTCGGCGAGACCGAGGCCTCGCTGCTCGGCCGGCCCATCCCCATTGCGGGCATGGCGGGCGACCAGCAGGCGGCGACGGTGGGGCAGGCGTGCCTGTCCGACGGCATGATGAAGTCGACCTACGGCACCGGCTGCTTCGCCCTGCTCAACACCGGCGAGACCGCGCCCACCTCGCGCAACTGGCTGCTTACCACGATTGCCTACCGCCTGGGCGGGCGCACGGTCTACGCCCTGGAGGGGAGCATCTTCGTCGCCGGTGCGGCGGTGCAGTGGCTGCGCGACGGCCTGGGCCTGGTGCGCACGGCCGCGGAGACGGAAGACCTCGCGCGGCAGGCCGATCCGGAGAGCGGCGTCTACATGGTGCCCGCGTTCGTCGGTCTGGGCGCGCCCTACTGGGATTCCGGCGCGCGCGGCGCGCTGCTCGGGCTGACGCGGGCCTCGGGGCCGGCGGAGATCGCCGCGGCGACCCTGGACGCGGTGTGCTATCAGACACGCGACCTGATGCAGGCGATGGCCGCCGACCGGTCGGACGTCCAGGGCGAGGCAGGGATGAGCGCGCTGCGCGTGGACGGTGGCATGGTCGCCAACGACTGGTTCCTGCAGCGCCTTGCCGATCTCATGGGCCTGCCCGTGGAGCGGCCCGAGGTGACCGAGACCACGGCCCTGGGCGCGGCCTGCCTCGCCGGGCTGAGCACCGGGGTGATCGACGGCGAGTCGGGCATCGCCGGCCTGTGGCGGCGCAACGCCCGGTTCGAGCCGCAGATGCCCGCGCGCGAGCGCCAGCAGCGCTATGCCGGCTGGGTGGACGCGGTGAACCGCGTGCGTACGACAGGGTGAGCCGGCGGGCCTAGCCCCGCCGCTCGACCATCTTCTGCTTGATTTGGGCGATGGCCTTGGCCGGGTTCAGGCCCTTGGGGCAGGTGCGCGTGCAGTTCATGATGGTGTGGCAGCGGTACAGCCGGAACGGGTCCTCGAGCGCGTCCAGGCGCTCGCCCGTTGCCTCGTCGCGGCTGTCCGCGATGAAGCGGTAGGCCTGCAGGAGCACCGCCGGGCCCAGGTAGCGGTCGCCGTTCCACCAGTAGCTCGGGCAGGAGGTGGTGCAGCAGAAGCACAGAATGCACTCCCACAAGCCGTCGAGCTCTTCACGCTCCTCCGGCGACTGCGGGCGCTCGCGCTGGGGCGCCGGGGTGTGCGTCTTCAGCCAGGGCTCGATCGAGGCGTACTGCGCATAGGCGTGCGTCAGGTCGGGCACGAGATCCTTGAGCACCGGCATGTGCGGCAGCGGATACACCTTGACCGCGCCGCGCACCTCGTCGATCGGCGTGATGCAGGCCAGGGTGTTGCGCCCGTTGATGTTGAACGCGCAGGAGCCGCACACGCCCTCGCGGCACGAGCGCCGGAAGGTGAGGGTGGAATCCACCTCGTTCTTGATCTTAATGAGCGCGTCCAGAACCATCGGCCCGCAATTGTCCAGGTCGATGGTGTAGGTGTCCGTGCGCGGATTCTCGCCGCTGTCCGGATCATAGCGATAGACCTTGAAGGTCTTGGTGCGGCTGGCGCCGTTGGCGGCGTCCCAGGTCTTGCCGGGCTTGATTTTCGAGTTGCTGGGCAGGGCGAATTCGACCATGCGACTATCCTCGGACTGTCGTCGGACCGCCGTTCATGTGTGATCCGGCGGCTTGTGCCTTGGGCACGAAGCCGCCCTGCACGATCCGAAAGCGGTAGAGTAGGGCGGCTTCGCCGCGCCGGCGGCAAGCCGCCGCCAGGTCAATACACCCGCGCCTTGGGCGGGATCGCCTGGACCTGATTGGTCAGCGGGTTCATATGCACAGGCCGCTGGTCCAGCGCAACCTGCCCCTGGTGGTCGCACCAGGCGATGGTGTGGTGCATCCAGTTGTCGTCGTCCCGGTCGGGGAAGTCCTCGCGCGCGTGCGCGCCCCGGCTCTCCTGCCGGTTCGCCGCGGCGGCGACGGTGACCACGGCCTGGCTGAGCAGGTTGTCCAGCTCCAGCGTTTCCACGAGGTCGGAGTTCCAGATCATCGACCGGTCGGTCACGCGCAGGTCGCTGCGCTTCTTGAACGCCCGATCCAGCTTGGTCTGCCCCTCGGCCAGGATCTCGCCCGTGCGGAAGACGGCGCAGTGGTCCTGCATCGTCTTCTGCATCTCCAGGCGCAGCTCCGCCGTGGGGGTCTCGCCCTTGGCGTGGCGCAGGCCGTCCAGGCGGTCCAGCGCGAGTTCCGCCGAGTCCCCGGGCAGCGGCTTGTGCGATTCCTTCGTGTCGATCAGTTCGGCGCAGCGCAGCGCGGCGGAGCGGCCGAACACCACGAGGTCCAGCAGCGAATTCGAGCCCAGGCGGTTGGCGCCGTGGACGGAGACGCAGGCGGCCTCGCCCACGCTCATCAGCCCCGGCACGACCGCGTTCGGATCGCCGTCGCGCTTGGTCAGCACCTCGCCCGAATAGTTCGTCGGGATGCCGCCCATGTTGTAGTGGCAGGTGGGCAGCACCGGGATGGGCTGCTTGGTCACGTCGACGTTGGCGAAGATCTTCGCCGTCTCCGCAATGCCGGGCAGGCGCTGCTCGATCACCTTGGGGTCGAGGTGCATCAGGTTGAGGTGGATGTGGTCCTTGTTTGGCCCGACGCCGCGGCCCTCGCGGATCTCCAGGGTCATCGCACGGGCCACCACGTCGCGACTGGCCAGGTCCTTGGCCGTGGGCGCATAGCGCTCCATGAAGCGCTCGCCCTCACTGTTGGTGAGGTAGCCGCCCTCGCCGCGCACGCCCTCGGTGATCAGGCAGCCCGCGCCGAAGATGCCCGTGGGGTGGAACTGCACGAACTCCATGTCCTGAAGCGGCAGGCCGGCGCGCAGCACCATGCCGTTGCCGTCGCCGGTGCAGGTGTGCGCGCTGGTGCAGGAGAAGTAGGCGCGGCCATAGCCGCCCGTGGCCAGGATGACCTCCTTGGCGCGGAAGCGGTGGATCGTGCCGTCGGCCAGCGACCATGCGACCACGCCGCGGCACGCGCCCTCGTCCATGATCAGGTCGAGGGCAAAGTACTCGATAAAGAACTCGGCGTTGAAGCGCAGCGCCTGCTGATACAGCGTGTGCAGGATCGCGTGCCCCGTCCGGTCGGCGGCGGCGCAGGTGCGCTGCGCCGTGCCCTGACCATAGTGTGTGGTCATGCCGCCGAAGGGGCGCTGGTAGATGTTCCCCTCCGGCGTCCGCGAGAACGGCACGCCGTAGTGCTCCAGCTCGACGATGGCGGGCACCGCCTCCTTGGACATGTATTCGATGGCGTCCTGGTCGCCCAGCCAGTCGGAGCCCTTGACGGTGTCGTACATGTGCCAGCGCCAGTCATCCTCGCCCATGTTGCCCAGCGCGGCGGAGATACCGCCCTGGGCCGCGACGGTATGGCTGCGCGTGGGAAACACCTTGGAGATGCACGCGGTCTTCAGGCCGTTCTCGACGCAGCCCAACGTGGCGCGCAGGCCGGAGCCGCCGGCGCCGACAACGACCACGTCGTAGTCGTGATCGATGATGGGATACGCCGTGTCGCCGATGCCGGGCGCGGGCCAGGGCCGGCCGTGGCCGTTCGCCCGGGCGTCACCGTTGGGGCTGCCGTTGCCGGCTCGGGTCGTTGTCATGTCTGCCTCATGCGCCGAAAAGGATGGACAGGACCGCCAGTACGCCGGTCAGGCTCAGCACGATGGCGAGCGCCTTGATGGCGATGATGGCGCCGAATTTGGTGGCCTCGTGATGGACGTAATCCTCCACCACCACCTGCAAACCCAAATGGGCGTGATAGAACACCGTGGCGATCAGCAGGATCAGCAGGCCCGCCACCAGGGGCGAGCCGATCCAGGCCCGCACGGTGACGTAATCCGCACCGGTCATGGCGACCATCGAGGCGACGAACCACACCACCAGCGGAATCAGCGCCAGCGCCGAAAGCCGCTGGGCCCACCAGTGCGTCGTCCCGTCCTTCGCCGAGCCCAGCCCGCGCGCACGAGCCATGGGCGAGCGCATCGACGTCATCGTCTTCTCCCTTTTGGCCGGGTCTAGAGCAGCGCCAGACCGGCGCCCCACGCACCGGCCGTGAGCAGTGCAGCGACGACCAGCACCGCGATCCCGCTGCGGTAGACGTTGGCCAGCTCGAAGCCGTAGCCGGCGTCCCAGAACAGGTGCCGGATGCCGTTGCACAGGTGGTAGAACACCGTCAGCGACCACCCCGCCAGCAGCACATAACCCACGGGCGAACCCAGGAAACCCTGAACCGTGGCGAAAGCCGCCGGTCCGGCCGCGGCCGCGACCAGCCACCACGTCAGCAGCGCCGTGCCGAGGGCGTTGATCACACCGGTCATGCGGTGAAGGATGGACAGCGCCGACGTCAGTTGCGGGCGGTATACCTGCAGATGCGGCGACAGCGGGCGGCTGCTCACGACCAGGCCTCCTTGTCCTGCGGTTGCTGCGTGCCCTATCGGGGCACGCTGCACAGCAACAAAGCGTATCAGGGTTTCCGAGATAGACGGCGGCGCGAGGCGAGTCAACGATCGCCGCGCCGGGTTGCTGCGGTGCACAGCCGCGCGACGCGGATGCCCGCGCTGCGGGGTTGGTGCCACGATCGGGGTATATGGCGTCCGGGCGTTGGGTTGGTAATGATCCCTTCGTTCAATGCGCGATCGATGGCCGGCAGGGCGGGGAGAACGGCACGATGAATGCACAGCGGATCCTGAAGCTGATTTCGGCGGCGGGCACTGGCTGGTTTCCCGGCGCGTCCTATCGCAGCGGCTGGACCGCCTGTCCCGCTTGCCGCGCCGCCGATATCGAGACGGGCAGCTACGCGGCGGACTGGGCGTGCTGGATCGTGACCCGCTGCCGCGCATGCGGGTATCGGCACACCGTGAAATGGCTGGATATGCCGCCGGTTGGCGCCGGGTCGGGGCCGGATCAGCGGCGCGCGCTCCGCTCGTAGAGCCGGCGCACGACCCGGCTGCGCAGGCGTTCCGAAAGAACTCCCAGGAGGAGGCCGGCGAAGGGATTGACCGCCACGGTCATGCTCGCCGTGACCGCGATGACGGGCCAGCACGACGGCTTGCAATCGAACAGCCGCCGGGTGAGTGCCAGCTCGCCCGCTGCAACGAGGAGCAGCGCGCCCAGCGCGGCCGCCGGGATGGCGGCGAAGACGGCCAGCGCGACATCCGCCGGCAGCAGGCCCAGCATCACCAGCGCCAGCCCGAGCAGCAGCGGCGCGGTGCCGCTGCGCGCGCCGAAACGGTGGTGCGCCGCCAGGCCGCCGGCACCGTGACACATGGGCAGCGCGCCCAGGGGCACCAGGAGCAGGTTGGCCAGCCCGCTGGAGATCGACAGGCGCGGCGTGGTCACGTGCGCCGCGCGATCGCCGAAATAGTCGCCCGCGACGAGCGCTGTCAGCAGCACCGCATTGGTCAGACTGAGCGCGAGCTGGGGCAGGACGAACACGGTGAACGCGCGCTCGATCTCCGCGGGGGTGGGCAGCGGCGGCAGGGCCGGGCCGGATGCGGCCGTTTCCGGGACCATGCCGGGTGTCCCCGTCAGCGTTCCGGCGATCACCGCGGCGGCGAGGGCGATCAGCGCGCCCGGCAGGCGCGGCAGGCGCAGCATGACCAGGAGCAGCGCCAGCACGCCGCCGCCCAGGACGGGCTGTTGGCGCAGCAGATCCACGCTCGCCAGCGCCAGGGTGAGCCCCAGGCCGAGCTGCAGGCCGGCGAGCACGGACTGCGGCACCAGCCGCGCGACGTGCCGGATCCAGCCGGTCAGGCCCAGGACGAGCAGCACCAGCCCGAGCATCACCCCGGTGACCGCGAGCGTGGCCGGGGCGATGCCGGATGCCACCACCACAGCCGCCACCGCTTTCATGGGCTGCACCGGGATGGGCAGGCGGTAATACAGCGCGCTGGCGCAATAAAACGCGCCGAAGCCGAGCAGGACCGGGGTCGGCGCCAGGCCGGCCACGGCGATGCTGCCCAGCATGAGCGGCAACAGCGTACCCAGGTCGCCCAGCGACCCGCTCACCTCGCGCCAGTTCAGGTGAAACGCCACGCCGCGCCGCGCCGCCATGGACCGCCGCCTCGCTTGCCCGGAATCGCGGTTTACGCCTTGCCGCGCCCCCCGTCCATCCGGGCCCCGGGTCAGCGCCTCTTCGGCAGCGGGCCGAGCGCGGCGCCCGTCAAGGGATGCGGTCCCGGTGACGCGCGGCCAGCGTCACACCACGCCCCAGCGGCGCACGCGCTGGCAGTAGGCGCGGTAGGCGTCGCCGAATTTGCGGGTCAGGTGCACCTCCTCGTGCGCGATGACCAGCCGGTCCGTGGCCACGACGGCCGGGGGCAGCAGCACCAGCACCCACGGCAGGTCCGCCCCCACCGCCAGGGCCGCCGTGAGCAGGGTCAGGGCGACGTACATGGGATTGCGCATGTACGCGTAGGGCCCGTGGGTGATCAGGTGGCGCGCCGGGTGCCAGGGTTCCACGCTGGTGCCCGCAAGCTTGAACGTGGCCACCGCCCAGAGCGCCAGACCGGCGGCGGCCGCGCCCAGGATGCCCGCCACGTACCACCAGGCGAACGCGGTGAAGAGCGTAACCGGGACCAGATAGCCAAGGCCGATCCCCGCCGCCAGGGCGACGGCGTAGATGGCCGGCGGCGGAACCTTGACTCCGGGTTTCTCTTCGCTCATGCGCGCGAACGCTCCGCGGCCTCGGGCGTGGTTCCGGGATCGGCGGCGTCGCTGCCGTCACCGGCCGGGCTGGCACCGGGCTGCAGCCACTTGGGCTTGCAGAAGCCCTGCGGCGGCACGTCGAGGGCGGCGTTGAAGGTGCTGGACATGTTCTGGAACGCGATCAGGCCGGTCAGCTCGGTGAAGGCGTCCTCGCCGAAATGTTCGCGCACGCGGGCCACGGTCTCGTCGTCGGGCTGCCGGTCGGTGCGCACCACGGCCTCGGCGTAGGCCAGCACGGCGCGCTCGCGCGCATCGAAGGCGTCGCTGTCGTGCCAGTGGTCCAGGGCGTCGATCTTGTCCCAGCTCACCCCGCGCTTGTTGAGGGTGTTGGAATTGATGTCGGTGCAGAACGTGCAGTGGTTGATCTGGGAGACGCGGACCGTGATGAGCGCGCGGATGACCGGATCGATCGGGCTGCGCCGCCGCTCGAACGCGCCGTAGAGCAGCGCCACCGCGCCGAAGACCAGGGGCGAGCGCGCCCACAGCAGAGCGGGCTGGAGCACCTCGCCGTACTTGCGCTTCTGGTTCCAGAAGAACGGCCGAAGGTACCAGGGATAAGCGGACAGGGGCTTGGGCTCGACGCGCATGGGGGCCTCCGGGAATTCGCGTATTGCGGCGGACTGTAGCAGGTGGTGCCCGACGCCGCCTATGTGGACCATCTGCGCGGGCATGTCACGGCCGGGCACTGGTAACACCAATTTTAGTCTCCTCTTAACAGCCGGGTCTGTTTCCTGGGCAAAACGACGTGAATGGGCGCTGCGATGTCCCTGCCGACGCACCGGCGGAGCCGGAGCCACGACGAGCCGTTCGACCTGGTCCAGGCGATCGCCGACCATACCCTGGATGCCTTTCTGGTGACCAAGGCCGAGCCGGTCGCGGGGCCGGGCGGGCCGGAAATCGTCTACGCCAATCCGGCGTTTACGCGCATGACGGGTTACGAACTCGAGGAGATCATCGGCAAAACGCCGCGCATCCTGCAGACCGAACAAACCGATCCGGCCGAGTTGCGCCGCATTCGGAATGCCCTGGAGAACTGGGAGCCGGTTCGCTCGACCCTGCTGAATCAGACCAAGAACGGCGAGCTTTTCTGGGTCGAATTGGATATCGTTCCCGTCGGCGATGAAACGGGATGGTACCATTACTGGATCTCGGTTCAGCGCGACGTGACCCAGCGGGTGGCCGCCGAGCAGCAGCTCCTGCAGCAGGACAAACTGCGCGCGCTGGGCGAAATGGCCGGCGGCATGGCGCACGAGATCAACAACGCCCTGCAGCCGCTATTGGGTACGATCGGCCTGATCGCGGAGCGGCTGCAGTCGGTCGATCCCAAGCTGGCGCGGCACGCCGAAACCCTGGAGCGGGATTGCCTGCATGCGCGCCGGATCGTCCGGGACGTGCTGGCGTTCGCCCGGTCGGAAAGCCCGAATACCGGATTTTTCGTGGTGGGCGAGCTGCTCGCCGAGGTTTCGGATTTCGTCGCCCGCGTCATGCCGTCCAGCGTCACCATCCGCCGCCACGGCTTTCCCGCCGAGGGAGACGACGGGATCGCAGGCCGGCGCATCCGCGTCAGCCGCGACGGACTGATTCAGGTCATTCAAAATCTCGTGAGCAACGCCGCCGACGCCATGGGCGGGCGCGGTACGGTCGAGATCGCGCTGGATGCCGATCCGCAGGACCCGGATGCGGTTCGCATCGCGGTCACGGATGATGGACCGGGCATGGACGAGACCACCCGCACCAACCTGTTCAACCCGTTCTACTCCACCAAGCCCGTGGGCGAGGGCACCGGCATGGGGCTGTCGGTGGCGCACGGCCTGGTGACGAGTTGGGGCGGGCGGATCGACCTGGACACGCGGCCGGGTGCGGGCACCACCGTCGCCGTTGTCCTGCCGGCGGCCGAATAGCGAGGCGGGG
>Ga0207714_1001363_pt1 | contig 15724 bp, 15 predicted proteins | sample PonA232FremontCA_2_FD_187270 | JGI IMG/M metagenome (GOLD analysis project Ga0207714, IMG submission 187270) | Marine sediment microbial community from Fremont, CA, USA - Pond A23 Sediment 2 (SPAdes) | ecosystem: Environmental > Aquatic > Marine > Unclassified | place: USA: Fremont, California... | reverse complement strand
GTGTTCGTCAGGAACGCCTCGTCGGCCGCGCGCACCGTGTCCACGTCGTAGGTTCCCGTCTCGACCGGCATCCCACGCTCGGCGGCCAGTTCGAGGACGACAGCCCGCGTCACGCCCGGCAGGATCGGTCCCGCGAGCGAGGGCGTCTTGAGCGTCCCGTCGGCGACGAAGAAGATGTTGCTCGTCGCCCCCTCCGCGACGGCGCCGTCCACGTCGCGGACGAGACACTCGTCCGCGCCCGTCCCTCGGAGTTCGAGGCGCGCCAGAATCCCGTCGAGGTAGTTGTGCGTCTTGGCGTCGGCGGGCATCGCCGCCTCTGGAATCCGGCGCCGCTCGACCGTCCGCACGTCGGCGGGGCCGTCCCAGACGTCCTCGCCATCGACGCCGCCGCGGGGGAGCGGCTTGACGATGATCACCACCGACGGCTCCACCGCCTCGGCCGGCGTCAGCTTCCCCGACTGGACGCCGCGCGTGACCGAGACGCGGACGTACGCGTCCGCGAAGTCGTTCGCCGACAGCGTCGCGTCGATCCGGTCGTGCAGGTCGTCGGGGACGGCGTCGGGCATCCCCAGCGTCTCGCAGGTCCCCTCCAATCGCTGTCGGTGGGCGGCCCACTCGAACACCTCGCCGCCGTAGGCGCGACACGTCTCGAACGCGGCGTCGCCGTAGAGGAAGCCGCGGTCCTCGACGCTCACCGTCGCCTCGCTCGACTCGACCAGCCCGCCGTTCACGTGGTACTGCACAGTTCGAGGAAGTTGCGGACGAGCCTTTTCCCGTCGCCGGTCAGGATGCTCTCGGGGTGGAACTGGACGCCCACGTGTGGTTTCACGCAGTCGCGGACGGCCATCACGACCTCGTTCTCGTCGTCGGTACAGGCCGTCTCCACCAGCCCGTCGGGCCGGTCACCGCGGTCGACCGCCAGCGAGTGGTATCGACCCACTTCCAGTCGCTTCGGGAGGCCGGCAAAGATACCCTTCCGGTCGTGGTGGATCGTCGATGACTTGCCGTGGACCACTTCCGGGGCGTGGCCGACCGTCATCCCGTGGACCGCACACAGCGCTTGGTGGCCGAGACAGACCCCGAGGGTCGGATAGTCGAGGTCGGCGAAGACGGGCATCGACACGCCCGCCGCTTGGGGGGTGCCCGGTCCCGGCGAGACGACGATACCGTCCGGGTCAAGGTCACGAATCCCGTCCACGTCCACCGCGTCGTTCCGGCGGACGAGCACCTCGTCGGCCGCCTCGCCGACGTACTGGACGAGGTTGTACGCGAAGGAGTCGTAGTTGTCGACGACCAGCACCGTCGTCACTGACCCGTCACCTCCATCTCCAGCCCGTCGCCGAGGGCGGTGTCGACAGCGGTGACCAGCGCTCGCGCCTTCGCCAGCGTCTCGTCGTACTCGCGGTCCGGCACCGAGTCGTGGACGACGCCGCCACCCACCCGGAGGTGGTACTCGTCGCCGTGGCGCACCAACGTCCGGATGATGATGTTGAGCGTGGCGCGGCCGTCGAAGCCGATGGCCGCCATGCTCCCCGTGTACGGCCCGCGTCGGCGCTTCTCTACCTCGTCGATGATCTCCATCGTCCGCGGTTTCGGCGCGCCCGTGATGGTGCCGCCGGGGAACGTCGCGCCGATGGCGTCACCGAGATCGTACCCCCCGGCCAGCCGCCCCGTCACCTCGGAGACGAGGTGGAACACCGCCGAGTACCGATCCACGCGACGGTACTCGTCGACGGAGACGGAGCCGTACTCGCTCACCTTGCCCAGGTCGTTGCGTTCGAGATCGACTAGCATCGCGTGTTCAGCCCGCTCCTTCTCGTCGCTTCGCAGATCCACCTCCAGCCGTCGGTCCTCAGTGTCGGTGTCCCCGCGCGGTCGGGTGCCCGCGATGGGCTCCGTCCGAAGGTGGTCGCCGTCCCGTTCCAAGAGGAGTTCGGGACTCGCACTCACCAGGTCGACGCCGGGGAACTCCACCAGCCCCGAGTACGGCGCCGGGTTCACCCTTCGGAGCGCGGCGAAGGCTTCGACCGGGTGGACCGCCGCCGGCGCCGTCAGCCGGTGGGAGATGTTCGCCTGGAAGGTGTCGCCGTCGCGGATGTACCGCTGCACCCGGCGCACCCGCTCGGCGTACGCGTCCCGATCACAGGAACTCGTGAAGTTCACCGGTCCCGTCGTCGGCGGGTCGCCCACCGACGGATCGCCGGTCGTCGCGGCCGCGGCCAGTTCCAGGGCCCGTTCGACGCCGCGTTCGTAGGCGGCCGCTGGGTCGCCGTCGACGCGCGGCGTCGCGACGAGTCGAAGCGTCGACTCGCCCGTCCGCCACGCCGCGAGGCAGGTGTAGCGCGCGAGCTGGAGCCGCGGGAGCCCCCGGTCGTCGACGGCCGACGACGGCAGGTCCTCTATCTCCCGCACCGTGTCGTAGGAGAGCCACCCGAAGAACCCGCCGGGGTAGGGCACCTCGCAGTCGCCGCGGACGAGCGACTCGCCCGCGACGAGGTCGGTGATGGCGTCGAGGACGCCCTCCTCGACTTCGTGGACAGCGTCGGGATCGACTCCGAAGTACCCCCAGCCGGGTTGCCCGCCCGAGGTTTCGAAGAAGACGGCCGGTGCATCGCTCCGTGCGCGGCGGTAGGCTTCGAACGGCTCCGCGTTCAGCCGAACGACGACCGGCACGCGCGTTCCGGGTGTCGCTCCGGCCGCCGCATCACGGAAGTCGTCGAGCGACGTCTCGACCGTCGCGTCGTCGCTCACGCGCGCTCCACCCCCGCGCCACGACGGTCACCGCCAGCCACCCGAGCCGTCGCCTCAGTCGTCCACATCGACGTATTCGAGGCGGACCTCGTCGAGCGGTTGGTCGTCCGAATCCGTCTTCACTGAGCCGAGCTCCTCGACGACATCCATCCCGTCGATCACTTCGCCGAAGACGGCGTGCTTGTCGTCGAGGTGTGGCTGGGCATCGAGCGTGATGAAGAACTGCGAGCCGTTGGTGTCCGGGCCGCTGTTGGCCATCGAGAGGACGCCCGGGCCGTCGTGGCGGAGCTCCGGGTGGAACTCGTCGTCGAAGGTGTAGCCCGGGCCGCCGCGGCCGGTACCGGTCGGATCGCCCCCCTGAATCATGAAGCCGTGGATGATCCGGTGGAAGGGGATGTCGGCGTACAGCGCGTCGCCGCGCGTCTCGCCCGAGTCCGGGTCCTCCCACGTCACCGTCTCGGGGCCGGGGTCGGCGTCCGCCGCCGGGTCGTGTTCGGCGAGGTTGAGGAAGTTCTCCACCGTCGTCGGTACCCGATCCGCGAACAGTTCGACCGTGATGTCGCCGTGTGTCGTATGCAGCGTCGCAGTCGGATTGCTCATACGAACCTCTTGCAGTCCGGCGGCATAACGTTGCTGTCCCGTGACGGGGATCGTGCCGTCGGTCCCGGTTGGCGGGGCGCCGCTACGTCTCCGCCGTCGCTGTGGTAGTGGCGTTCGCCGTCGGCGTGGACGCGTCCGAGTCGTCGTCCGCGCCCGTCTCACCGTTCGCGTCGCCGCCAACCTCCGGCGGCGCTTCGTAGTCGCCCTCGATCATGAACTCGGCGAGGTACGCGACCAACTGCTCGTTGTCGGCGACGCGATACCGGTTGCCCTGCATGAACGTCTTGTCGCCGAGCAGGAGGACGTTGTTTCGCTCCACGGCGACCGGATACTCGCCGGTCACCTCGTCGCTCCCCGACTTGATCGTGTTCGGTGCGCTCCGGAGAAGGACGTCACCGTTTCGGGCGGTGACGGCCGCCGCCGTGTACATCGTCGTCTCCTCGACGCCGTCCAGTTCGCCGCTCGTCGGTCGGGCGAGAACGTGTTTGAACGTCCCGTCCGCGTTCTCCTGATTGTAGAGATACTGGGTGTCGACGCTCATCCCGTACCGGGACGCGAGCGTCGTGAGCCGGCTCTCCTGTGTCGCGATGCTGGTGCCGAACAGGCTGGCGCTGACGGCCGTCCGGTCCGGTTCGCCGATCATCACCAGCCGACCGCCGTTGCCCGTGAACTGCCGCACGTCCTCGATGTCGCCGGGCAGGTACTCCGATCCGGGATCGATCACGAGGAACGCGTCCGCGTCTTCGAGCGCGGTCGCCAGGTCCCCGTCGGTGTAGAACTCGACGTGATACCCTTCACGGACCAGCGCGTCCACGAGCGGTTCGATGTCCGACCGGGTGAACCGGTTGGCGTGCCCGCGGTCGATGACGATCGTCCCCGTGTCGTCGGCCGCGGCATCGGGGTTGGGATCGACCGTCCCTGTCGCCTCGATGGGGTCGGGGACGACGGCGTCGGGTTCGTACTCGGGGTTCTGGAGCGACGTTCGCTCGGTCTCACTCTGGAGGAGCGTCGACCCCCCGGCGACCACCGCGAGGACGACGGCGACGGTCAGGACGAGCACGACCAGCCGCTTCCCCAGTTCACGCCACATGGGTGCCCCCCGACGCCGCGGTCGCGCTCGGAGACGGCGACAGTCGGCCCGCTGCCGTCGGTGGCGTTCCCGCCGTCGCCGAGTCGTTGGCCGGGTTCAGATACGTCGCCGGCACCATCAGAAACACCGGTCCGGACGGCTCCTCGCCGTAGAGATACGTGGCCGACACCATCGTCTTGTTCGGGGCGGTCGACGCGACGTAGTTCGAGCGCGAGAGGAAGCGCGCGGTCCCGTCGGGGCGCATGACGCGAACGTCGTAGCTGTCGAGCCCCGCCTTGTCGGCGGCGTGTTCGACCGCCGCCTGCCGCCCGCCGATGGAGTCGACGAGCCCGTTCTGGACCGCCTGGGTGCCGCTGTAGATGCGTGCCTGTTCGAGTTCGCTCCGGGAGAGCTGGATCTCCGAGCCGCGCTGCTCGAAGACGGCGCCGATGAAGGCGTTCCCCAGCGATTCCAGAATGTAGTTGAACTCGCGCTCGTCGCCACCGGTCAACTTGTTCGGGCCTGTGGTGGAGACGACTGTCGTCGGCTCCAGCGCCGTCGGCGTCGTCGCGAGCACGCCCACGCTCCCGACCGTCGAGGCCGGTTTGGCGTAGATGTGGTCGCTCGGCGCGATGGTGTAGTACGCCCCGGAGGCCGCCGCGGCGTCGACACTGGTGATCACCGGCATCTCCTGGCTGGTCCGCTTCGTCTGGAGATACAACTCCTCGCTGGCGGCGGCACCACCACCCCCGCTGTTTACGAGCAACACGACTGCCTTCACGTCGGAATCGGAGCGGGCCCGCTGTAGCATGGCCGAGACCCCGGCGGACGTCCCACCGTCGATGGTCCCTGCCACCGGAACGATCGCGACCGTGCCGTCCGAGGACGTGGCGTTCCACGCGACGGGAGCCAACGCGAGGCCGACGACCACCCCGATGACGACGAACAGCACGTACGACCGTGCGATCCGCCGCAGGATGGCCCCTATTCTGCTCGCCATGGCGTACGTGAAGGTGTACCGCTACAAAAAACGTCGGCTACGACCGATTACCGCGGCGAGAGTTTCGCCAACAACTGTGCCCCGCGAAGGGCGCCGGCTTTGGCCGCTGCCTGCCCTCTGAGCGCGCCCGCTTTCGCGTAGTAGCCGCTCTTGCGGGCCGTGCCGATGGCGTAGTGCCGCGCCGAGGCCGGGATCGGCTGTCGGCGACCCAGCATCCGCGTCGCCCCGCTCCGAACGCCGTCAAGCACCGCGTCGCCGTCCAGGTCCGTCCGCGCCACGTCGTCGATGACGAGTTCGGTGAACGCCCGGCCGACGTGCGGGACGGAGTGGGCGTCGCTGGCGGCCAGCGCCGGGTAGCCGCGTTCGGCCGCGAACCGCCGTGCCCGCCGGTTCCGAAACCCCGTGAACAGCCACGAGTTGAACACCTCGACAGCGTCGCAGTCGACGAGATGGCGCCGCGGAATCCCGTGGCGACTCCGCTGGAAGGGATGCGGAACCACCGCCACGCCGCCGTGGTTGCGAATCCACGCCACCGTCTCGTCGAGCGGCGCGCGTCGCGGCGGCATCTCGGTCACGCCGATGGCCAGCAGGTGACCAACGTTCGTCGACACCTCGACGCCCGGAATCCCGATCAGGCCGTACTCTGGGGCGAGTTCGGCCGCCCGGAGCGACTCGTGGATCACGTCGTGGTCGGTGACGACGATGCCGTCCAGCCCGATTTCCGCCGCCTGCTCCAACAGGAGCTCCACGGGGTCGTGCGCGTCGTACGAGCCCTCGGAGTGGACGTGTGGATCGATTCGGAGCGTGGTCTGCACAACATCTATTCGTTCGACCAAAGGATAAGCCTCGTGGCTCGGGGTCGTATCGGACGAACCGGTGTGACTGGTCACCGTCCGCACGCGTGACGACGGACGGAACGGACTTACAACGGCCGTCTCACTCGGCGACGGCGAGCGTCTCGTCGAGGACGTCCCGCACCGTCGCGACCTGATCGTCGTCGAGTTCGACCAGCGGCGGCCGAACCTCGTCGTCGTCGATGACGCCGCGTTCGACCAGCGCCGTCTTCGTCGTCGGCGCGAACCCGAACTCCAAGGACGTGTTGAACAGCGGCGCGATGTGGTCCAACTGCAGGTCACGTCCCCGCGCCACGTCGTTTTCCGCCGCCGCGTCGATGGCTTCGGCCATCAGGCCCGGCAGGTAGTTCGACACCGCGTTGATGCCGCCGGTGGCGCCGAGCGAGACGGCGGGGACGAGTTGGCTGTCCCACCCCTGGAACAGGTGGAAGTCGTCGCCGGTTCGCCGGATCACGTCGATGAGGTTGGTCAGGTCGCCGCTCGTGTCCTTCATGCCCGCGAGCTGGGGGTGGTCGGCCACTGCCTCCACGAGGTCGGCGTCGATGGACTGCCCGACACAAGAGGGGATGTTGTAGAGAACGATCGGGAGCGACGTGTCGTCGAGGACGGCACGCAGGAACCGCTCGTTGCCCGCGGGGGCGTTCGCGCCGTGGAAGTAGGGCAGGACGATCAGGGCGGCGTCGGCGCCGGCGTCGGCCGCGACGTCGATACGTTCGAGGGTCCCGGCGACGCTCGTCGCCGCCGCGCCGGGAAGAACGGGGGCGCCGTCGGCGGCGTCGACGCTCGTCGAGACGACCGTCTCGTACTCCTCGAGGGTGAGGCTGGCGAACTCGCCGGTCGTCCCGCAGGGGACGAGGCCGTCGGCGCCCCCATCGAGTACGAACTCCGCGAGGTCGGCGACCGCGTCCGCGTCGACCGAACCGTTCGCGAAGGGCGTCACCGTCGGCACGAGGGATGTGCCGTACGCCGAGTCGGCAGGTGCTGTTGGCATAGTAGCTAGCGTCTCGACGCGTGGATAGTTAGGCGTTCCCCTGTCTACGGCACGGGGTCGGCGTCCGGTCCGGATCGCCCGATAGCGGCGAGAATCCGCTCCTCGAGCGTGTCGAGAACGATCAGCGTCGGGGGGAGCGTCGCCAGCGCCGCCACCAGCGTCAGGAAGATGACGCCCACCGTCAGGAAGCCGAAGTCGCCGAGGATGGGGAACGGCGAGAGCGTCAGCGCCGAGAAGCCGAAGACCGTCGTCATCCCCGAGACGGAGATGGCCTTGCCCACGCGGGTCGCGGCCGTCTCCACGGCGTCGAGCTTGGTCGCGCCCGCCCGCGACTTCTCCTCGTAGTATCGCTCCATCACGATGATGGTGTACTCGGCCCCGATGCCCACGGTCAGCGCCCCGAGGCTCGCGCCGAGCGGCGACACCGGAATGTCGAGCGCCGCCATGTACAGGTTCTGCCAGCCGATGACGAAAAACATCGGCACCAGCGGGGCGGTCGCCTTCACCAGCCGCCGGTAGTACGCCAGGAGCAAGCCGAAGATGAGGACGACGCCCAACCCCGTCGTGACGTTCCGGCTCTCGATCTGATCGACGATAGACGGCGGCGAGATGGCGGCCGTTCCGGTGAGCTCCGCCTGCACGCCCGGCGGTGGGTTGCTGAACTCGATCGCCTCTTCGACGTTCGAAATGAACGAGAGCGTCTCGTCGGTCGTCATGTCCTGGGCCGCGATCACGGTGATGTGTGCGTAGCCGTCGCTATAGTACCGGGCACGTTCCCGGTCGGGCACGCGGTCGAGGACGCGCTCGACACCCGCCTGCGTCTGCGGGATCTCGCCATCGTTGTACTCCCTGACGAGCGTCGCCGGCGAGTCGACGCCCTGGACGAGCGGCGCGCCGACGGCCACCCGTTCGAAGTCCTCCATCCAGCGCAACACCGCCGGATGCCTGAGGTCGCTCCCGAGGAGCATCACGTCGTACTGGACGGCCGTTCCGCCGCCGGTCGCGGAACGGAACTGCTGGAGGTCGACGTACGCCGGCAGGTCCTGGGGGATGAACTCCTCGGTGTCGGCTAGCGTGTCGAGTTCGGTCCCGGCCTGAAAGCCCGCCCCCATCAGCAGGACGGCGACGAGCAACACGACCGTCGGGTTGGCCGCAAGCGTCCGCGAGGTGCGCCCGAGCGCCCGGCCGAACGTGCCGACCCGCTCGGAGTCGGTGGGGTCGTCGTCGAACCCCGGTTGGGCCGGGCCGGTTGCCGGCGTGTCGTCGTCGGTGCCCTCGCCCGAATCGGTCGAGCGCTCGCCCGACACCGCCTTCCACCCGCCGTCGGCGAGTTCGCGGAGCCCGAGTTCGCCGAAGCCACGCCGACGGAAGCGTGCGTACAGCGTCAGCACCGGCAGGAGGACGATCAACCCCGCGAGGAAGGTCAACAGCACGCCGAAGATGGAGGTCTGGGCGAACCAGACGAACGCGGGCGTCCCCTGGGTCGAAATCCAGGTGGCACCGAAGCCGAGCGCCGCGGCGAGCATCGCGACGAACACCGGCGGTCCGATCCCCGCCAGCGCCCGCGGCAGCGCCTCGCTCGGCGGTGCCGTCTCCAACTCCTCCTCGTAGCGCTCGTGGAACTGGACGGAGTAGTCGATGCCGAGGCCGATCAGGATGGGGAAGACGGCGCTCGTCAGCGTTGAGTTCGGCACCCCCGCGTAGCCAATCGCGCCGAACGTATAGAGGACGCCCACGAACACGGCGACGATGGGGAGGAGGCGCAAGCGGACCCCCCGAAAGAGGAAAAAGAGTGCGACGATCATCAGCCCGACCGCGAGGCCGAGCAGCTGGTTCGTGCTCTGCTGGATGAGTACCGACAGCTGTGCCGAGAAGGCGGCCGAGCCGGTGACGATCACGCTCACGCCGGCGGGGAACCGGGCCCACTCCTCGGCGGACAGCGCCTCGGTGTAGATGGGCCGCTCCTCCGGCTGGGTGAGCCCCGGCTCGAACACCACCTGCACGAACGCGAGGTCGGGCGAGCCAAGGACGCGCTCGATTTTCGCCCGCGAGTCCGGGATCCGTCCGTACTCCGCGCGCACCCGGTCGGCCGGGCTGGAGACGTACGCGACGTTCTCCACCCCCGACATTCGGTCGTCGAACCGGGCCATGGCCCTGAGCGTCGCCGGGTCGGTCACCTCGCCCCTGACGAGGACGGATATCGACCCGCGGTCGAACGAGTCGCCGAACTTCTCGAGGGTGGGGTTCTCGGCGGTGAACGCCTGATCGCCCGTGACGCTCGTGATCTGTGCCGCCCCGCCGAACGCGGTGACGAGGAGGAGCGCGGCGAGCAGGAGCGTTACAACTGGGTGGGCCTGAATCTCGTGACCGACGGTCCGGAACAGCCGTCGGAGCGCGGCCACGTCAGCCCACCCCCCGTCGTAGCCCGGCGGTCGTCCCGTCCCCGTCGCTCATCGTCGGCGGTACCAGACGGCGCCACCGATCACGGCCAACACGACGACGACGCCGATGACGACCGGCGGGACCGGCGGGCCGCCCGACGGCTCGTCGACCGGCACGCCGATGGGCATGCCGTCCGTGAACTCCGTGTCGCCGTCGGCCTCGTCGTACCGCACCTCTATCGAGGAGGCGTACTGCTTGGGAAGGGCGTCGCTCGTCGCGCTGATCCGGAACGTGGCCGTCGACGTCTCGCCCGGTTCCATCCGGCCGAGGAACGCTCCGTCGTCGGACGTCGAGAGCGGGTCGCTGGTGAACAGGCGGGCGTTGACCGCCGAAATCGGCTCGTCACCGACGTAGCGAACGTCGGCGGAGAGCTGCGCCGTCCCGCCCGGCGTCACCGTCGTCGAAACGTTCGACACCTCGAAGCGGTCGCGTTCGGCCTCGATCACCGCCGTCTTCCGGAGCGGGTTCGACGCCGTCAGCACGTCGCCGTCGGCGTTCTCGTACTCCACGTCGAAGGTGAAGGAGTTCGACCCCGGCTCCGCGTCGCTCGCGATAGCGGCCGTGAAGGAGACGTCGGCGGACTCGCCGGGAGCGAGCGTTCCGACCGCCGACTCGCCGTTCGTCGGCGCCACCGTCCCGTGATCGCGCATCCTAACAACGACGTTCCGGGCGGGGGCCGGACCGGTGTTCGTAATCTGCCCCGAGATCGTCGCCTCGTTCTCGTCGACGCGGAAGTTCGACGTGTCGAGGTCGGATATCGAGAACGTGCGCTCCGCCCGGACCGTCACGCCCGTCGTCAGCGCCTCCGAGCGCTGGCCGATGTCGTTCTCGTCGCGGTAGGAGACGACGGTGTCGACGGGGTACGCGCCCGGCGTGACGTCGTCGGTGGCGCCGACCTGCACCGACACCTGTCGCGTCTCGTCCGGTTCCAGGGACCGCACGAACACGCCCGTCTCCGTCGCCGGCGTCGCCGGGCTCCCGAAGAAGAGCCCCGACGCGCCCGAGGAGAGCCGGATCGACGCGTTCCGCGCCGCCTGCGTCCCCGTGTTCTTGATGGTGAATGCCAGCGACCCCGTATCGCCCGCGAACAGCTGGTTCGTCCCCTCGGAGACGATGTCGAACGACGCCTGCTCCTCGATGCGGATCGTCAGATCGACCGTCCGCTCCTTGTCGAGCCAGACGTATTCGATCTCGGAGGGACCCGACGCCGTCTCGTCGTAGATCACCGCACGGGCGTGACGGTAGGTGACCTCGACCGGCACGGTGTACGTCCCGGGTTCGGCGTCGCCGATCTCGAGGGCGAACGTGAACTCACTGACGCCACCGGGACCGATGCTTCCGGCCGTCACCGTCCCCGTCTTTACGTCGATGGGTGCATCGATTCGCCCTTCGCGCACGTTCATCTGAACGCTCCGTGCCGTCTGCACCTGATCCTCGAAGCGGCCGACGCCGCCGTCCTCGATGTTGCCGTCGTTGGTCGTGACGACGGTCAGCTGTACCCGTTGATTCGGCTGGAACGTGTCGTCGGCGACGCTGTGACTCAACTCGGGATTCCCGGTGACGACGCTCGACGCCACCGTTGGAACCACCGGCGCCAGCAGCAGACAGCCGACGACCGCCAAAATCGCAATCCGCCTCATGGTGGCACCTGCGGTGCGGCGGGCATAACGATGACGATTACGACGATTCAACAACAACAGTGTTCAACTGCAATCGAGTTGTTCGTGTTCGGACGAGGATCAACGACGCCGCTACGAGCACTCGCGATCAGTACGACAGTCGGACCACTCGATCCGTCTCACCGTCGACGAGTTTCAACGTCTCGTGATCGTTGTCGAGTACGGGTGCGGATGCGCCCCAGTAGACGTGTCCGTCGCGGTTCCGGCCCTCGCCGACGTGGACGACGAGTTCCTCGCCGGGCCGGAGCGTCCGGCCGTCGAAAAAGAAGTAGGTCTTGCCGTCGCCGTCGATGAGGTACCAGTCCGAGAGGTCGACGCTCTTTTTGCCCGTGTTCTCGACGACGACGTACTCGTCGGCCAGTGCCGCCGTGTCGTCACCCGGCGGGTTGGGATGGACGGCGGCGATGCGGAGGGCCGATTCCGCCGACTCGCGGAGCGACGGCGTCGGCTCGACGGTCGTACACGACCAGACGCCGCGCCCAGCGCTCCGGGCCGCCCGCTCGGCGTTGGCGTACCGGCCACCGGTGGCACGGGCGTGACCCCGGGCGACGAACTGACGGTTGAGCGAGCGCCCGTCGACGGTCAGGACGGCGGTCGGCCAGCCGGCGCTCCCCCCGACCGAGCGAACCGTCACCGACTCGCCGACCAGCGCCGTGCGCGCGTCGATCAGCGCCCGGCGGCCCGCTTCGGCGAGACACGACCGTCCGTAACTCCCGGTCACCACCCCGTCGAACTGCTCCGGGTCGGCCCCGTCGGCCCCGGGGGCGTCGATGCCCGCGAGTCGGACCGTCCGCCGCTCACCCGCCGCGGTTCGGTAGGTGATCCGGTCGCCGCCCGGGACGCCGACGATCGTCGCCGACGCGTTGACGGCCGTGACGGTGTCCGTCGTTCCGAGGCGTTCGGCGACCGTCGCCCGGTCGTCGCTCGCGGCGGGCGTCGTCGCGTTCGGAGTCGGGTCGCTCGCCACCGTCGTCACCTCGGCGGGCGCGGGCGACGCCACCTGGGCGGCCGCGCCCCCGAGTGCGAGTCCCACCGCCACGACGACGAGGACGGCACGGTGATCGAGGGAATCGATCCGGGCGACGGCGTACGCACCGGCGCCGAGACCGACGGCGAGAGCGAGCGTAAACGAGGCGAGCGGGAGCATGATGAGAGACCGGCGACGTTGCCTTCGCTCGGCGGCCGACCGACTTAGTTATTCGCCCGCGCTCTCAGACCCGATAACGCCCCGTAGCCGGCTACGCATCCGGGAGTGCGACGGCTCAGACGTACCGTGTTCGACGGATCGAGAGTTCGAGCCCGAACCGCTCCGGGGCGGTCGAGTCCTGCGCCTGCCCGTCGCGCTCGAACCGCACCCGCTCGGCCACCGCCACCGTCTCGTCGGAGCCGAGGCCGTCGTCATCGTCGTCGTCGTCGCCCTCCTCGTCGAACCAGAATCGAGGGTAGTCGGTGGCGACGATTCGGGACACCTCCTCGTGTTCGTACCGGACGCGCACCCGGAACTCGACGTCGCGTATCGCCCGCGTGCCCGTGTTCTCGACGTCGAACTGGTAGGTGACGACGGCGAACTTCTCCAGTTCGGTCAGGCGGACGGCGAGCAGGCGGTTCCGAACCGCGACGGCCTCGCTCGGAAGCGGTGCCGCCGTCTCCGTCGGCGTCGGGGTTCGTGCCGGCGTCGGCGTCGGCGCCGGTGTCGGCGCCGGCGTCGGCGTCGGTGTCTGCCCGCCGTCCCCGGGGCCGGGCGTGCCCGTCGTCTCGGGTTCGATGAACAGCCCGCTACAGCCGGTCAGCGACGCGAGCAGCCCGACCCCGGCGCCGAGAACTGTCCGCCGTTCGATACGGTCGTCGCCCATCGAAGCGGACATGACGGCCGGGGACGAATAAAGCTCGCCCTTCGATTCTCAACGCCGAGAGTGAGGCCGAAGGGAGCATCGCGACCGAAGCCTCGTGGCGGTGCGGTGGCGAGGCCGACTACCCGTCGGCCTCGAATCGAGCGGGGAGGGACGACCCGCGAGACGAGCGTAGCGAACCGCGGCCCCGTGGAGCGACGCGACCGAGGCCTCGCGAACCCTTTTGCTCACTCCCCACTACCGTCACCTATGCGCTACGAGGCAGTCCTCTTCGACAACGACGGCGTCCTCGTCGAGCCGGTCGGCCGATCGGTCCTCCGACGCGCGACGTGGGAGGCCTTCGACGCCCTCGGCGTCTCCGACCCCGACCCCGACGACGTCGACCGGATCTCCATCGGCGTCACACCCGACCTGCTCTCGACGGTCTGTGGGACCTACGACCTCGATCCCGAGCGCTTCTGGCGGGCCCGCGACTACCACTCCTCGCACGCCCAACGCGTCGAACTCCGCGCCGGCCGGGCCGCCCTCTACGACGACTTCGACGCCGTCCGCGACATCGACACCCCGCGTGGCATCGTCAGTTCGAACCAGCAGGAGACCGTCGAGTTCATGCACGACTTCTTCGCCACCCGCGACCTCTTCGCGGCCACCTACGGGCGCGAGCCAACGGTTCGGAGCCTGTCCCGGAAGAAACCCGATCCGTACTACCTCCACCGCGCGCTCGCCGACCTCGACGCCGACGCCGCGCTCTTCGTCGGCGACAGCGAGTCCGACGTGTTGGCGGCGCAAAACGCCGGTCTCGACGCCGCGTTCGTCCGCCGTCCCCACCGCGAATCCTACGCCCTCTCGGTCGAGCCCACCTACGAACTCGACGGGCTGGCCGACCTCCTCGATATCGACGGCGTCTCGGTCCGCGGGCGGTGAGCGGGCGTCGGGGCTATACCCCTCCAGCCCCTACGTGGCGTATGAGCGAGAACAAACGCTCCCTCGCGGACCTGTCCGACGACGAGTGGCGCGACCGACTCACCGACGACGAGTATCACGTCCTGCGCGAACGCGGCACCGAACCCAAGTTCAGCGGGGACTACCTCGATCGAAAGGCCGACGGCACGTACACCTGTGCGGGGTGTGGCGCCGCGCTCTTCGACGCCGACACCAAGTTCGACTCCGGGAGCGGGTGGCCGAGCTTCTACGATGCCGTCGAGGGTTCGGTCGAGTTGGAGACCGACACCCGACACGGGATGCGGCGGACGGAGGCGCTGTGTGCGACCTGTGGCGGCCACCTCGGCCACGTCTTCGAGGACGGCCCCGACCCCACGGGTGAGCGCTACTGTATCAACTCCGTCGCGCTCGATTTCGACGAGGACGCCTAGTCGCCGCCGATATTGACGGTCAACACCGGCGTGTCGGACATCGTGACGACCTTCTGTGAGACGCTCCCGAGCATGTTTCGCTCGTAGTCGGCGCCGTGGGTGCCCATGACGACGAGGTCGATCCCCGCCTCGTCGGCGTAGGCGAGCACCTCGTCGCCGGGGTTGCCCTGCCTGATCGCCGTCCGGACGGCGACGCATTCGGCCTCGAGTCGGCTCGCCACCTCGGTGGTCGCCGTCTCCCCTTCGGCCCGGAGGCCGTCGACCACGTCGCCTTTCATCTCCTCTTGCAGCGTCAGAAAGGAGCGGTCGTCGATCACGTACAGGGCGTGGACGGTGGCCGACCGGCGGGCGGCGATGTCGGTCGCGTGCTCGATCACCACGTCCATCGACTCGCTCCCGTCCGTCGGGAGCAGGATGTCCTCGTACATCGTGTACGTCGTCGGTTCGACGCGCGGGCTCTCACCCTTTTCGGTTCCGCGGTTGGTCAGTGAGTCAACAACAGGAGCCGCTCTGCCGTCCGCGCGAGACAGAACGGCGCGTCGGGCGGATTGCCGAAGGTCACCCGGTCGTCCTCCGAGACGAACAGCCGCTCGAACGGTCGGCCGCAGGCGGGGCACTCGTATCCGTCCCGGTTTTCCAGATACATCGACGTGCCGTCCTGCGTGTGGAGTTTCAGCCCCGCGCGGTAGTCGTGGACGTCGAAGCCGTCCGAGAGGTCGAGACGCTCGGCCATGTGCGGGACCCGCACCGGACGGCGTTAGGCGTTGTGGCCTAAACGATCTCGTTTCGCAGCGTTCCGACGCCCTCGTAGGTAATCGCGACCGTATCGCCGGGTTCGAGCAGCCCGGGATTCGCCGGGCTACCGAAGGCGATCACGTCGCCCGGACGGAACGTGTAGCGCTCCGAGAGGAAGGCGACGATCTCCTCCGGGTGGAAGATCATCTCGTCGGTCGTCGCGGACTGCCGCTTTTCGCCCGAGATGACCGTCTCCATCGCCATCCCGTCGAGGTCGACGTCGGTCTCGATCCACGGCCCCAGCGGCGCCGACCCGTCGAACGCCTTCCGTGCCGTCCGGCGGTCCTGCTCGTAGGCGTCGAGGTCGTTGAGGATAGTCT
>Ga0207714_1001362_pt1 | contig 15736 bp, 13 predicted proteins | sample PonA232FremontCA_2_FD_187270 | JGI IMG/M metagenome (GOLD analysis project Ga0207714, IMG submission 187270) | Marine sediment microbial community from Fremont, CA, USA - Pond A23 Sediment 2 (SPAdes) | ecosystem: Environmental > Aquatic > Marine > Unclassified | place: USA: Fremont, California... | reverse complement strand
AAGCGTTTGAAGGAGTCGCGCCCTCTCTGGAAAAGCCCTTCCATCTTTTCTTGATCTGAAACTAATGAGAAATCAGTAGTTTCGATTCCAGTCACATCTATAAGCACAGGATAGATATTCGGCATCATATTTTTTTGGAGCTTTGTGGCACCTCCTATAACGGTATTAAGAAGCTTGTGTAGGTAATTTGGTGTCGTCCAATTTGTCGGGAAATCGGCGGTTTCGGTTAATGAGAATGCAAAAACTGGATCGTCACTTAATTCTTCATCTCCTTTATATACAAAAATGGGTAGATTGCTAACGAGCCCTCCATCCACATAGAGCGAAGAACCTTGGCGAGCAGGCTGATAAAATAACGGGATCGAGCAAGACGAGCGTACGGCGAACGCGACGCTATCCTCGGGAGTTCTACTAGTACTCCATATCTTGGCACTCCCAGAAATAACGTCCGATGCTATAATTTGCGTCGGTCTTTTAAGGTCTTGAAACTTAATCGGCCGCTCCGCGCCTGGGAGCAATATTGCAAGCTTGTCGTCGAGCCATTTTTCTATACCACTTGATGTATAACCTCCTCCAAAAAGATAGGCACGAATAAAAAGTGGAATATATTGCAACTTGCTTTCCGACATAAATTTGAAAGGGAGACGAAAAAAGTTAAGGGCAAATTTATATAATGGAGGGGTCCGCCAATCATTTCTCTCGGGGGCGCGCTGAAAATCATCTATAGGGATGGTAAACAGGTACTCCTTGATTTGATTCGGCGTAGCGCCAGCTCCTAGTAATGCGGCGAGAATGCTTCCGGCCGAAGTCCCTGCAACCGAGGAAAAAATAAGGCCTCGGTTTACTGCTTCTTCTATAGAACCGACCATAGCGATAACTTTTACGCCACCTCCTTGGAAGGCTGCACGACATGTTTCAAGGTGCTTCGGGACGTTCTCTTCAGTATCGTCCATCACTTGCACTTTCTCCCTTCGAAACTTAGTGGCGCCCCTGCTCTAAAGTAATACGTCTTGTCGAAAATGTTTGTCCCGCGACATTCAACATCTAAACAAATACTATTTAATATGCCCCAAAATCCCATCCAGTTCGTCTAAGCTGTTATACGAAATAACCAACTTCCCCTTCCCCCCAGCCTGCTGCTTCACCTCCACCGGTGCCCCGATGCGCTCGGACAGATCCTGCACCAGCTGCTTCACATTGGGGTCCTCGGCCGGTTCGTTCTTTTTCTTCGCGGCCTTCTTCTTGTCGAAATCGCGCACCAGTTCCTCGGCCTGGCGCACCGACAGGCCCTTGCTCACCACGGTGCGCGCGGCCTCGATCTGCTTGCTGCCTTCCAGCGCCAGCAGGGCGCGGGCGTGGCCCATTTCCAGATCGCCGTGTTCGAGCAGCGTCCTTGTATCCGGCTCCAGGCTCATGAGGCGCAGCAGGTTGGACACCATGGCGCGGGATTTGCCCACGGCATTGGCCACCTGCTGGTGGGTGAGCTCGAATTCCTCTTTCAGGCGCGCCAGGGCGGCGGCTTCTTCCATGGGGTTGAGGTCTTCGCGCTGGATGTTTTCGATCAGCGCCATGGCGATGGCGGTTTCGTCCGGGATTTCGCGGACGATGGCCGGGATGGATTCCAGGGACGCCATCTGGGCGGCGCGCCAGCGGCGTTCGCCGGCGATGATTTCGTAACTGTTGGTGGCACCGGGGAGCGGGCGCACCACGATGGGCTGCATGACGCCCTGGGTGCGGATGGATTCGGCGAGTTCTTCCAGCGCTTCGGCGGACATGTCCTTGCGCGGCTGGAAGCGCCCGCGCTGCATGTATTCGATGGGCAGCTGGCGTAGCTGGCCGTCGGCGGGCTGGGTGTCGTCCGCCGTTTCGCCGGCGTCGAGGCTGACTTCCTCCGCCGGGGGTTTGCTTTCACTCAGCAGGGCGTCCAGGCCCCGGTCCAGTCCGCGCTTGCGCTTTGCCGCCATGGTGTTTGCTCGCTCCTTGTACGGGCCGCCGTTATTCGGCGGCGGCCTTGGCTTTCTCGATTTCGTGTTCGCGGCGCAGCAGTTCGCCCGCCAGCGCCAGATAACTCATGGCCCCGCGTGATTTCTTGTCATAGGTAATGACGGGCGTGCCGTGGCTGGGTGCTTCCGCCAGCCGCACGTTGCGGGGGATGATGGTGCGGTAGACCTTGTCGCCGAAGTGGTTGATGAGCTGGTTCGAGACATCGTTCGACAGGGTATTCCGCGGATCGTACATGGTGCGCAGGATGCCGCCGATATGCAGCCGCGGGTTCAAGACGCTGCGGATCTTTTCGATGGTGTTCATGAGTGCGGTGAGGCCCTCGAGCGCGTAGTACTCGCACTGGATGGGCACGATCACCGAGTCCGCGGCCACCAGGCCGTTGACGGTGAGCATGTTCAGCGACGGCGGACAATCGACGACGACATAGTCGTAGTTGTTGCGCACCCGCGCCAGGGCGTTGCGCAGCCGGGATTCCTTGACGCTCATGTTCAGCAGTTGCGCCTCGGCGCCGGTGAGATCGCCGTTGGCGGGCAAGAGATCGAATTCGGTGTCGTCCTTGGCCGGGATGATGGCCTGCTCCATGGGCGTGTCTTCCATGAGCACGTCATAGATGGTGTAGTCCGGCTCGTTCTTGTTCACGCCCGCGCCCGAGGTGGCATTGCCCTGGGGGTCGATGTCCACCAGCAGAACCTTCTTGCGCGTGGCCACCAGGGAGGCGGCCAGGTTGACGCTGGTGGTGGTCTTGCCCACTCCGCCCTTCTGGTTGGCGACTGCGAGGACCTTGCTCACGTTGGCTCTCCTTGTTCGTGCGCGCGGTGGAGGATCACCAGTTGGCGCGGTTCGTCGATGCCGGGCACCGACAGGTTGTGAAACGCCGCGTGCCAGTCGGCCGGGATGCCGCTGCGTTCCGCGTCGGTCGGGGCGCTTTTCATCGCCAGCAGGCGCCCGCCCGGGGCCACCAGATGGCCGGCGGCGTCGATCATCTCCGGCAGCGCGGAAAAGGCCCGGCTGATCACCCCCGGGAACGAATTACGGTACTGTTCCACGCGGGCCTGCACAACCTCGACACGGGCCAGCTTGAGTTCGAATACGGCCTGTTTCACGAAACGGGTTTTCTTGCTGTTGGCGTCAAGCAGCGTAAAGGCCTGATCCGGGCGCGCGATGGCCAGTACCAGCCCGGGCAGGCCGGCGCCGGTGCCGATATCCAGCACGGGCTGATGGTCCAGCCAGGGCAGCACGGCGAGCGAATCCAGGAGGTGGCGCTCGACCATGTCGCCCGGATCGCGCACGGCGGTGAGGTTGAAGGCCTTGTTCCACTTGGCGAGCAGCTCCACCAGCGCGACCAGCTGCCCGGGCGCGCCTTCGGGCAGCTCCGGCGAGGGGTCGAGCGCGGCCAGCCCCGCGTCCAGCCGGGCGGCGAGGCTCATGCGCGGGCCTTTTTCACCTGCGTGCCCTGCTTCTTGAGCTGGATCAGCAGCAGGGAGATGGCCGCCGGGGTCACGCCCGGGATGCGCCCGGCCTGGCCCAGGGTCTCGGGCCGGACCTCGTTGAGCTTCTGGATCACCTCGTTGGACAGGCCCTGGACCGCGGAGTAGTCGAAGTCCGCCGGCAGGGGGGTGTCCTCGCTCTCGCGCAGTTTGGCGATCTCGTTTTCCTGGCGCTCGATGTAGCCGGAGTACTTAGCCTGGATCTCGGCCTGCTCGGCCACCGCCGGCGGGGCCGGGTCGAGGGCCGCCGCCTCGATCAGGGTGGCGTAGTCCAGCTGCGGGCGCTTCAAGAGTTCCATGAGCGAATAGGCGCGCGCCAGCGGCTTTTCGATATGGGCGTTCACCGCTTCGGCGGCGGCCGTATTCGGGTGGATCATCGTCTTCTGCATGCGCTCGGTCTCGCGCTCCATGCCGTCCTGCTTGTCGCGGCAGGCGCGCAGGCGCTCGTCGCTGACCAGGCCCAGTTCGCGGCCGGTTTCGGTCAGGCGCAGGTCGGCGTTGTCCTCGCGCAGCAGCAGCCGGTGCTCGGCGCGGCTGGTGAACATGCGGTAGGGCTCCTGGGTGCCCATGGTGATGAGATCATCAATGAGCACGCCGATATAGGCCTCGTCCCGGCGCGGCGTCCAGGGTGGTTCGTCGCGCGCCTGGCGGGCGGCGTTGAGCCCGGCGATCAGGCCCTGGGCGGCGGCTTCTTCGTAGCCGGTGGTGCCATTGATCTGGCCGGCGAAGAACAGGCCCGGCATGTGCTTGGTCTCCAGGCTGTAATGGAGATCCTGGGGATTGAAGAAGTCGTACTCGATGGCGTAGCCGGGCCGCGTAATGTGGGCGTTCTCGAAGCCGGCGATGGAGCGCACCACCTCCAGCTGCACGTCGAAGGGTAGCGAGGTGGAGATGCCGTTGGGGTAGAGCTCGTGGGTGTTCAGCCCTTCCGGCTCGACGAAGATCTGGTGGCTGTCCTTGTCCGGATAGCGGTGGACCTTGTCCTCGATCGAGGGGCAATAGCGTGGGCCCACGCCTTCGATGTCGCCGGAGAACATGGGGCTGCGGTCCATGCCCGAGGCCACGATCTCGTGCGTGCGGGCATTGGTCTGGGCGATGAAGCAGCAGGTCTGTTGCGGGTGTTCGTCCACCCGGCCCAGATAGCTCATCACCGGCAGGGTTGCGTCGCCCCATTGTTCTTCCATGACGGAGAAATCCACCGTCTTGCCGTCCACGCGCGGAGGCGTGCCCGTCTTCAGGCGCTCGACACGGAAGGGCAGCTCGCGCAGCTTGGCCGCCAGGCCGTTGGCCGGGGCGTCACCGGCGCGGCCGCCGAAGGTGTTGTCCAGGCCCACATGGATGACGCCGCCCAGGAAGGTGCCGGTGCACAGCACCACGGACGGGGCGCGGAACTTCAAGCCCAGGCCGGTGACCGCGCCCACGCAGCGCCCGTCCTCGACGATCAAATCCTCCACGCTTTGTTGGAAGATGGTGAGGTTGGGCTGGTTCTCCAGGGTCTCGCGGATGGCGGCCTTGTAGAGCACGCGGTCCGCCTGGGCGCGGGTGGCGCGCACGGCCGGGCCCTTGCGCGCGTTGAGCACGCGGAACTGGATGCCGCCCCGGTCGGTGGCGCGGCCCATGGCGCCGTCCAGGGCGTCGATTTCCTTGACCAGATGGCTCTTGCCGATGCCGCCAATGGCCGGGTTGCACGACATCTGGCCCAGGGTCTCGATGTTGTGGGTGAGCAGCAGCGTACGCGCGCCGGTGCGCGCGGCCGCCAAAGCGGCCTCGGTGCCGGCATGGCCGCCGCCGATCACGATGACCTCGTAGTGGTCCGGGTATTCCATAACCGCGCCGAAATATTGATCAAGTGGGGACGCGCCAGTATAGGCGCAACAGGTGAAAAATAAAGAGGGATCGGGGGCGAAAAGCCTGATTGGCGGGGTTTTCGGATGAACTGCAGCGGGGTTGTCAGCCCAGCGGGGGCCCTCTCGCGGGTCGATTTCACCACAGAGAACACAGAGGGCACAGAGGATGCAGTGTTGTCTCTGTGATCTCTGTGCTCTCTGTGGTTATTCTTTTCGGCTGGAGGCTGTAACCGCTACCGCCCCAGCAGGTCGCGGGCGATGATTTCCTTCATGATTTCGCTGGTGCCGCCGTAGATGCGCTGGATGCGGGCATCCACATAGTCGCGGGCGATGGGGTATTCCTTCATGTAGCCGTAGCCGCCGAACAGTTGCAGGCACTGGTCGGCCACCTCGCTCTGGAGTTCGGAGGTGGTGTACTTGGCGGTGGAGGCGTCCACGGCGGTGAGTTCGCCGCGGTCGTATTCGTCGGCGCACTGCAGGCAGAAGGCCTTGTTCACCTTCACCTGGGCCTGCATATCCGCCATGGTGAAGCGGGTATTCTGCAGCTTGCTGATGGGCTGGCCGAAGGCTTGGCGTTCGGTGACGTATTCCACGGTGCGCTCGATCATGCCCTCGCACGCGGCCACGCAGCCCAGCGCCAGGATCAGGCGCTCGCGGGGAAGCTCGTTCATCAGGTTGATGAAGCCGCGGCCCTCACCGCCGAGGATCTGGTCGGCGCCCACGCGTACGTCGTCCATGAAGAGTTCCGAGGTGTCGGAGCAGTGCTGGCCCAGCTTTTCCAGGTTCCGGCCCCGGGCGAAGCCCGGCAAGGACGTGTCCACGGTGAACAGGCTCATGCCCCTGGAGCCGGCGTCCGGGTCGGTGACCGTCGCCAGGACCACGACGTCACAGTGCTGGCCGTTGGTGATGAAGGTCTTCTGCCCATTGATGACGAAGTCGTCGCCGTCACGCACGGCCTTGGTCTTCAGGCTCTGCAGGTCCGAGCCGGCGCCCGGTTCGGTCATGCCGATCGCCCCCACGCATTCGCCGGTGACCATCCGGGGCAACCAGGTCTGTTTCTGTTCCTCGGTGCCCAGATGCAGGATATAGGGCGCGACAATGTCCGAATGGACCGAGAGCATGGAGGCGAGCGCGGAAAAGCCCATGCGCGAGGCTTCTTCCACCACGACGGCAGACAAGCGGAAGTTGGCGCCAAAGCCGCCGTATTCCTCGGGCACGTCCACGCACAGCAGGCCGTTTTCGCCCATCTTCGTCCAGATCTCGCGGGGCAGGATCTCGTCCTTTTCCCACTGCTCGTAGTTCGGTGCGACTTCGTTGTCCAGAAACTTGCGGACATTGTCGCGGAAGAGCTGGATTTCGGACGCGTCGAGTTGTGCGGCGGCGGTCATGGAGGTACTCCATTGTTCAAGCGGGCGATCATTTTACCCGGGGCGCCGCAAGCCCGCCGCCTCCGGGAACGACCATATAGTCATGGGGGCGAGGTGCTAGGCGCGAGGGGCTGGAAAGGACACAGATAGACCGAGGTAGCTCATCCTCTGTGCTCTCTGTGTCCTCTGTGGTTCATTCAGCGTTCCGGAGCGCCCCCCTCCTTTGTGTTTCCTCTCCTTGCCAGGGGAGGAAGGATCGTTCGTCCCCTGTCACGGCGTAGCCGAAGGCGAGGCCGGATCAGGTGCGGAATTCGTGCTGGGGTTCGATCTTGACCTCGGTGGTGAGCGAATTCGAAATGAAGCAGTACTTGTGTGCGGATTCGTGCAGCTTCATCAGGTCTTCTTCACTCATGTCCCCTTCGGAAAAGACCACGCGCGGGCGCAGGGTGATTTCGGTGACCGCCTTGCGCCCGCCTTCGAGCTTGCCCACCACGCCCGTGGGCTGGTCCAGATAAGACACCATCTCCAGATTGCTCTTGGCGGCAATGGCCAGGAAGGTGAGCATGTGGCAGCTGGAGGTGGCGGCAATCAGCGCTTCCTCCGGATTGGTGCGGTCGGGCGAGCCGCCCAGGTTGGCCGCGCCCGAGGCGGGCACCACTTCACCGCCGGTAAAGGTCCAGTCATGATCCTGACTGTACTGGCCCGGTTCGAACTCTTCGCCGCGCTTGAGGTGCCAGGCCACTGAAAGACTGAATTCCGCCATCCGTTATTCTCCTTGATCCGAAGCTGTCTTGCCGGTTGCGCCCCGCGATTCACGCAGGCAGTCATTCACCTGCCGCGCCACCAGGGGGCTGTACAGCAGGGAACAATGGCCATGGTAGGGCACGTGAAGGTTTTTCGCATTGCCCGAAATCAAGGCCGAGCGTTCGGGCAGCACGAAGTTGTCAAATTCGGACCAGAGGGAATAGAACCGCGCATCGCCCGGGGTGTCGCCATCGGCGGCCACCTCGCGCACGAAGGGCGAGTCGTGACGCATCTGCGCCGCCGAGCCCATGGCCGGCACCAGCCCGGCTACGCGCGAGCCGCGGTGGGGCGAGCCCAGGGTCACGCACACATCCACCTTGTCCGCCAGATCCAGATTGATGAGCGCATAGCGGGTCAGCACACCACCCATGCTGTGACAGACGATATCCACCTTGTCCGCCTCGCAGGCCTGCATGATGCGCTCGGCCCGGTCGGCCACCTGCTGGGCCAGCCCCCGCGCATTGGCGGTGGGCGGGGTGTAACTGATGGCGAACACATTGGGCCAGCCCAGGCGCCGCAGCATCCAGTGCAGAAAGATCATGCTGGCGCTGTTGGCGCCATAGCCGTGCACGAGCATCACCGGCGTAACGCCCTTTTCCTTCGCCCGCAGGGGACGGAAATCATAGTACAGGCGCAGCGGATAGGTGAGCGCGAGCACGAACATGGCCAGGGTTTCCATGAACACGGCCAGCACGGAGCGTACGGGGCCGGCCAGGGTGCCACCGTCGGGCAGTGCGTCTTCGGGATGGTTGCGCCGCTCATAGACCCAGATGACGTAGAGCGCGAGCGTGCCCAGGGCGCAGGCGATATAGAGCAGGGTTATCAGGGTACCGAGCAACTCCAGCATTTTTCTCCCGATCCGGACGCGCCGGCATGACAAAAGTGGGCGTATTACATAGCATCGTTGGTCCACAATGTAAAAGGAAGACGTCATGGGCGAGCCGGTCATTATCAACGAGGTGGGGCTGCGCGACGGGCTGCAGAATCAGCCCAATCCGGTCCGCACGGAAGACAAGAGCCGGCTGGCGCAGGCGCTGGTGGATGCCGGGCTGCGCCATATCGAGCCGGTGAGCTTTGTGCACCCCGGAGCCGTGCCACGCATGGCCGATGCCGCCGAATTCACGGAACAGCTGCCACGCGGCGAGGATCTGCACTACACCGCCCTGGTGCCCAATCTGAAGGGCTACGAAAAGGCCCGGGACGCGGGCTACCAGACGGTGGCGCTGGTGTTGTCCACCACCGAAACCTTCAACCAGCGCAATCTGAACATGGCGCTGGATGACGCCATTGCGTCCTGTCAGACCATTCTGCATCAAGCGAACGAGGACGGTCTGAATACACGGACCTATATCTCCGGGGCCTTCGCCTGTCCCTATGAGGGCCCGGTGACAGTGGGCACCACCCTGCATCTGACCCATGAAATGATCGAGGCGGGTTCGGCCGAGATCGCCATTGCCGACACCATCGGCGGCGGCACACCGAAGCAGATGAAGGACATCATGGCCCCGCTGCTGCACAGTTATGATCCCGAGCGCTTCTTCGTGCATCTGCATGACACCCGGGGCCTGGCCGCGGCCATGGCCTGGGAAGCGGCGGATCTGGGCGTGCGCCGTTTCGACGCCTCGGTAGGCGGGCTGGGCGGCTGCCCCTTCGCGCCCGGGGCCACGGGCAACATGGCCACCGAGGATCTGGTCTACATGCTCGAGGCCTGCGGCTTCGATACCGGGGTGAGCATTCACAAACTCCGCGAAGCCGTGGAAATCGCCAACGAAATCACCGGGGGTCAGTGGGGCGGCCGCATTCTCGACTGGATCCGCTCCCAGGAGGAACAGGGCAAAGCCGTGCCGGTGTCCTGAGGGGCAAGAAACAAGGGGCAAGGGGCAAGGGGCAAGACGGATACGAGCCCGCCATCGTTGGGCGGTGGCAGGGATTTTTTCATGGCCTGCCGCCGTCAGCCGACCGAACCCCCTCTGTGATCTCCCCCTTGCCAGAGGAGGAAACACAAAGGCGGGGTCTGTTCCAAAGCACGGCAGCAACCACAGAGGACACAGAGGCTTGGGCCAAGGTGCGAGGTGCGAGGTACGTGCGAAAGAGGTATGCGTTCCCGGGTTTCAGGAACAGTCGCGGCCAGCGCGGATGATTTCCGTGAGTTCGGAATCGGGGGGATTGCCGGAATCGGACCTCAACAGCTTCCTGTTGTAAGGCCCATTAAGCCTGCCAGGCGCTTCGACTACTCCGTGCCTCGGCGCCCATGCCCTTTCCCGCGTCGTCGCCCAGCAGATTGCGGATGCGTTCCAGGCTGACCCAGGAATCGCCGGTGGCAATGGACTCGAGCTGGCGCACCAGATAGATGAGCACGTCGCGTTCCAGGCCGGTGACGCCCTGATGGGCATGGAGGAGTACGCCGGCACGCTGGGTCAGGGTTTCCGCCTGGTCGCTCTCGCCCCGGGTGAGTGCAATCACCGCACGTGCCAGACAGGACACATGGCGCTGCCGACCGAGCTTGGTCTCGTACCGGTCGAGAAGTCCTTCGGCGGTATCGAACTGCTGCTGCGCAATGGACTGGATCGCCTTGCGCAGAACCACGAGCGCTGTGCTGGTGTTGAATGCCTTCATAGGTAATTATTCTTGTTGGCGACCGCTCGATCCTGGTTCTTTCTTCCCGCGGCTTCTGCGCCTGGCGGCCTTAATACGGGAGTACGAATTATAGTGGCATCAAAAAAATGTGAAAGAGGTCCGCAGATGAACGGAAGTAACGCACAGAAACCCATTGGGTCTTACAGCTATGTAGGACATGTATTACAAGGGCTCGGTGATTAGTGTGTGCTCACTTCGCGTTGTCGAACACAGTTGGGTCTGACGAAGGGCTGCGGACGTCCAACTGCACCCGGGGGCGGAATCCCCCGCGCTGCTCCCGCAAGCGAATCTCGAGCACCGGCACTTCCGATGGCAGGGTTTCGGACAGGCCCGCCCAGTCGTCCGGATCCATGCCAACCAGCTCACCGTTGTGCAGGCCCTGTTCCATCCAGGCGCGGGCCGTTTCGGCGTCGTCCGCTATGCGCACCCAGCGGCTGCGCGCCAGCGCGCGCAGCAGTATCCGGGATCGCACCACGGCCTCGGGCAGGATCAGACGTACCGGCCGGGCCAGGGCCGAGAGCAACAACAGGACATCGTCCGCCGTCCGCCGGGGGCACACCAGGAGCGTCGCGCCCGCATGGGGAATGCGGTCGAGGCCGGTTTTTTCCAGCCGGCATGCCCGGGCCGCGCGCACCCGGATGCGCAGGCGCAGCAGAAAGTCCGGTAAGCGCGTGAAGATGAGCCCGGCCACCACCAGGTTGGCTCCGGCGAGCATGGCGAAGAAGGCGGGAATGGAATAATCCAGGAGGCCGATAATGACGATGCCGGCTACGGCCGAGCCCACCATGAGCAGGGAGTTAAGGATGTTGTTGGCGGCGATAATGCGCGAGAGATGCCGGCGGTCGCTGCGGTGCTGGACAAAGGCGAAGAGCGGCACGATATAGAGACCGCCGAAGGCGCCGATCAGCAGCAGGTCGGCTATGACCCGCACCCCGGCGCTTTCCGCGAGGAAGGCGGCAATGCCAAAGGGCGACTGGGCCACGGGCAGGCCCTGGTGGGAGAAGAACAGATCCAGGCTGAACAGGCTCAGGCCCAGGGTGCCGATGGGGACCAGGCCCAGTTCCACGTGTCGGCCGGACGCCTTTTCGCACAGCACCGAGCCCAGGCCGATGCCGATGGAAAAGGTGGCGAGCAGCAGCGCATAGAGGCCGTCGGTGCCGTGCAGGTAGTTGTCGTTATAGACCTTGAGCTGGGTGGTGTAGGCCGCGCCCAGAAACCAGAACCAGGAAATGGCCAACACCGAATACCATACCGGGCGCACCGCGCGGGCGTACTGCACGATGCGCCAGGTCTCGCGAAAGAGGTTCCAGCGGATACGCAGGCCCTGATCCGCCGGCGGCGAATGCGGAATGAACCAGGCGGCGAGCCAGCCCAGCCCGGCCAGGGTGAGCACGGCGGCCGACGCCACCCAGGCGGCCGCCCAGTCCATCTTGAGCACCACTCCGGCGATGGAGCCCAGCAGGATCGCCAGGAAGGTACCGGACTGCACCAGGGCGTTACCGGCGACCAGCTCCTCGTCGGTGAGGTTCTGGGGCAGGATGGAATACTTGATGGGGCCGAAGAAGGTGGACTGCAGCCCCATGCAGAACAGCACCCCCATGAGGAACCAGACGGCATTGAAGAACAGCCCCACGGCCGCCAGCGACATGATGCAAATCTCGGCGAACTTGATGTAGCGCAGCAGGCGGGCCTTGTCGTACTTGTCCGCCACCTGGCCCGCCAGCGCCGAGAACAGGAAAAACGGCAGGATGAACATCGCCAGGGCGATGTTGTTCTGGGTGTTGATATCCAGCGTGGTAACCGCGCCCGTGGCGATCACCAGGATCAATGCCTGGCGGAAGACGTTGTCGTTGAACGCGCCCAGGAACTGCGTGAAAAAGAAAGGCAGAAAGCGCCGGGTCTTGAGCAGGGGGACCAGGGTGGCCTTCATGACATGGCGCCCTTCAGTTGCGCGCCCCGGTGCGGTGCTGCCAGGCGAATACCGCCAGGGTGGCGAAATAGATGGCGCAGAGTCCGTCCCAGGCACCGTAGCCGCCCAGGAAGAAGGCGGTGAGCGGATCCCGGGCGAGCAGGAATTCCATGCGGTCGCCGGCGTCGCTCAGCCAGAACATCCAGTGCAAGGAATAGACGGCTTTCTCCAGCGCGAAGACCGCCAGCATGCCCGGCAAGAGCCGCCAGTGCCGCGCGGCGGCGATATAGGCCAGGCCCCAGAGCGCGATCAGCACCAGCCCGGGGGCGCCGAACCAGAGCGCGTCGGCGCGGTGGAGTTCGTTATGCTCCTTGAGCGGAGTGAGATAGATCAACGGCAGCAGGTTGATCAGGCCCACAACCACAATGATGCGTTCATGGGGCAGTTTCATGACAACTCCCGGCATTCGGCGTGGCGGAAACAGTCCACCAGATGATCGTTGACCATGCCCGTGGCCTGCATAAAGGCATAGATCATGGTGGGGCCGACAAAGCTGAAGCCCCGTTTTTTCAGTTCCCGGCTCAACCGGCGCGAGGTTTCGGTTTCCGCCGGGATCTCGTCCATCCGGCGAAAATGATTCGTCACCGGCTCGCCGTCGACAAAGCTCCAGAGCCAGGCATCGAAATCGCCGTGTTCGTCCACCAGATCCAGAAAGGCCCGGGCGTTGGTCACCGCCGCTTCCACCTTGCGGCGGTTGCGGATAATGCCCGGGTCCTGCAGCAATTGTTCGATCTTGCGTTGATCATAGCGCGCCACCCGCTCGGGGTCGAAGCCGTCAAAGACCTCGCGGTAGTGCGCGCGCTTTTTCAGCACGGTAAGCCAACTGAGGCCGGCCTGCACGCCTTCCAGGATCAGGAACTCGAACAGGCGCTGGTCGTCGTGCTCGGGTACGCCCCATTCCTCGTCATGGTAGGCGACATAGAGCGGGTCGTCGCCACACCAGGGGCAGCGCTGAATCTCGGCCATGGATTTCCTCCCTTCGCCGCCGCACGATTATGCCTGCGCCGGGCTCAACCGCTATACTACGGCACTTTCGCGGACCCGGACCAAGGCTTTTATGGATCACGCAAACAGGCCCGCCACCTTTCAGGATCTGATTCTGGCGCTGCAACAATACTGGGCCGAGCACGGCTGTGTCATTGTTCAGCCGCTGGACATGGAGGTGGGCGCGGGGACCTTCCACCCGGCCACCTTCCTGCGCAGCATTGGTCCGGAGAACTGGAACGCCGCTTATGTGCAGCCCAGCCGCCGGCCCACGGACGGCCGTTACGGGAAGAACCCCAACCGGCTGCAGCATTATTATCAGTTCCAGGTGGTGCTCAAACCCTCGCCGGACGCCATCCAGGATCTGTTCCTGGGCTCGCTGCGCGCGCTGGGGCTGGACCCGGAAGTGCATGACATCCGTTTTGTCGAGGACGACTGGGAATCGCCCACCCTGGGGGCCTGGGGGCTGGGCTGGGAAGTCTGGCTGGACGGCATGGAAATCACCCAGTTCACCTATTTCCAGCAAGTGGGCGGTATCGACTGCTATCCGGTCACCGGCGAAATCACCTATGGCCTGGAGCGCATCGCCATGTATCTCCAGGGCGTGGAATCGGTTTTCGATCTGATCTGGTCCGACGGACCCTTCGGCCGGGTGCGCTACGGCGACGTCTATCACCAGAACGAGGTGGAGATGTCTACGTACAACTTCGAGCTTGCGGATGTGGACGAGCTCTTCCGCGAGTTCGATCTCTTCGAGCGCGAAAGCAAGCGCCTGAGCGAGGCGGGGCTGCCCCTGCCCGCCTATGAGTTCGTGCTCAAGGCCTCCCATGCCTTCAATCTTCTGGACGCGCGCAAGGCGCTGTCGGTGACCGAGCGCCAGCGCTTCATTCTGCGCGTGCGCGAGCTGGCGCGGGCCGTCGCCCGGGCCTACTTCGATGCCCGTCGGCAGCTGGGCTTTCCGCTGGCCGAAGACGATGTGCGTGACGAGGTGCTGGCGCAGCTGGAACGCGACGAAGAAAAGGCGAAGAAAAAGAGCAAAGGGGGCAAGCAATGAATACCGCGGATCTGCTGATCGAAATCGGCACCGAGGAACTGCCCCCGGCGGCACTGCGCGAACTGGCGCAGACCCTGGCGGACGAAGTCGCAAACCAGGTGGACGAGGCTGGCCTGGACCACGGCGAACTGAAGGTCTTTGCCTCGCCCCGCCGGCTGGGCTTTCGCCTGGCCGGGCTGCAGACCCGGCAGGAAGACCGCCAGGTGGAACGTTCCGGCCCGGCCGTGGACCAGGCCTTTGATGATGAGGGCAACCCGACGAAGGCGGCGGAAGGCTTCGCCCGGTCCGTGGGCCTCGCCGTGGATCAGCTCGAGCACCGGGACACGGACAAGGGCAAACGCCTGGCCGCGTCCATTACCGAGGAAGGCAAGTCCGCCGCCGAGCTGGTGCCGGACATGGTCGCCCGGGCGGTGCAGAAGCTGCCGATTCCGAAGCGCATGCGCTGGGGCAAGCATCGGGAGCAGTTCGTGCGCCCCGTGCACTGGCTGGTGGCGTTGCTCGGGAAGGACGTGCTGGAGATGAGCCTGCTGGGACAGCAGGCCGGGCGCACCAGTCACGGCCATCGCTTCCATGGCGTGGGCGCCATTGAGCTGGCCTCGCCGGATGAATACGAAAGCCGGCTGGAAACCGACGGCTATGTCATGGCCGATTTCGAACGCCGGCGGGAATTGATCCGCGAGCGTGTCCAGGCCCTGGGCCGGGAACAGGGCGGTACGGCCAGCATCGAGGCGGATCTGCTGGAAGAAGTGACGGCCCTGGTGGAATGGCCGGTGCCGCTGGCCGGGCGCTTCGATGCCGATTTCCTGCGGGTGCCCCAGGAGGCACTGATCACGGCCATGCAGGAACACCAGAAGTATTTTCCGGTGCTGGGCACAGACGGCAAGCTGCTACCCGCTTTCATTTTCGTCAGCAATATCTCGAGTACGGACCCGGATCAGGTGATCCATGGCAATGAGAAGGTGATCCGTCCGCGCCTGGCCGATGCCGCCTTCTTTTACGATAACGACCGCAACAAGACGCTGGAACAACACGCCCAGCCGCTCAAGCAGCTGGTCTTTCAGCACAAACTGGGCACGGTGGCGGACAAGTGCGAGCGGGTCAGCAAACTGGCCGCAAGCATCGCCGGCCAGATGGGCGGTGATCCGCAAAAGGCCGAGGAAGCCGGCCGGCTGAGCAAAGCGGATCTCACCACCGAGACGGTGGACGAATTCGACACCATGCAGGGCATCCTGGGTTATTACCTGGCACGCAACGAAAAGCGCGACGAGGAGTTCGCGAAGGCACTGTATGAACAGTACCTGCCCCGCTTTGCCGGCGATGAGATTCCGGCGACGAAGACGGGCCAGGCCGTGGCGGTAGCGGACAAGCTGGACACGGTGGTGGGGATTTTCGGGATCGGTCAGAAGCCCACGGGCGACAAGGATCCGTTTGCCCTGCGCCGCGCCAGCCTCGGCATTCTGCGCACTTTGATCGAACGCGAGCTGGATCTGGATCTTGTGGCGCTGATCGACGAAAGCATCGCGACTCTGGGAGAGCGGCTGGAAAACGACAACGTCGCCGGCGATGTCGCCGACTTCTTCATG
>Ga0207714_1001361_pt1 | contig 15745 bp, 14 predicted proteins | sample PonA232FremontCA_2_FD_187270 | JGI IMG/M metagenome (GOLD analysis project Ga0207714, IMG submission 187270) | Marine sediment microbial community from Fremont, CA, USA - Pond A23 Sediment 2 (SPAdes) | ecosystem: Environmental > Aquatic > Marine > Unclassified | place: USA: Fremont, California... | reverse complement strand
AGCAAGACGCAGGGGAGTAAAGCCGCTCAAGCTCAAGCCGAGTTGCTTGGTTCCAACGGTCACAGCAAAGCCGATAACGCCAACATCTACGGCGGAAACGGGGCAGGCGCGAAACACCTGCAATCGTGGGCGTCGAGCTACGCCCAGCACCTCAAGCGGGAACTCGGGGGCAGTGACTCCATCGCCTTGTGCTTCAGGGAAGGCGAAGATCCTCGCGTGCATCTCGCGATCGTAACGGACAGTTGAAGCAAGCGGGGGCAGCCCTGAGGGCTGCCCCTCACTTGTGGAAGCCTAGCACGGGGCATCGGGCAAAAGGCAAAGATGGAGGTTTGCGGCGGGTTTGAGGTAGGTTAGGTATTAACCGAGGCTTAAGGCCCGCCGGGCAAGGAACGTGCGCGTATCGAAAGGGGAATGGGCATGCGACTGACGGTCCTGGGCTGCGGCGATGCCTTCGGCAGCGGCGGCCGGTTCAACACCAGCTTTCACCTCGCGCTCGCCGACGGGCACCGCGTGGCCCTGGATTTCGGCGCGACGAGCATGGTCGCCCTGAACCGTGAGGGCCTGGAGCCTGACGGGTTGGACGCGGTGATCATCAGCCATTTGCACGGCGATCACGCGGCCGGCGTGCCCTTTCTGCTGCTTTACCTGCACTACGTCGTGGGGCGTACGCGCCCGCTGACCGTCGCGGGGCCGCCGGGAACGGAAGACTGGCTCCGGCGCGCCGTGGCGGTGTTGTTCGGCAAGACGGACGAGCCCTGGTCCTTTCCGTTGATGGTGGAGCCGGTCAGCCCCGGCGCGGACGCCAGCGTCGCCGGGCTCGACGTCGCCGCGTATCCGGTGGTCCACGGCGACATGACCAGCCACGCGCTGCGCCTGAGCGACGGGGCGCGCGTGCTGGCGTTCTCGGGAGACACGACCTGGACCGACGTGCTGGTCGAGGTGGCCCGCGACGCCGACCTGTTCATCATGGAGTGCTACGCCCCGGAGGGGCCGTGCGCCACGCACACCGACTGGGAAACGCTGCGCGCCCACCTGCCCGAGATAACCGCCAAGCGCATCGTGCTCACCCACATGAATTCCGCCATGCTGGCCCGGCGCGGCGAGGTGAGCGTGGACACCCTGTCCGACGGCATGGTGATCGAGGTGTGAAGCGCGTCTGCGGCCAGTGTGCCCTTTGACGCACGCGCGAATCGCTGTCATCGGTTCGCGAAACACGATTTTCGTTTTTCTCGGCACTGAAGGGGGAAGGTGTGGCGGCGAATCCGTCGATGCCGACGGCACCCGCGGCCGCGGGCGAGTCCGCGCCGGCCGCCCGGCCGCGCAGCGACTGGACTGTCGCCGAGGTCCGGTCGTTGTACGGGCGCCCGCTGCTCGCGCTGCTCGGCGACGCGCAGGCGGTGCACCGGCAGTGGCACGATCCCACGGACGTGCAGTGTGCCAGCCTGCTCAGCATCAAGACCGGCGGGTGTCCGGAGGACTGCGCCTACTGCCCGCAGTCCGCCCACCACGGCGAGGTGGACATCGCCCGCGAGGGCTTGATGGCCGTGGAGGATGTGCTGCGCCTGGCCGAGCGCGCCCGCGAGGCGGGGGCGAGCCGGTTCTGTATGGGCGCAGCGTGGCGCGAGGTGCGCGACGGCCCGGCCTTCGACCGGGTTCTCGAGATGGTGCGCGGGGTGCGCGCGCTGGGCCTCGAAGCCTGTGTCACCCTGGGCATGCTCAATCGCGAGCAGGCGCAGCGGCTGGCCGAGGCGGGCCTGACCGCGTACAACCACAACATCGATACCAGCCCCCGATTCTACCCCGAAATCGTGTCCACCCGAAGCTTCGACGCGCGTCTGGAGACGCTGCGGCACGTGCGCGATGCGGGTATCCGGATCTGCTCCGGCGGCATCATCGGGATGGGCGAGGGCGACGACGACCGCGCCGACATGCTCCAGGTCCTGGCGAGTCTGGATCCCCACCCGGAGAGCGTTCCCATCAACGCCCTGGTCGCGGTTCCCGGCACGCCGCTGGAACACCGGCCACCCGTGCCGGGCCTGGAGGTGGCGCGCTGCGTGGCCGCGGCGCGCATCCTCATGCCGCGGGCGCGGGTCCGGCTTTCCGCCGGGCGGGGCACGCTCAGCCGCGAGGCCCAGGCGCTGTGCTTCCTCGCCGGGGCGAATTCGATCTTCTACGGCGAGACGCTTTTGACCACGGCCAATGCCGATTCCAGCGGCGACCGGGACCTGATGGAAGCGCTCGGGGCCGCGGACCCGAAGGCGGCGGCACCCGACGCGGCGGGCTGACCCCCGGATGCCGGGCGCGCGGCGCGGTTCAGCGCCGCGTGCGCACCCTGTAGCGCAGCGTCGCCTCGCCGTTCGCCGGAACCTCGACGCGCCAGACCGGTTCGCCGTCGTCGTTGCGCCTGTGCCGCGCGCTTTCTTCCAGGATCTCCCAGTCGCCGCGGAAGTTGCCCACAACGCGCACGGTCACGGCGCGGTCCTTGGCGTTGTTCAGGGTGATGCGCCGGCCGGTCTCGTAGCTGTCGCCGCTCAGCTTATCGTAGCCCGTGTGCGCGGCGGTCGCCGTGACCGCCACGGCTGCGCCCAGGTTCAGGCTCAGGCGCGTGCCCGGCGGCGTGTCCGATATGCGCTGCGCGCCGCGAAACAGCTCGCCGTCGTAGACGCGCACCACGCCGCCGGGCAGCGCCGTGTCCAGCCCGGCTTCGCGGGTGTCGGGGACGACCAGGCGCAGGGCGGCGTTGCGCCGGTCCTCGGGGCGGTTGATGTGGGGCCGGTTGGTCGCCAAGCCGGTCAGGCGATAGCGTGTTTCCACGGCGATGCCGGTCGCACCCAGCAGACGACGCGAAACCGTGCTCTCCGCGGGCAGGCGGACCGGCTCGGGCAGGGGATACAGCCGCAGATCGGCGCGCGCCTCCGGTTCCGGGCGCGCCTGGCCCGGTGCGCTCGCCGCGCGCGCGGCCAGGGCTTCCGTCCGCTGTGCCCGTGGGCGCGGGTCTTCGCCCCGAACCGTGGGGACCCGGCCCGCCACCAGCCTCACGCGGTCGCCCGCGATGGGGCGCGACAGGTTGTTGGAAATGCGTGCGCGCCCGGTCAGGTCGAGCGTCTGCGCCTCCCGGTCCCAGCGCGCGACATAGGCGGCATCCCAGTTCAGCCCGCGACTGAGGTAGCGCAGGCGCATGTCGCGTTCACCGTCCTGCGTGCTGTTCACGTCGAACACCGCCGTGGGGCTTTCGCGGAATTCTTCCGGCAGGGATTTCAGCGCGATACGCTCCGGTGGGACGGTTTCGACGCGGCCGTTCACCTCGACCACGACGTCCGGGCTTGCGGCGAGCAGCCGGGCACGGCGCGTGACCGGCGGTTCGCCCGTCAGCGGCGTGCGCACCAGGGTGACCCGGTCGCCCACGGCCGACTGGAGAAGCCGCTTGCGGCTCACCGGCCAGGGGAGGACACGCTGCTTGCGGACGGTCAGGTTCGGCGCGTGGAGATCAAGGCTTCCGGCGACGAGCCCGGGGCTGAGTTCCGCGATGGTCAGTTGTGCCGGGCCGCGGTCCAGCTCGACCGGGCGCGTCAGCGTCACCGCGGCGAGATCGTCGCGGTAGATCGCCATGGACGTGGTGCGCTCGGGCGGCTGCGCGGCGGCGGGCGCAGCCAGCAGAGCCACGGCGGCGGCCAGGGCCGGGCCTCGCATCGCTCTCATGAATCCCCCTGCGCTCGGATGCGCATGCGTTTCCAACTGCGCAGGTTAACACGCGCGGACCGGGGCGGGGTAGTCAGGGCCGAGGGTCCGCGGCTATATACCCGGCCAGTCACTGTGACCTTCCACGCTTTGCGAGGCGCCCATGAGCCGCGATTCCGCCGTCGACACCGCCCTCGACCGCCTGGACGACCTGCTCGCCAAGGCGAAGAAAGCCGGCGCGGCCGAGGCCGACGCCGTGATGATCGATTCGGTCTCCATCAGCCACGCCCAGCGCCTGGGCGAGACGGAGCACCTGGAGCGCAGCGAGGAGGCCGAGATCGGCCTGCGCGTGCTGATCGGGATGAAACAGGCCTGCGTCGCCTCCTCGGACCTGACGCCGGCGGCCATGGACGACATGGTCGAACGCGCGGTCGCCATGGCGGCGACGGTGCCGGACGATCCCTATTGCGGCCTGGCGCCGACCGGCCAGCTCGCCCACGACTGGCCGGATCTGGACAGTGACGACCCGGCGGAGCCCGCCGCCGAGACCCTCATCGCGCGCGCCCGGGCCTGCGAGGAGGCGGCGCGTGGCATCGACGGCATCACCAACTCCGAGGGCGCGGAGGCGAGCTGGGGCCGGCGCAACATCGCCCTGGCGGGCACCAACGGCTTCCGCGGCGGCTACACCAATTCCTCGCACAGCGTCGGCTGCGCCGTGCTCGCCGGCGAGGGCACCGCCATGGAGCGCGACTACGCCTTCCACTCCGCCGTCTACGGCGGCGACCTGGAGGACCCCGCGGTCGTGGGGCGGCGCGCGGGCGAACGTACGGTGCGCCGGCTGCACCCGCGACAGGCCAAGACCGGGCGCTATCCCGTGGTCTATCATCCGCGCGTGGCGAACAGCCTGCTGCGTTCCTTCGCCGGGGCGATCAACGGCGCGGCCGTGGCGCGCGGCACCTCGTTTCTCAAGGACGCCATGGAGTCCCAGGTCTTCGGCGAGCACGTCACCATCGTCGACGACCCGCACCGGGCGCGCGGGCTCAAGTCCAAGCCCTTCGACGCCGAGGGCCTGCCAACGAAGCGGCGCAACGTCATCGATCAGGGCCGCCTGACGAACTGGATCCTATCGCTCAGCTCGGCGCGCCAGCTCGGTCTCCAGTCCACCGGCAATGCCGCGCGCGGTACCGGCGCGCCGCCAAGCGCCTCGCCCAGCAACCTCTACATGGCGCCGGGGACACAGGATCCGGCCGCGCTCATGGCGGACATCACCGAAGGCTTCTACGTCACGGAAATGATGGGCCAGGGCGTGAACATGGTGACCGGCGACTACAGCCGCGGCGCGGCCGGCTTCTGGATCGAGAACGGTGAACTCGCCTATCCGGTGAGCGAGGTCACGGTCGCGGGCAACCTGAAGGACATGTTCGCCCGGCTCGTGCCCGCCGACGACCTGGAGTTCCGCTTTGGCATCGACGCGCCCACCCTGCGCATCGACGACATGACCGTCGCCGGCAACTAGACGCACGTCCCGGCGGAAACCCGGCCCGGAGGTCGCCGTGACCGCGTCCAGCGCGTCGGAGCCCGGTATCGCTGTCGACCTCACGGCCGTCGTCATCGGCGTCGAGAACGACGCCCCGCAGGTTCTGGTCGTCCCCGGTTCGACGGGCGGGTGCGCCGCGTTGCCCGCCGGGCCGCTCAGCACCGGCGACCGGACCCTGCAGGCGGGGCTGCGCCGCTGGGTCGAGGCGCAAACCGGGCACCGCCTGGGTTACGTCGAGCAGCTCTACACCTTCGGCGACCGCGCGCCGCGCGCCCCCGAGGCGGCGGCTGCGCGCACGTTGTCCATCGCCTATCTGGCGCTGACCCCCGACATTGGCGCGGTTTCGGGGCAGGGCGCGGCGTGGCGCCGCTGGTACGGCTGCTTCCCGTGGGAGGATTGGCGCGACGGCACGCCGGTCGGGTTCGACGCGCTGGTGGATGCGGTGACGGCCTGGGCGGCGGATGCCCCGGACAGCGGCCGACGCGAGCGGGTGCGGTGGACCTTCGGCCTGGACGGCGCGCCCTGGGACGAGGAACGCGCGCTGGAGCGCTACGAGCTGCTCTACGAGGCCGGGCTCGTCCCCGAGGCCTGGATCGACCGCGGCCGGGCCGTTCCGGACGACGCGGCCCGGCTGCCCGGCACGTCCATGGCGCTCGACCACCGGCGCATCCTGGCCACAGCGATCAGCCGGCTGCGCGGCAAGATCAAGTACCGCCCGGTGCTGTTCGAGCTGCTGCCGGAAACTTTCACCCTTTCCCAGCTCCAGCGTACGGCCGAGGCGCTTTCCGGCTTGCGCCTGCACAAGCAGAACTTCCGGCGGCGCGTGGAATCCCTTGGCCTGGTCGAGGACACCGGGCAAAAGGCCACGGACACCGGCGGTCGGCCGGCGCGGCTGATGCGCTTCCGGCGCGACGTGGTTCTGGAACGGCCGGCGCCAGGGGTGCGTGGTCATGCCACGCGGCGGGCCGGTTTTCCTTGATTTGCCCGCCGCCGGGGATATGCTCACATAAAGCATATCGGCCGCCGGGGCGGCCGTTGTTTCGGCCCACGAAATGCTCACCATGAGCATAAGGATACCGCCATGTCCGACCGGACTCCGATACCCGCCGCCGACCACGGCTACACGGCCGAGGTCGCCGAACGCACCGCCGACGTCTTCGAGCGCATCAAGACGGTCGTGCCCGCGGTGGAGTGGCCGCTGCACGCGCCCGAGATCGACGCCATCCGGCGCCTGAAGGCCGAGCGCAACGCCATCGTCCTGGCGCACAACTACCAGACGCCCGAGATCTTCCACGGCGTGGCCGACATCGTGGGCGATTCCCTCGGCCTGGCGCGCCAGGCGGCGCGCGCCGATGCCGACGTGATCGTCATGGCGGGCGTCCACTTCATGGCCGAGACGGCCAAGCTGGTGAGCCCGGACAAGACCGTGCTCATTCCCGATGTCGAGGCCGGATGCTCGCTCGCCGCATCGATCACGGGCGCCGACGTGCGCCGCCTGCGCGAGGCCTATCCGGGTGTGCCGGTGGTGACCTACGTCAATACCTCGGCGGAGGTGAAGGCCGAGTCGGACATCTGCTGCACGTCCAGCAACGCCGTTGAAGTGGTCGAGGCGCTGGGTGCCCCCCGGGTGATCTTCCTGCCCGACGCCTATCTGGCCAATTACGTGGCGCGCCGGACGGACGTCGAGATTATCGCCTGGCACGGCCAGTGCGAGGTGCACGAGCGCTTTACCGGCGACGAGATCCGGGCGTTTCGCAGCCGCTTCGACAACCTGGCCGTGATCGCGCACCCGGAGTGCCCGCCGGATGTGCTCGATGCGGCGGATTTTGTCGGCTCGACCTCGGGCATGCTGGGCTACGTCCAGGGCGAGCGGCCGAACCGGGTGCTCATGGTCACGGAATGCTCGATGAGCGACAACGTCGCCGCCGAGGTCCCGGACGTGGAATTCGTCCGGCCGTGCAACCTCTGCCCGCACATGAAGCGGATCACCCTGCCCAAGATCCGGCAGGCGCTGGCGACCATGCGCGAGCCGGTCGAAGTGGATGGCGCGACGGCCGAACGTGCCCGCGCCGCGGTCCAGCGCATGCTTGAGGTGGCGTGAGCCATGGCGGAAGCGGATGCACGGGCGCGCGTGCTCGTCCTGGGCGCGGGCGTCGCCGGGCTCGCTGCGGCCCTGGCGCTGCGGCCGATGCCGGTCACCTTGATCACGCCCGGCCCGGTGCGCGCGGGCGGTTCCACCGCCTGGGCGCAGGGCGGGATCGCCGCGGCGCTGGATCTTCCGGACTCGCCGCACCAGCACGCGGCGGACACCGAAGCCGCCGGTGCGGGGCTGTGCGATTCCGAGGTGGTCGCGGCCGTGACCGCGGCGGCGCCGGACGCCATCCGCTGGCTGGCGACGTTGGGCGTGTGCTTCGACCGGACGCCGGACGGCACGCCCGCCCGCGCCCTGGAGGGCGGGCACGGCCGGGCGCGGGTGCTGCACGCGGGCGGCGATCGCTCCGGCGCGGCGATCCGGGACGCGCTCCTGGCCGCGGCGGCGGCGAGCCCGTCGATCGCATTCGCCCCCGGCTGTGTGCCCACGGCGCTCTTGCTGGACCATACGGGCGTTGCCGGGGTGCGCGTGCGCCGGCGGCGCGGCGGCGAAGACCTGCACGGGCGCGCGGTCGTTCTGGCGAGCGGCGGCTACGCCGGGCTGTTCGCCGGGACCACGAATCCCCTGGGCAACTGGGGCGGCGGGCTCGCTTTGGCGGCGCGCGCCGGGGCCGAGCTGCGCGACCTTGAGATGGTCCAGTTCCATCCGACGGCGATGGCGCTCGACGCCGATCCCCTGCCGCTCGCCAGCGAGGCGATCCGGGGCGCGGGCGCGCGCCTCGTCGACGAAAGCGGGGCGCTGGTGATGGCGGCCGAGCCGGGCGGCGACCTGGCCCCGCGGGATCGCGTGGCGGCGGCGGTGTTCCGGCGCCGGACGGCGGGCGACACGGTTTTCCTGGACACGCCCGGTGCCCTGGGCGCCCGTTTTGCCGATCACTTTCCAAGCGTGGCGGCCCAGGCGCGGGCGCATGGTCTGGATCCGGCGACTCAAGCAATTCCAGTGCGGCCGGCGGCGCATTACACCATGGGCGGCGTCCGGGCGGATGCGTCGGGGCGGACCACGCTGCCCGGCCTCTGGGCCTGCGGCGAGGTCGCGGCGACGGGACTGCACGGCGCCAACCGCCTGGCGTCGAACAGCATGCTCGAGGGTGTGGTGATGGCGCGCTGGCTGGCCGAGGATATCGCGGGGATTGCGGCGCCCGCACGGCCGGGCCGGGCCGCGCCGGCGGCGGCGGATGCGGAAACCGGTATGGCCATGTCCCTCGCACCGGGCGAGGTCCGTCGGATCATGGATGGCGGCGTGGGCGTGCTGCGCGACCGCGCCGGGCTGACACACGCGATCCGCCGGCTCTCGGACCTGCGCCAATCGGCCGGGGCGCCGGCCGAAGTGGCGCTGATGGTGGCGGTGGCTGCCCTGCAACGTGCGGAGAGCCGGGGCGCGCACCAGCGCGCCGACGCGCCCCACATGGCGTCGGCACCGGGCAAGGCCCACGCGCTGACCCGTGCGGATGCGCTGGACACGGCGGCTGTACTGGCCGGCACCGACACGCCGGAGGCGGCATGACGGCGGCGCTCCCCCGATACCTCGTGGAACCCGCGGTGCGGGCGGCGCTCGCCGAGGACCTGGGCCGGGCCGGCGACCGAACGACGGACGCGGTGGTCGACGCCGACGCGTTGCTGACAGCGGTGGTCGCGGCACGCGAGCCGGGCACAGTGGCGGGCGTGGACGCGGCGCGCGCGGCGTTCGACCTCCTGGACGCGCGCGTCGAGACCACGGTGGCGGCGCCGGACGGCACGCGCGTCGGTGCGGGCGCGTCCGTCCTCCATCTGCGCGGGCCGGCGCGGGCGATCCTCGCGGGTGAGCGCGTGGCGCTGAATTTTCTGGGGCACCTATCTGGCATCGCCACGGCGACGGCGCGGCTGGTCGATGCCGTGGCGGGCACCGGCTGCACGGTCACGGACACCCGCAAGACCACACCCGGTCTTCGGGCCCTTGAAAAGGCGGCGGTGCGTGCCGGCGGCGGGACCAACCACCGCTTCGGGCTGGACGATGCCCTGCTGGTGAAGGACAACCACATCGCCTGCGCCGGCGGCATGGCCGACGCCGTGGCGCGCGCCCGGGCTGCCGCCGGGCACATGGTCAAGCTCGAGGTGGAGGTGGACACCCTGGACCAGCTCGACGCCGCCCTGGCCGGGCACCCCGACGTCGTCCTCCTGGACAACATGGATACCGCGACGCTTCGCACGGCCGTGGCGCGCGTCGCCGGGCGCGCGGCCACCGAGGCCTCGGGCGGCGTTACGCTGGCCAATGCGGCCGAGATCGCGGCCACGGGCGTGGATTACCTCGCGGTGGGGTGGCTCACCCACAGCGCCCCGGCGCTCGACATCGGCCTGGACATGGCGCCGACCGGGTAGGCCGCCGGCTCACGCGCGCAGCGGGGTCACCCCGGGAAGTTCGCGCCCCTCCAACCATTCCAGGAAGGCGCCGCCCGCGGCGGAGACGTAGGAGAACGATTCCACCACGTCGGCATGGGTGAGCGCGGCCACGGTGTCGCCGCCGCCGGCGATGGACAACAGGCGCCCGGCGCGCGTGAGTTCGGCGGCCTTGCGCGCCACCTGCACCGTGGCGGCGTCGAAGGGCGGCGTCTCGAACGCACCCAGCGGCCCGTTCCACACCAGCGAGGCGCTGGTCTCCAGATGCTGGCCCAGGGTCTGCGCGCTCTCCGGGCCCAGGTCGAGGATCATCCTGTCCGCCGGGACCGCGTCGACGCGCACGACCTCGGTCTCTGCATCACCGGCAAGGCGGTCGGCGACCACGACGTCGCTGGGCAGCAGCAGGGCGCAGCCCTTGGACGCCGCCTGGTCCATGATGCGCCAGGCGGTATCGGCGGCGTCGGACTCGTACATCGAGCCGCCCACGTCGTAGCCGGCCGCGTGGAGGAAGGTGTTGGCCATGCCGCCGCCGATGGCGAGCACGTCCACCTTGGCGGAGAGGTTGCGCAGCAGGTCGATCTTGGTGGACACCTTGGCGCCGCCGACCACGGCCATGAGCGGCCGCGCCGGATTCTCCAGCGCCGCTTCCAGGTGCTCCAGCTCGGCCTGCATCAGGCGTCCCGCCACCGCGGGCAGGCGCTCGGCCAGTGCGGCCACGGAGGCGTGGGCGCGGTGCGCCGCGGAGAACGCGTCGGCGACGTAGAGGTCGCCCAGGCGCGCAAGCTGGTCGGCGAAGGCCGCGTCGCCTTTTTCTTCGCCCTTGTGAAAGCGGACGTTCTCCAGTAGCGCGACCTCGCCGGGCCGCAGCCCGGCGACCACGGATTCGGCCGCATCGCCCACGCAGTCCTCGGCGTAGCGCACCGGCACGTCGCCCAGCGCTTCGCGCAGCGGTCCGAGCACGGGGGCGAGGGACATCTCGGGCACGACCTCGCCCTTGGGCCGGCCGAAGTGGGAGAGCAGCACCACCCGCGCGCCGCGCTCGGCGAGTTCGGCGATGGTGCGCGCGGCGCGGTCGATGCGCGAGGTGTCGGTCACGCGGCCGTTCTGGATGGGGACGTTGAAGTCCACGCGGACGAGCGCGGTCCGGCCGGCCGGATCGATGTCGTCGAGCGTGCGCAGGCGCGCCATGATCGGCTTTTCCCCCTTGAGCGGATGTGGCGTCGCGACAGGGTTGGCCGTCGCGGCGGGGCGCAGCCTACACAGCACCGGACGGCGCGCAAGGGCGTGCGACATGCTGCGGAGCGGCGAAGGGTTTGCCGTGGATTTGGCGGCGTACTCAGCCCGCGTCCAACCGCTCGGCGAGCCCGGCATACCCCGTGTCGGCGAGCATGCGTCCGGCCGCGGCGACGGTCTTGGCATCCGGGCCGAAACCCAGGCCCTCGACCCAGCGGTTCATCATGTTGAAGAAGCCGCAGACCAGCGCGGCTGTCTCCACGTCCGTCTGCGACCAGCCCGCACCGAGCATGGCGTCGACCTGCTCGCGCGCCACCGCGGCCGGCTCGCGGTTGAGCGTATCGACATACGCGAGCACGGGGGTCAGTGCGGCAAGGCCCTGCGCGTCCGGGGCGCCGTACACCACGGGGTCCAGTTCGGCCGCCGCCAGCCCGAGGTTGTGCGCCGCCGCCGCGTGGGCGTCCCGGCAGAACGCACAGCCGTTCGCATGCGACACACGCGCGGCGATGGCTTCGCGCAGGGCCGGGCTGAAGGCGCTGGGGCCGCGCATGACGGCGTGGGCGAAGCGGTGCAGCGGTGCGGCCGCCTCGGAACGGGCGTCGAAGCGGTCGAGCAGGGTGGCGCGGGGCTGGTCGGGCAGGTAGCTCATGGTCGGGTGTTGGCGCTCGTGCGTGGAACGGGATCAGTGCGCCACGGTACGGCCATGCGTGCCCGAGGTAACGCACGCGCGCGTCACGATTCCGTGCCCGGCCGCGTGAGCGCCCGCGGCCCGCCCTCTTGATCGCCCGCCCGGGCGAGCAATCCTTGCGCACGAGGTGAGGCTTTCACGGGAGGAGACGAGCCATGCCCGAGCGCACACCTTTGGGACCGCTCGCCCAGGCGGCCTATGCGCTCAGCCATGTCGCGCGCGCCGGGGCCTATTTCGGGCAGTCGATGCTGGCCTCGCGCCAGATGACGCCGGTGACGCCGGCAAAGCCGATCGAGACGCCGTTCCCCGACAATGACGCCATCCTGGATGGCCTGCGCCGTCTGTTCGCGCGCGACTGGGCCAATATCGCCGCGGGCTTCTACCGCATGCCGCACGACCTGTTCCGCGCGCCCGTGGACGCGTTGCGCGGCGCGCCGGCGTATTTTCGGGAACTGCCCGCGTTCGAGGCGCGCCGCCACGCCGGCCGCTCGCAGGAGGTCGCGGCGAAGATCCCAAAGGGCGACTACCCCCGTTATTACCTCCAGAACTTCCATTACCAGACCGACGGCTGGTTCAGTCGGGAGTCGGCGCGCCACTACGATCACCAGGTCGAGGTGCTTTTCGGCGGCGGCGCCGACGCCATGCGCCGGCAGGCGCTGGTGCCCTTGCGGACGGCCCTGGCCCGCTCGGGCGTGCGCGGCGCGCATCTGGTCGATCTGGCCTGCGGCACCGGGCGCTTCCTCAGCTTCGTCAAGGACAACTACCCGTGCCTGAAAGTCACCGCGCTCGACCTCAGCCCGCCCTACCTCGATCAGGCGCGCGAGACCCTCAGGCCCTGGCGCGGCGTGGATTTCGTTCACGCCAAGGCGGAAGCGACGGGGCTTCCGGCCGCGAGCGCCGACGCGGTGACGGCCGTGTACCTTTTCCACGAACTTCCCGAGAAGGTGCGCAACCAGGTCGCCGCGGAGATCGCGCGGATCCTCAAGCCCGGCGGCACCTTCATCCTGGTGGACTCCATCCAGCGCGGCGACATCCCGGAATACGATGGGCTACTGGAATACTTTCCGGTGGGGTTCCACGAGCCGTATTACTGGGACTTTGTGACCAGCGACCTGACGGCGCTGTTCGCGACGGCGGGCCTGAGGCACACCGAAACCGACATTGCCTTCTTCTCGCGCGTGATGGTGTTCGTGAAGCCGGGTGCGGGCGGATGTCTCGCGGCCGGGTAGACCGGGCATCGCGGCTAAAGGGCATGCCGCCGGGTCCACGATGCGCCGCGGCGGGCGGGTTGCTTTGCTGCTGCAAAGCAACCCGCGCTGCGTTCTACCGCGCGGCATCCTGGCGCGTCGGCGCGTCGAGTTCGCGTATGCGCTGAACCAGGCCGCAAAGCTGGCGCATCTCCGCAATGGCGCTGTCCAGGCGGTCCGCGGCGTGGCGGACGCGGGCTTCGCATTGGAACAGGAGGTTCGCCGCATCGCCTGTGTCGAGCCGGGGCGGACCCGCGGTGGCGTTGAGGTGGGTGACCGGTGCCGCCATGGTTCAGCCCTCCGGGGTCGTGGAATGTCACAGGACCGAAAGAGGTATGTTACGTTCCTGTAACAATCAACCCCGGCGGGCGCGAAAACTTATATGTAAACTTTTACGTCATTGCGTGCGACCCGATTGGGATCACCGCGACTCGTCAACGACGGGATTGGAGAGCGTCCCGATTCCCTCGATGGTCACGCTGACCGTCTCGCCCGCGCGCAGCCAGCGCTGCGGCTCGCGGGCGAGGCCGACGCCCGGCGGTGTTCCGGTGACGAAGATCGTCCCGGGTTCCAGTGTCATCACCTCGCTCGCCTTGCTGACCAGATGCGCGACGTTGAAGATCAGGTCGTCGGTGCGTCCTTCCTGCATCCGCTCGCCGTCGATGTGCGTCTCCAGGTGCAGGCCGCTGGCGCCCGTGGGCAGTTCGTCGGCGGTGACGATGTGCGGGCCGAACGGGCCGGAGGCGTCTGCGTTCTTGCCCAGGGTCCACTGCTTGCCCGCCTTCTGGTAGTCGCGCACGGATCCCTCGTTGAAAATGGAATAGCCCACGACGTGGTCGAGCGCGCGCTCGGGCGGGACGTGTTTGGCCGTGCGGCCGATGACGGCGACCAGCTCGCCCTCGTAGTCGAACTGCTCGCTGGCCGCGGGACGAACCATGGGCTGGCCGTGCCCGGTGAGCGACGACGCATAGCGCGAGAAGAAAATCGGGGTTTCCGGGATCTTCGCCCCGGTCTCCGCGGCGTGCGCGCGGTAGTTCAGGCCCACGCAAAGGATCTTGGGCGGCACCGGGATGGGCGGCAGCAGGGTCAGCCCGTCCAGCGGGATGGTATCCGACCACGCCACGCCGTCCGCAAGTTCGCGCAGGCGCTCCAGGTTGTCTTCGGCGAACAGGGTCGACCAGTCGCGGGCGAGATCCGGAATCAGCGCGGTCAGGTCGACGACGCGGCCCTCGCGCCGGATCCCCGGGGCGGGCCGGCCGCCCTTGTCGAAGGTCACGAGACGCATGAACACCTCCCGGCGTGGCTTGGCGCTATACGATCACCGCTAGCACAGCCGGCGCCAGTCCTGCTACAAGGCACGCTCAGACGGATTCGGGCAGTCCGGCAGTGTGTTGTGGCGCGCGCCGGGATTGCCGCCATCACAGCGTACGGCCGATCACATCATGGTCTTCGACTTCCTCGTCGGGCGCTCCGGCGATCTCGCCATCGACCTGGGCACGGCGAACACCCTCGTCTTCGCCAAAGGGCGCGGCATCGTGGTCAACGAGCCCTCCGTGGTCGCCATTGCGACGCGCGGCGGTAAGCCGCAGATTCTTGCCGTGGGCGAGGAGGCCCGGCAAATGCTGGGCAAGACGCCGGAGTCGATTCGCGCCATCCGCCCCATGCGCAAGGGCGTCATCGGCGACTTCGAGGCGGCGCAGGCGATGACCGCCTATTTCATCAAGCGCGCTGCCAAGGGCCGCGGCCTGCGCCGGCCGCGCGTGGTCATCTCCACGCCGCAGGGGGCGACGCCGGTGGAGCGCCGTGCGATTCGCGAAGCCGCCGAGGGCTCCGGGGCCGGGCAGGTGTTCCTCATCGAGGAGCCCATGGCCGCGGCGATCGGCGCCGACCTGCCGGTGACCAGCCCGCGCGGCTCCATGGTCGTCGACCTGGGCGGCGGCACCACCGAAGTCGCCGTGCTCTCGCTGGGCGGAATCACAAATGCGGTGTCCGTGCCCGTGGGCGGCGACGACTTCGACGAAGCGATCCACGGCTACGTGCGGCGCGTCCACAACGTTGCCATCGGCGAGGCCACGGCCGAGCGCATCAAGCGCGAGGTGGGCGCGGCCCTGTCGCCCGATCCTCAGGACGAGCTCACCGTGCAGGTCAGCGGCCGCGATCTGATCAGCGGGGTGCCCAAGGCGATCGCGGTCAGCGAGTCCGAGATCGCGGACAGCCTGACCGAGCCGGTCTTCGCCATTGTCGAGGGGGTGAAGAGCGCACTGGAGCGCACCGCCCCCGAGCTGGCCGCGGACATCGTGGACACCGGTCTGGTCCTCACCGGCGGCGGCGCGCTGCTGCGCCGGCTGCCCGACGCCATCCGGGCGGCCACGGGGTTGCCCGTGTCGGTGGCGGAGGAGCCGCTGACCTGCGGCGTCTCCGGGGCGGGGCGCGCGCTTTCCGAGCTCAAGACGCTGAAGACGGTGCTCCAGGACTGAGCGGGGGACACATGAGCGCGAACGAGCACGCCGCCGACGAGGCCGAGACCTTCGCCGAGCTGAGCAAGACGCTGCGCCCGCTCCTGGAAGACGTGGCGCGCCAGGGCGAAACGATCACCTACCGCGATCTCGCCATCAAGGCGAAGGTCGCCTCGCCGCACACCATCCACAAGACCACGCATGCGCTGGAGGCGCTGATCCACGCGGACCACGCCGCGGGACAGCCGCTGCTGGGCGCCGTGGCGGTGAGCCGGACGGGCCGGCCGCAGGTCGGGTTTTTCCAGCTCCTGCACGAACTGGGCCGCTACGACGGCCCGGAGCGCGGCCCCGACGCGGCGGCCCAGCACGACCGCGAGCTGGC
>Ga0207714_1001360_pt1 | contig 15752 bp, 13 predicted proteins | sample PonA232FremontCA_2_FD_187270 | JGI IMG/M metagenome (GOLD analysis project Ga0207714, IMG submission 187270) | Marine sediment microbial community from Fremont, CA, USA - Pond A23 Sediment 2 (SPAdes) | ecosystem: Environmental > Aquatic > Marine > Unclassified | place: USA: Fremont, California... | reverse complement strand
GTTTTTATTGAAACGTTATACTAGTTACACCCGGGCGTGTTGCACAATCAACTCTATCAGCCGGGGCCAGAGAGCCCTGGGTATGGCATGTCCCATTCCCTGTATAATCTCCAATTTTGCATTTGGAATCGTATTGGCAGTATCCCTTCCTGCCTCCACCGGTATAAGGGGATCCGCATCCCCGTGGATCACCAGGGTGGGTAGATTTACACTGGCTAATACCTTCTTCCTGTTACCGGAAGCTATTATGGCGGCAAACTGCCTGGCTACACCGTTAGAATCCAGTCCCCTTTCATAGGATTCCTTTCCCCACTTCCTTGCCAAATCCTCCTCCACCGGATAGGATTTGCCGGAAAAAACCCGCCACATATGCATCCATCCGTCCAAAAAACCCTCCCAGTTGGTGGGCAAGGGGGAATACAGCAATTCCGAGGCCTCTCTGGTGGGAGGTGGCAAATTGGGATTCCCGGTGCTGGAAGCAATGGAAGTAAGTGTCTTTACCCTGTTGGAATGATTGGTAGCCAGGACTTGAGCAATCATCCCCCCCATGGAGATGCCTGCCACGTTTGCGCTTTCTATTTGCAAATGATCCATGAGCCCCACCACGTCTTCTGCCATGGCCTGCAGTGTGTAGGGTGCATATTGTAGCCTTTCACCGGATTGCACCGTAAAAAGGGTGGTGAAATCCGGCATGCCGTAACTGTGGAAATGCGTGGATTTCCCGCAATCACGGTTGTCGAAACGGATCACCCAGAATCCTTGTTCAACCAACTGTTCACATAATTCTTCATCCCAGACCACCATTTGACAGGCCAGTCCCATAATAAGCACCAAGGGGGAGTTATTTTCCTCACCAAAGGTTTCATAAGCTATTTCAATTCCGCTATCCAATTCAACCTTGTATTCGCCACTCCTTTTGACCATTTTAGAAAACTCCTTGCATTCAAACTTTTATTATTGTCCACAACCCGATAACAACAAATCCCACCCCGGCTATCCAGGACAAGTATTTGGTGTCGATGTATTTGGAGACCACCGAACCCAAAAGGACGGCAACTGCGGAAGCGAGCACCAGGGCAAGGGCCGAAGCCAAAAATACTGTTAATTTTGATTTTTGGCCGTCGGTTGCAAAGAGCAAAGTGGCAAACTGGGTTTTGTCTCCCAGTTCAGCCAGAAAGATCGTCCCGAATATGGTGAAAAACAATTTAAGATCCATTCTTATCGTACCTCTTTGTCCGGAAATAATATTTCTGGGCACCACAAAGCATAGGCAATCTAGCCAAGGAAACCTTGGTTGCGAGGGCAATCTCGGCTACGAAGTCGCGAGCAAAATTATCAGGCCTTGAAAACTTATTCTTTCGTAATCACTCCACCCAATATTCACCTGAACACAACTTTGATCTCAACTATATTATTCCACTTGCAAAACAAAACTGCTCAAGATCTCCTTGAAGATACCCCTGTAGCGTTCAAAGGCATGGGGTATCGCTGTACAGGTGATCTTGAATCCAAAACTGCCACTCACAAGCAACACTTCCAGTACTTTTACCCGAACATTTCCTATCTCGTGGGTATAAATCAAGTATTTGCTATCAATGTCATTTATTTTAAAATTTCCGGAAGAAAGTTCGTCAAAATTGAACAAGTATTCTTCCATATCCCGAATACTGTTCTTATAATAATCCTCCAAGGTCAGCCCGCGTGTCAGTGTCTGGACATTCAGGTTCACATTCTCCCTAAAGGTATCCCTTCTCCCCCTGGGCGGACTTAAAGCCACTACCACCGTGTTTCTGTACCTTTCCTTGACATCCCAGCTCTCAGGGAAGGAAATGGAAAAACCGTAATCCCGGTTTTGATAAGTCTGCCACTCTATCCCTTCGGATATAGCTTGATTTGCAAAGGCCAAAACAACAAGGAGATTAATCAGTACTAGCAATGTCAGCTTTTTCATGGATTATTGCACCTATTTTGAATCTGCTTAATTTATCCCGATGCCGGTAAATCCTTTTACCTGCAACATTGGACCCTGAATGATCATGAATGAAGAATTTACGCTGAAAATAGACTATTTTGGATTGGTTTTCAACTTTTATTTCGACTACACCGTGTGCATTATCCTTTCCTTTAGATAGGTGTACCTTTTTTGGGTCTGTGCATTCTTGATGGCCATAGCCAGGGCCTTCTTGGTGCCGATCAACACTACCAGTTTCCTGCCCCTGGTGATTGCGGTATAAATCAAGTTCCTCTGCAGCATCATGTAGTGCTGGGTGAGTACCGGAATGATCACTGCAGGAAAATCCGAACCCTGGGACTTGTGGATGCTAACCGCGTAGGCGTGAACGAGTTCGTCCAATTCACTGTAATCGTAAATTATGCGCTTGCCATCGAACTCGATCAAGACTTCCCGGTCCTGTTCCTCGATATCCACTATCTTCCCTATATCCCCGTTATATATTTCCTTTTCATAGTTGTTCTTTATCTGCATCACTTTATCCGCTACTCGAAACACTCTTCCCCCGCGGCTCAACTCCTTGCTTTGCGGATTCAAATACTTCTGCATTTCCTGGTTCAAGTAGTTCACTCCCACTACCCCTTTATTCATGGGCGAAAGTATCTGAACATCCTTTACCGGGTCCAGTCCGAAGCGCTTGGGGATTCTTTCTCTGCACAAGTACTTTATCTTGTCCAATACCAGCTCCGGATCCTCCTGGGGGACAAAATAAAAATCATCCAGCTTGTCCTCCCTGGCACTCAAGTTGGGGAATTCTCCGGCATTGATGCGGTGCGCATTCAGGACTATGGAACTGTCCCGGGCCTGCCTGAAAATCTCGTTCAACTGAATAACCGGGATCTTGCCGGATTCGATCATATCCTTTAATACGTTGCCGGCTCCCACAGATGGTAATTGATAGACATCCCCGACAATAATCAGGGTCGCCTCGTCAGGGACCGCCTTTAACAAATGATGCATCAGTACTGTATCCACCATGCTGGCTTCATCCACAACCAGGAGATCACACTCCAAGGGATTTTGTTCATTTTTCTTGAAACTGCCTTTTTGAAAATCAAACTCCAGGAGCCGGTGAATAGTCTTGGCAGTATAACCCGTGGATTCATTCATCCTTTTTGCCGCTCTACCCGTGGGTGCGGTCAAGACCACCCTGGCGCCCAGGACCGAAACTATCCTCAAGATGGCGTTCAAAAGAAAACTCTTTCCGGTTCCGGGCCCCCCGGTTATAACCAGGATCTTTTCCCTCAATGCGCTCGTCACCGCCTGCACCTGCTTGGCAGCCAGCTGCATGGAATACTTCTCCTGCACCCATTTTATAGCCTTCTGGGTATCCACCTGCCTCAAGGACTTGAAGGTGTTGATAAACCTGTTCAGTTTATTCGCAATACTTTGTTCCGCATAATAGAATCCGGTCAAAAACACGGCCCTGTGTGTGTTGGATTTATCGTCATCCGGAGCTATATCTTCGATTACCACCCTGTTTTCAGTAACTACGGTGTCTATTGCGTCAACAATGATCTGCTCCCTGATATCAAGCATATCCATGCACTTTTGAACCAGCAGGTCATAGGGATAGTAGACATGCCCTTCTTCCGAGGTCTGATTCAAGACATACAATACTCCTGCCCTGGCCCTTAATTCCGACTCCTTCTCAAATCCCAGTTTTTCCGCAATCTGGTCAGCGGTAACAAATCCTATACCGAATATATCAGTGGCAAGGCGGTAGGGATTTTCCTGTACCACCTGTATTGAATCATTGCCGTAAGTCTTGAATATCTTGACCGCATAAGTAGTGGAAACACCGTGGGCCTGCAGAAACAGCATCACTTCCCTGATCTCTTTTTGCTCCTGCCAGGCCTGCTTGATCATCTCTATTCTTTTATATCCGATCCCCTCTACTTCCACCAGCTTGTCCGGGGACTGGTCAAGGATTTGAATAGTATCCTCCCCGAACCTTTTTACGATGCGCTTGGCCATGACCGGTCCCACACCCTTGATAAGGCTGGATGCCAGATATTTTTGAATACCGCTGGCATTTGCAGGGGTCTTGCAATTACAGTAATTAATTTTGAATTGGGGCCCGTACTGGGGATGATTCTGCCACTCACCCCTCATTTGCAGGACCTGGCCCGGCAAGGGGGAAACAATATTCCCGATAACAGTCACCAGTTCCCTTTGTCCCTGGACCTGCACCTTGGCCACGGTATACCCGTTGTCCTCGTTTACATAGGTAATCCTCTCTATCTGACCCTGCAGGTACTCATCAATATGGTCGCCTTTTCTTGTGTTTTCCATTTATTGACTCATGTCCCGGTTTAAAACCTTGTAAGGGTTCATGGTTTCTCGTTCCTTGTTCTTGGTTCTTGGCTAGTCCTGATCCCACTGGCACAGGAATATACACTAAAACATTTCCAGACTCAAATCCCACTGGGTGCTTTGCACGGCTTTTTTGTTCTAGAATTCAATTAGTTGTTTGTATTTGAATTTTTTCTTGTTGCAGGAATAAAATTCGAACGTCGAACCTAGAACACTTGAATTATCAAATCCACAAATTTATTGCCTAAAGCCGATATAATGTTTACAATCTCCCTTGGATCTTTTATTGAGTGTATCTCCAACTAGTAATTTTTCAAAGACGATAGAAAATGCCCAAAAATTCACCTCATATCACATTGCCCAGAGCTCAGATAGCGGAAAGGGTGCTGAAGCTTTCCCAGGCGGAAATACTGGAATGGCCCGAACATATCCAGGAAATAGCCCTGGATCTGGCTAACGAACTCTTTTTGATTCGATACAATCCCTTTATCACACCCAAAATGGTGTACAAAAACGTTATCGATCGTTTGAAAAGGGAAATCCCGGCTATACAGGAAGATTACTCCGCCAAGCTGCAATCCGGGCTTAATGAATTCTGGCAAGAGTTTGTAGCGGATCAGAATTTCAAGTCCAAACTAGTCAAACGCCTGGGTGAACTCATTCCTGGGCATCAAATCGTCACCTCCCCCAACGCCCTGGTGGAATCCTCCACTGATGCAACGGATCTCAGGATGCAGGTCCCTTTGTTATTGGTGGCTCCTCAAACGACCCAGGATGTCAAGAATATTATCTCCCTGGCAAACGAGATGCAGTTTTCCATAATCCCCCGGGGCGGAGGATCCGGATTAACCGGTGGAGCTGTTCCCACTCAAGCAAGGTCGATAATACTCAGCTTGAGCAGAATGAAGTCCATTATAAGTGTTGACCCTGATAAACAAGAACTATGTGCCCAATCCGGGGTGATAACCCTGGACGCGATTGAGGCTGCCAACAAGAAAGGACACCTTTTGACCATAGACCCCGCTTCCAAGGCCTCTTCCTCTTTAGGGGGCAATATATCGGAAAACGCGGGAGGCCCTCTGGCCTTTGAATACGGCACCACGCTGGATAATATCCTCAATTTCAAAATGATCACTCCGGCCGGGGAATTGTTAAAGATAGAAAGGCCCGAGCATACGCGCCACAAAATACTTCCAGAGGAAGAGATCAGCTTCAATATCCTGGACGAAGAGGACAATTTACGGGATCAGGTCAACCTGCTGGGCAAGGACATTCGTTCCTCCTGGCTGGGCAAGGATGTCAGCAACAAGTACCTGGGCGGACTGCCCGGAGTTCAAAAAGAGGGAGTGGATGGGATCATCACTGAAGCCTGCTTCACAATCCATCCCAAGTTGGAGCATTCCCAAACCCTGTGCCTGGAATTCTACGGCAATTCCATGCAAAATGCCATGCTGGTGATAAAGGAACTGGTAAGACTAAGGGACAAGATCCGGGAAAAGCGCGAAAGTGTTAAATTATCCGCTCTAGAGGAATTTGGGTCCAAATATGTACAGGCAATAGAGTACAGGAAGAAATCAAACCTGTACGAAGGCGAGCCCATATCCGTACTCTTGATGCAGCTGGACTCCTTTGATCCTGGAATGTTGGCCAAAAGGACGCAGGATGTGGAAAACATTGCCCGGGAATACCACAACGTGGATGTATTCAAGGCGAGAGACGAGCAGGAGGCCAAGCATTTCTGGGAAGACAGGCACAAACTGAGTGCTATTACCAAAAGGACCAGCGGATTCAAGATAAACGAGGACGTGGTCATCCCCATTGATTTCATCCCGGAATTCTCCATGCATATTGAATCCCTGAACTTGTACTATTTGGCCCTTGCCTACAGGAATGCCCTGCTCCGGGTAAATGCCCTGGAAGGCACCGACCCGGGAGATGAATTTATAGACATGGAACTAAATTACTGCTCCCAGATCTTTAACGAGCAAGTGGGTGTCGACGATTTGGCGGAACAGGAACTGGAACTGCAGATCCACTACTTCTTTCGGGATCTCAACAGCAGGTATCCGGAACTGCAAGCCGAATTCAAGGAAATAGAACAGGATCTGTTCAACACCAGGATCATGATTGCCAACCACATGCACGCCGGAGACGGGAATTGCCATATAAACATCCCGGTAAACTCCAACAACACTGAAATGTGGCGTCTAGCCGAGGAAGCTGCAAAAAAAATCTTCAATATAGTTTTGGAGCTGCATGGTTCCATTTCCGGGGAGCACGGGATTGGCATCACCAAGATAGCCTATCTTCCGGAAGAAAAACTAAGCCTGCTCAAAGACTATAAATCCAAATGCGATCCCAATAATATCCTGAACCCGGAAAAATTAACCCAGAAAAATCCGGAGTCCACTGCATATACTTTCTCATTCAACGGCCTGATACAAGACTTGAACAAATCCTACTTCCCCAGGAAGGAAAAATTAATAGACTTTTTGCAAAATATCCAAATCTGTTCCAGATGCGGCAAATGCAAGAGTGTCTGCCCCATGTACTATCCGGAAGAGGGTTATTTGTACCATCCCCGCAACAAGATCATCAGCCTGGGTGCCCTGCTGGAAGCCCTCTATTACACCTACATGGTTCAGGGTAAAACAGACAAGAGACTCTTGAAACAGTTACAGGATCTCTTGGAACGCTGTACCTTGTGTGGAAAATGCTGCAGTGTTTGCCCCGTAAGTATAGACATGCCGAATCAAATCTCCAACATGCGAAGTTTCCTGGAAGAACTGCCCCAAGGCGGACAGCATCCTGTAAAATATTCTGTTTTGAGCTATCTGCACCAGAATCCCGGGCGTATAAGCAAGGCAGCCAAAATCGCTTCCCTGGGGCAAAGACTACAAAACAAGACCTGGGGAAAAATACCCAAACAAATAAGGCAAAATTTCCAACATCCGGCATTCAAGGATTTACTCCCGGAGCTGGAATACCACAACCTGGAGGAGATGCTGGACCTAAGCCGGGGAAGCATATTTTATTCCCCATACGACAAGAGATCCGGAGCAGGGGATGTATTCTACTTTCCAGGGTGCGGCTCCAGCCTGTTTTATCCGGGTATAGCCCTGGCCAGTATCTATCTTATGCACAAGATGGGTATTAACGTAATCATTCCAGACAAACACATGTGTTGCGGATATCCCTACTTGGCCTCTGGATACAGGAAGGAATACACTGAGAACCAAAAAAGAAATGAACAAAATATCCAGGATATTCTGCATAACAGAGAAGATCAGGAAATCCACCCACAGTACCTGTTAACTTCCTGTGGTACATGCAGAGAGGCACTCGGGGGTTACGATCTGACTCCGGGCAAAGAGAACAAATTGCTTCACAGGGATATCACCCAGTTTTTGATCCAGATATTATACGCCCAGAACATGGATAACGATATCAATGCACTACAGGAAAACTCACCCAATTTTCTCCTGTATCATCCTGCTTGCCACAATGAGTGGGTAAATGTTCCCACTAACACGGGCAAAAATATATATGCACAAAAGCTGGGGGAACTACTACTTTCCCAAATTGTTATCAGCCCCGGATGTTGCGGGGAAAGCGGCCTTAGTGCCATGACCTCGCCGCAGATATACGAGACCCTGAAAGACAGGAAACGCATCCAATTGGGATCTGATCTGGAAGATTACCCCAAAGACAGGCCTGTTATCGTGGGCTGTCCTTCCTGCAAGGTGGGATTGAACAGGATTTTCCGCAACATGGATAATGACAGGCATGCCTTGCATACAGTCGAATACCTGGCCAGTTTGTACTCCGGAAGTAACTGGCGGGAACTCGCAATAAAGGAACTGAAAGAATCCAAGCAATTATGCGCTACTTAGGAATAGATTTCGGACTAAAGCGAACCGGACTCGCCATGACCGATGCTGCGGGTACACTGGCTTTCCCGTTGAAGACCTTGTACAAGAAAACTAACCGGCAGTTCTGGGATGAACTGCTGGATACCATAAATCATGAAAAGATCGATGCCCTGGTGGTGGGGATGCCATTTGATCTCTACGGACAGGAAACCGAAATTACTGTTCAGGCAAAAAACTTTATCCGTCGCATCCAAAAGAAAAGCGGACTTCCGGTTTATACTGTAAATGAAACATGCTCCTCCATAGAGGCGAAGGAACAATTAAAACAAGCAAATGTTTCCAAGTACAAGTTGAACCAATACCTGGATCAACAAGCAGCAGTGGTGATCCTGGAAAGCTACTTGAATTCGCGGACGTTATATGAAGTCTAAGATTTTACTGGTTTTATTGTGTGTTTTAATACTATTGTTAACCGGGTCCCTGTATATATATCACTACGTGTCACTGCCCATCCAATATCCAGGTGAAGAAAAAACCTTAACTATTTATCCAAACTCTGGTTTCTCCACTATCCTGGATAAGCTGCATTCAAAGGGCATCCTGGAAAATAAATCCCAGTTCCGGATGTTGGCTAAAATCACAGGTAAGACTTCTTTGCTCAAAGCGGGCGAATACAGGATTAATACCGGATGGTCCAGATTGAAACTATTGCGGGTGCTTAGCAAGGGGCAACTAGTATTGCACAAGCTACAAATCCCAGAAGGACTGGCTTGGTGGGAAATTGCAAAGAAAGTGCAAAAAAGCGGACTTGCCAGTTCAAAATCCTTTCGCAGGGCTGTACACAATCAGACATTGTTAAACAGGTATAATATCCCCGGAAAAACCGCAGAAGGATTTCTGTTTCCAGAGACCTACAAGATTTCCAAAACCTTTCGCGATAGCGGCAAACATATTGTGAAAATCATGTTAAGGGAATTCCGGGAACAAACCAGGAGGCATTTATGGGGAGACCAAATGCCAAGTCCCAAAAGGATCCAAAACATAGTCATCCTGGCCTCAATGGTGGAAAAGGAAACAGCCCGACTTGACGAGATGAGGAAGATCGCAGGGGTATTCAAGAATCGCCTGGAAAAAGGGATGTATCTGCAGTGCGATCCCACGGTGATTTACGGGATCGGCCGGAATTTTGACGGCAATCTGCAAACCCCGGACTTAAAAAATGCCTCCAATCCGTACAATACCTATCGTCATTTCGGACTCCCTCCCACCCCGATATGTTCACCCGGTATCGCCGCTCTCAAGGCGGCAAAAAATCCGGAGGAGCATTCCTATCTATACTTCGTGTCCAAGGGAAACGGAGAACACAAGTTCAGCCGCAACCTGAGGGATCACAATCGAGCTGTCAGGAAGTACCAGTTGAACTAGACCGGATATGGAATTAAGCGGTATTTTATTCTTACAATAGGATAGAACTGCAGATAGGGGTAAAAGTTACTGGCAATCCAATTTGTTCTTGAGATATTGAAGAGTTACGTATTCGACTATGTCGTGAGCATCTAGCTCAACCGGATCAGTCCGGATCTTGCTGTCCACCATTCCGTCTTCTCCCTTGCTTCCTACAAGGAAAGCCACATTTTCAATAGTCTTGTTATCAGTGGTGCGAAGGGTTAAATCAGTCGAGGAGTTGGTAGCGTTAAACTCGCATATCTTGCCCAAGTTGGTGGCGTTTCTGTAAAAAAGATCGTCATTCCATGGATCAACTGTATGCCCCACGGTCTCCAGAGACTCAGGGAGTGTGCCATTTATCATGGCAGATCCAACTATCTCCTGGCGGGCGGTTTGAACGACCTCTTTGCCCTTTTCATACTGGCTCCAATGCAGGCTTTGCAGTATAGCCGGATAGATTGCGCTAATCACCAGACCTACAACTATAAGCGCCAGAGAGAGTTCAATAATGGAAAAACCGTTGTTTTTTTTTATTCTGTTCATCTGAGGGTATTTTTAATTAGTTCCCATCCGGAAATTAATAATTTCCGGATACGGAAACAGCAAGTTTTCAATTCGGAAATTAGATTTTTTTTCGTTTGACAAGAAAATCAAGAAATTATGAGGAGGCGTATCTTAATACGTCGACGAGTAATTTTGAAGATTGACGAAGTCAAACTTCAATTTGGCAATTTCCGGATGAAAACTAATTAAAACAGCCGCTAACCAACTTGGCAAGCGGCTGTGCATTAGAATTTGTTTCTATCTGTTTAACCGTCCAGATTCCAGTATAATTTGATATATTCATTTGTACCGTTGTCGTACCTATTTGAAGCCCGGACTCTACCTGTGCTGGCGTTTTCATCATCGTAGGTCTCGTCTGCCTTGCGGGCATATGCTGGAGGAACGTGTGTATAGGCTACTATGTTTTGTTTTTCAACATAATTCCCGCCCCAATTGATATTAATATCTGAGGGACCTACAGAACCACCACCATCTATGCTACTATTATAAACTGCATACGAAGCGTTCATCTCGCCATCAAAAGGATGGGTATTTTCAGACGTGGTGATCATACCCTCATTGTACAGATCGGGTAAGATGCCCTGCTCTCCGTTTTTGGTTCCGTTGTGAATATAATTTTCACTCTCGGTAGCATTTGGATAAATACCTATCTTGTCCTTGTACAAAGCGACGGCAGTATCCAATTCTTCCAGGTGTTGGTTGAATTCTACTGATTTCGCCTTATCCTCAACAGCACTGGATTTGAGTACAGCAGTCATGATTATCCCGATTATGATAAGAACAATTGCAATTTCCACCAGTGTAAAACCTTCTTCAGCCTTTTTTCGCCTGTAAAAATCAAAATTCATACCTATAGCCTCCTTAATTTTAACTAATAAAAAAAATAAATATTTTTGTGATCAACTGCTTAATTTAGAAAATTCAACATGTTTACAGTTTTTCCACGGGACAAGATATCTTTATTATTTTATCGACTTATAAAATAAAAACTTTAGATATTTTTTAAAATTACTAACTTGTTTGATAACTATGTAAGCTGGTCAAACTAAAAACTCATTTTCACTCAAACACAGATTCCAATTTCCGGACATTTTTGTTCAACGGTCTATTTGAAAGCAATCTTTTGTAAATTTCCCGTGCTTGTTTCTTCTTTTCCTGTCTCAGAAGAGTCAGAATCAGATTCACACGGCTTTCCACATCCAAAGGCCTGATGGAGAGGGCTTGTTTGAATAAATTCTCCGCTTTTTGCGCCTTGTTTTTTTGTAAATACATTACTCCACGCCATTTCAAGGCCAAAAAACTCCTGGAGCCAATTATACTGTCCAATTTTTTCAAGTTTTTTTCCAATTTATCCCACTGTCTGGTTTTTAAAAACCTTTTCAACCTTTGTTCCAAATTGGAGATACGAACATTCTTATTATTCCTTTTGGAAAAAAAGTCAACATCTTGTGCTTGAGTTTTGTGTTGGTTTATTGTTTTTTTTATCGTATCTTTGCTTTTTGGAGTGTTCTTTTTATGCAAAGAAGTGCTTTCGTGTTTATTTGATGCACTCTCTTCCATGTTCTGAACAATTTTATCTTTCTTTGTATAAGTGCCTTTTCTTTTTTCTTGGGGAGTATTCAAAATATTAACCTGTTTTAATTGGCTTAAATCCGAATTATTTCTTGTTTTAATTGGATTATAGTAAGTCCTGGAGATATTTTCTTTGATCTCGTATGTTGGGTTTATAGCTCCACTTGCTTTACTATCAGTTTTTGTATTTTGATTCAATCCCGTATAATTCATAAAAATGAACACTACTGCGATAGTGCCAAATATACTGACAAAAAAAATCCTGGCATTTCTTTTCGGTCTTGTTTTCCCTGTTGCCGAAAAGTGTGAAGATTTCCGCTCAATTTCTCTTTTATCCAATTCCTGTAAGCTCTTGTAAATAAGGCTCATGAAACAACCCTTATTTTCATAATCACTACCATTTCCCGTACCTCTATTTGTTCCGAAGAGGACCCCAACAAGGAACTCAATATTGGAATATGGGAAACACCGGGAAAGGATTTATTGGATTCACTGGAAGTTTTGTCTATAAGACCTCCCAGTATTACTGTATCTCCGTCCCTGACCCTGACATTGGTACTCAAGTTCTTTACATCCACCCTGGGCAAGGAAATCTTGTCACCCTCTTGGTTCACGCTTTGCAATTGCAGGCTTCCAGGGTCTATTTGGCTTTTAATGGGAAAAATCTGCAAATCCACTTTTTGGTTCTCTTTTATAAAAGGTACCACTCCCAGCATGATTCCGTCGAAGATGGTGTCTACCTGAACAGATGACTCTCTATTGATCCTATTGTCATCTGTGTAGGAACTTTGCTGATTTACGCTCCGTATATAATTTTGTGAAGATCCGGAAGTAAAAAGTGCGGATTGGTTGTGTTTCACCCTTAGTAGCGGACTGGAGACTATGGAGACGTCCCCGAAGGATTGCAGGGCTTGTACCGCCATAGATAATGATGTCCGTTCCTGATTGCTACCCTGGTTGGAGTCTCCGCCATGAACTACGGTAAGGGGCATTGATCCGCTATCTCCTGTCCAACCAAGGTCGATATTCAATCCTTTTCCATCCAGGAAACGCTCGGTTAGAACCGACCAATCTATTCCCAACTTATTGCTGTCGCTTAATTTCACCTCGATAATCCGGGCATCTATAAGCACTTGGTGGGACATTTTCTCTTTCAGCCTATTCAACATCTTGGCTATAGTTTTGATTTGAGATCTGGAAGCCTTGATGTGAAGAGTCCCGCTGGTCGGATCAAGAGTAAAATAACCTTCCTGCCTGTTGCCTTCATTTTGCAGTATATTCTCTATATTGTTCTGGAGATGATGATAAATAGATCCTGACTCAACTCCTTTACCCAATGATGAGTTGATCTTGAACTGACCGGAAAAATTGGTAGCCTGATTGTTATTATTGTTGTTATTCCCAGAACCCATTTCCCCCAGGACATTGCCACCTGCGTTTATGTCCACCGAAGTCTTGGTATTCAGAAAACCCAACTGAAAGGTTTCTTCTATGTATTTTTTTATGTGCAGGACATTGTTATTGACCTCCCAGGTAAGATTATAGGCCTTGAGCAACTTGTTCATTACTGTATAAGAGGGTGTATTCTGAAAGTTGACAGTTACTTCACTATCCAGGGAAACCTCGGGGTCTATAACCAAATTAAGACCAGCGTTCTTGCTGATTATATAAAGTATTTTCCTTAAGGGTTCCTGGGTAACCGACAGGGAAATGGGAGTTTCCTTCAAGGGATTGTAACTTGGAACCACAGGTTGAGGATAGGTTTTCTTCCCCCTTTCATGGGTCTTTTCCAGTTCACGCTCTTTTTGGCGCATTTTGTTCAGCTTCTTGTTGTGTTTTTGAAGTCTTTGCTGCTTATTCTCCTCGTCTGTAGCAATTCCTTTTTGATGAGTTCCGGAACAGGAAGACATCGCAAAAACAAACAATGTTAATATAACTAAAAGGTACAACTGGTGTTTTATTTGCATGACAACCTCATTGATTTCTAATATTATTTGCTCAAATATACAGTTTCCGGGTCTTTATAATAGATTCTCTTCTCTTTGCCATTGTCTGCTATCAACAAAGAATCCTTGTTTATTGCCTTGATCTTTTTCCCCCCGGGCAACATATCCCCGGAAGTGTAAATATTCTCGTTAACCACTGCATATTTTTTATTCTGTCCGATGAATATCATACTGACTATTAAATCCGGCACTTTTTCAAGTTTTATCTCCTTGACCGGACAAGCAAAAAGATTTTTAATATGCCTACCCCTGTCCTCATCCAAGTCCGGAAAAATATTAAAGGCAGTTTTCAATGGCTCGGTATTTATCTGGAGTTTTTTCACTGAAAAATCCTTGCCTCTTCCTGATACTTTCAAATTGCTTGTTCCTTTTGATGCAAAGACGGTATATAAATAAAAACAAGAGACAATAAGTAGAATAGCAACCAAACCCCATTCTAAAGCTATATATTTTCTTTTGTAATGCATAGTTGAATAAACCTGCTCAATAGCTCCTTGATAATCCACACCCTAGACGCTTACATCACGTTTGCCCTGTTCTCGTTATACTCCATACTTAAGGTGAAGGAATTTTGCATTTTGCTAACAAACTCTTTATTCATTATTTTAAACCCTCTTTTTTTCATATTCAGAATCAGTCCGGAATAACTTTCTTGGGCAGAAAAGGGTGCCGATTCTATAGTCCCTTCTATATGAATCCTGAAGGAATTCTTGTGGTCTTTTATTTCCAACCTATCCAGATTGATTTTCTCCCCTTTGGATTCAGCAATTCCATTCCAAACTGATACCAGGGCAGGAGTTTTGGAAATAGCCAGCACATTTCCGGCAACCTTCTGCATCCCTCTCATTTCCTTCGCGTGTTCAAACTCGACCTGTTTTATTTGATTGGAGAGTTGTTCCTGCAAAGCCGCTACTTTTCTCTCGGTATCGCTTACTTGCTTTTGAAGCTGGAAAAAATCAGATGTAGACTTCCCTGCCATTACGCCGCCGCATAGAATAAAAAACAGCAGCAGTACCAGGAGCCATTTCCTCCCCTTTTCCAAAGACCTGTAAACCTTTTCCTCCCCAGGAGCCAAGGCGAAATGCAAGGGAAGCGCAGGCAAAAGTTCTGGAAGCGAAGAATAGATTCTTTTTCCCTTAATGAGGTATTCTTTCCTATAGGACTGCTCTATTTCAGTATCCAGTTCTTCAGTGTTTAAGGCTTGCTGATTCAGGCATTCCAGCAAGACAAGCCTGTCTATGCTGCAGCCCTGCCAATTGAGCATCCGGATATCGTCCTCCACAAACCCGAGTCCCTCCTGCAGGGAGTTCAAGGTATTATCTCTCAAGTGATAACTCTTGAACTGAACAATTCGATTTTTTCTTCCATAGATAACCACTATTGCGTTATTACTGTACAGTGCTACCGCGTGATCCGTGCTTTGATCCATTTTCGATACAAGTCCCAGGAGAACCGTTCCCGGATCGAAATAAATCAATCCATAAGGATGTTGCTCGTAAATCTTTTGCAGGGAATTGTATCTTTCAGCTGGGACTATTCCGTAACTGACCCTGGTGATTCCCTTTTCCTGCCTATGCTTTGCATAGATCAAGAGCCTGTCTTCATCCTCGAGTTTACCTTCGTCTTCCAAACGTTTCCTGACAAGTAGAGATGCATACTTGTAATCCCCCTGAACATCCAGGGTGCCCATATCAAAAAAACCCGAAAAATCAGTAAAATAGAACAAATAAGACTCGATTCCCTCAATTCCCTGGACTTCTTGTATACCTTGTTCCGAGGCAAGGTACAGGCTATCCTGTATATTCAACAGGCAACTTGAGGGTGTCTCAAGTAATGATTTCCAATTGGATTTATACTTTTCCATGATAACTCCCATGCCCTGGCGGCCACAACGAATGATGAAAAGTCTTATTCTACACCTTAAAACCTTAAAACTCTAAAACATAAAACTTTTTTCATGTTAAC
>Ga0207714_1001359_pt1 | contig 15759 bp, 11 predicted proteins | sample PonA232FremontCA_2_FD_187270 | JGI IMG/M metagenome (GOLD analysis project Ga0207714, IMG submission 187270) | Marine sediment microbial community from Fremont, CA, USA - Pond A23 Sediment 2 (SPAdes) | ecosystem: Environmental > Aquatic > Marine > Unclassified | place: USA: Fremont, California... | reverse complement strand
TATTTTTTATTTGAACCCTTAAAAAGATCTGCAGGATACTTGCTTTTATTTAATTCCACCTTGTTTTTTAATGCCTTAGACAAATCAATATCATTCATTTGAGCAAATCTTAACACAAAAAACAAGACATCTGCTAATTCTTGTTTTATATTTTCTCTGCTTTCTCTTCTATTGATTAATTCCTTTACTTCATCTAGATCTTTAAAACGAAATAATTCGATCAACTCAGAAGCTTCAGTAATTATTCCAATACTTAGATCTTTGGGATTATGATATTTCTCCCAATCTCTAGCATCACAAAATTTTTTAACTATATTTTTTAAATCATCAATAGTATTTTCATGATCCATATTATCACACCTACCTTGTTAAATTATTCAAAACCATGTTTTTTTCTATGTTTACTTAAAAGCCAAATATCGAGCTTGTTTGCATCAGGAAGTAATATCCTTTCATTTTGATATTTTTTGAGCTGAATTCCTATTTTGCTTTTTGAATCAATATGTTGATTAAGAATAATTTTGTAATCTTTGTTCAAAGAAATATATCCATTTTCAAAGGCTATCTTATGTAAAACACAAAAACAAATACATTTTTTTATTTAATCTGTTATCTTCATTTTCTGGCTAAAATACTAATGTGATATTTTATTTCTTTTTTATTTTGAACTAAAAAATATATTAGATAGAATTTATATTATTAAGTAGTGCTATTTCTTAGATTCTTTAATTTTTATTTAATTCCTTCTAAAATATTATATTCTTTGTCATAATCTATCAATATATCAAATTATCACACATTTATTTTGTTCATTAATATATATTTTGATACCAATAAATATAAATCCCGCCCTTAATAAATTTAAATAATCTACTTGTATGTGGAACACTTATTATTTATAATCTGAAGATCAAATTGGAGTTAGTATTACTTTGAAAAAATTTATTAATCGTTATAGATTATCAAAATCAAATTTCCACTGTATTGATCCTAATTGAATACCTTGGAAAGCTTTTGTAACTAATTTATATTTTTTTATTTTAAAATTTAACTTTTATAGAATTCCTTTAATATTCCATGTAATTGTAATATAATGACTTTAATGAGCAAAAATTTTATAAAAGTTGGTGAAGGCAAATTGAATGAGCTAATAGACATAAAAACCAGTATGCCCTGTAATGACAGCAACTTAGTGATTAGAAAAAGACTATTTAATATTATTGATAAAAAAATAAATGACCAAAGTAGGTTTATGCTAATTTCTGCCCCGGCGGGATATGGAAAAACCACATTAATTTCACAATGGTTAAAAGAAAAGAACTATACTAAGGCTTGGCTTTCATCCTCAGAAGCTGATAGTGATATAGGTTATTTTTTTTATGGTATTATAGCCGCCTTAGAAAAAATTAATGGTACAGACTTTACTGGTTTAAAAGAAATAATCAATATGTCAACTTGGCCAGATGTTGAATCTTTAATATCAACTTTTATTGAAGATATAATCACTATTCAGGATAATTTTGTGTTAGTTATAGATAATTATCATTTAATCAATAATCAATATATACATGATTTTATTGAAAAGTTAATTATGTATATATCTAATAATATGTATCTAATAATCGTAACTCGAGAAGATCCCCCATTAAACTTAAATCGTTATAAGTTGAATGGACAGATGAATGAGATTAGAATTGATGATTTACGTTTCAAATTAGATGAAACTATTGATTTATATAATAAGGCCTTAGGCCTAAAAATAGAGAAATCTTATATAAAAAAAATACATAATAGATCTGAAGGCTGGATTTCAGGCATAAAATTGGCAAGTATAAATGTAATGGAAAAAGGTGAAGCAGAAGTTCATAGATTTATTAATGACTTTTCTGGTAGTCATTCTTATATAATAGATTATTTGCTTGAAGAGGTACTAGCTGGATTAGACAACAATACTAAAGAATTTCTTTATAAAACATCAATAGTGGAGAACTTATGTCCAGGATTATGCAATTATTTAACCGAAAGAAATGATAGTGATAAATTTTTAAAAGAGTTAGAAAAAATGAACCTATTTATTTTCCCAATAGATTTAAATAGACAATGGTATAGATATCATCGCTTATTTAGAGATTCCCTAATAAGCAGTTTGCACCCTTCGTTAAAAAATGAATTACATCTTAAGGCTGCCGAATGGTATAATGAAGCAGGTTTTTTCAGAAATGCTATTAATGAAGCTATCAAAGCTGAAGATTATAAACTTGTAATAGAATATATTATAAATTCTATCCCTGAATATCTGGAACAGGGTAAAATAAATGTACTGCTAAGATTGTTAGAATTAGTTCCTGAAGAATATATTATAAATAATGGTCTTCTTTTAATTTTAAAAAGCTGGTCACTATTTGTAACGGGAGAAACCAGAGATGCTTTGTTTTATTTAGATTTAATTAAAAGAAGACCAGAACTAATAAATGAGCATAATAAAAGTAAATCCTTAATACTTGAATCCCTTTCTGCATTAATAACAGATAGTAGTTATGTAGGTAAAGACCTAGAAAATATCAATGTCAATAATACACACGATAAACTATTTAAATTAGGATCACTAGGGCAAATCTATGCCTCTCAGGGGTATTTACAGCAGGCTGTAAGCACATTTGAAGAGGCCTATTATTTAGCTAGAGAAACTGGACAAAATTTTATGGAAATTCTCACATTAACAAACTATATATTGATGCTTAATCAAACAGGAAATTTAAAAGAAGCATTAAAATTATGTGAGTATAATATGAATAGATTTTTAGATGATAGAAATATAGACTCAATAGCTAAACTACTTTATATTCCATTTGGAATACTTTATTATGAGATGGCTAATTATCAAAAGTCAAAAGAGTTTCTTAAACTGGGTATAGAAATGAGTGAAGAGCAAGATCTTGTATATGTATTTTACTATTCAAACTTATACCTTGCTAAAACTCTTTTTAATTTAGGGGAGAAAGAAAAAGCCATAGAAATAATTGACAACACAATTTTATTTACTAATCATCATAATATGATCTCAAAAAATAAAGAAATAGAAAATTTGAAAAGGGAATTTGAATTTTGCATGAATGGTTTTGTTTTATCAGATGAAAAAATATATTTCTATGAAGAAATATGTAATAATGATATTTCAACAGTAAACATTAAGTATGTTTTGACATATTGCCGTTTTCTATTTCATAATAGTGAATATGAAAAAGCACTAAATTATTTAAAAAAGATAAAAGATTTTAAGAACAACAAAAAAATAATTGGTGAAAGAATTACATGTAATTTGCTTTTAGCACTTATTTATTATAATTACGATCAAGAAGAAAAAGCCAAGATGTTTTTACAAGAATCAATTAAAATAAAGGGGGATGAAAGATATCTTACTGTCTTTGTCAATGAAGGGGAATCTATTCTTCCTTTAATATCAAATTTTAAAGATGTTGTCCCTAATTTTTTTGAAAAAGTTAAAGAATTAGTTGGAAATGGTTCTTCAGATAATACTTCATCGAAAAATTTATCTGGCCAGGATAAGCATATCGATTCTTTGACAGAAAGAGAAACAGAAATTTTAATACTTGTAGCAAAAGGTTTAACTAATAAAAAAATTGCTGAAAAACTTTATATTACTGCCGGAACAACTAAGTGGCATTTGAGCAATGTCTATTCAAAACTAGCTGTTAATAAAAGAACCCAAGCTGTTGCTAAAGCTAAAAAACTAGGCCTTTTAGAATAAATAATATTTAAGTTATTAACCCTTACTTTTAAAAAGTAAGGGTTTTTTTAATCCCTAACCTTTGTCAGGTGTTATATAGACGAAATTAAGATAGAATTAATATAAGGAATAGGAAATATATAATAATACTTATTAGGGAGGTCTATATGAAAAATTATGAAATAGTAATAAAAGATTATATCCAAAGTAAAAGATTTGATACATCCAATGGAGTTAAAAAATTGGAAACAGTCAATGGTTGTACCAAAATATACGTCTTTGTAGATCAGGCAGCTTTACATTCTATATTGAGAAAAATCAGGGACATGGGGTTAATATTATTATCAGTAAATCTAATAAATACCGAAAATAAGGGGTGATCAAATGAAAAAAATGTTAATTATAATAATTATATTAGTGATGGCTTATAGTACTACTGTAAACGCTCAAGGTTCTTCAGAAGGAGGCTTTCTAAATATGGTAAATATTAAAAAAAGTATTAGTATAGAAAATATCAGTCAAATAGAAGCAAAATTTACAATCGGAAGAATTACAATATATGAAAGCAATAATGAAATGATTGAAATAACTGGATCCATATCAGGAAATTCTAGCAAAGGAATAGAACTTAAGAAACTAGGAGATACAATCTATATTGAACAAAAAACAGGATATTTCCCTATAAAGGTAGGTATTACAAAAATTTTTATTGGAATTCCAGCTAATTATAGTAATGATTTAACTATACAACAGCTAACAGGAAAACTTTCAATTAAAAGTATAGACATTGATACTCTTAATATAAAAACCTCTGCAGCATCTACTCTAGTCGATGATATTCTTTTTAAAAATCTAAATTTGAAAGCCGGTTCAGCTTCAAGTGATATTAATCTAAAGAGAAAGAGTGGCAATATATTCGTTGATTCTAGTGTTGGTAGGGTTAACATAGATATAGAAGAAGTTTCTGGTGACATAAGATTTGAAGGAGGTACAATGGGAGGTAAATTAGTAATTCCAAAAAATGCCGTGTCCGAAATAATTAATATAGGTAATAACAATTGCAAAATAAATGCTCATACTTCTGAAAATAAGAATTATAGGATAATTATAAAAGCAGGAGTAGGTAAAATCAAAGTTACAAATAAAGAAAAAATTAGTTATTAAAATAAAAATTAATATATGTAAAAAAATAATAAGGACCTTAAAAAGGCTTATTTCACAGCAATATTACAACATAAAGAACTCTAGAAACATATGACACTTCATTTAATAAAAATGATTATCTTTTTAAGCTAGGATATAAATGTCATTAAAATGGGTGGGGCTCATGAGATACGTTTAAAATATTAAATGACATACGAGACAAAAATAGACCTAAATATAAGATTGAAAGAATTACATACATAACAATTCCCATAATTTAAGTTGAATTCCTATTAACACCATTATGGAGGTCTTTATAAATACATAAATCTAATAATGCCAATTTAATATTTTAAACATTTTTTTAATATTTAAATTTAGTATTTTAATCCATATTTCATTAACTATTTACCCTTCTATATTTTGTTCTAATATAAATAGTATTTGTATCATCTTTCCAGCATTCTAATCTTTTTATATCAATGAAACATTAAAATGTTTTAACACCTCACAAATAACATATACAACAAACCACATTTTTTAAAAAAAGTCCTCACTTACCTAAATTTAAAAGTTAATAAAAAAATACCAGCCCTAATTAAAGAACTGATATATATTAAAATTATATATTTAAGTGTTAGAAATGGATTATATTAACTTTTGTTATCTTCATTTTCTACTTCTGCTAAAGCCTTTTTAATTGAATTAGTTAGTGCTTTGGCCATCTGTTCTTCATCATCTATACCAGAAACAATAATATCTGGTGTCTCACCATAGAAATACTTGAACATTTCAAATACTGCAATTCCAAACACAAAACCAAATATCCCACCACTAATCTCATAGGCTAAATAACCCAGCATAAACAAAATTCCTGTAGTGATACCCAAAATATAGAAAAGATAACTGTTGTTTTTATGCATTAGTATATCAACAAAATTTTTCACATAAATCCATTTCTCTTTAATAATATCACTCTCCATTATATTATTTTTAACAAACGGAATTAAATGTTATCAATATAATGAAGAATTGTCAAATATTTTTTAAAATTGGTTTCTGTCAAACTTTTGTGGGGGCAACTTCCTCACAAGAAGAAACAAAATTATTTTTTAGATAAATTAGACTCTTTTACACTATCTATAGCTCTTTAAAAAATAATAGCAACTTTCAACTTCATTTACCCTAAAACCCTCTAATGTTACATTAATACTTAAAAGATTGGCTATTTTAAGATATATTCCATTTAATATTAGCTTAGGAGTAGAATTTATTTCTTCTTTATTAATATTTATCACCTCTATATAAATCTATTCCTATTTTATATGTTTTTATCTTTATACATATTCTTATCTGCTATTCTTTTGGCTTCAAAGAGGTCCTCTTCCTTTTCATAAATTATTTTATATCCTAAAGAAATACTTAAATTAGGTTCCAAATTATTTTCTCTAGTAAATTTACTGCACTTTTCTTTTATTCTACTGCAAATAGTTACAGTTTCCTCTGTATATGTTTCCGGAAGTAAAATACCAAATTCATCTCCACCTAAACGGGCAACTATATCTTCTTTTCTAGTGATATTTTTTAATATATCAGCAATGTTTTTTATATATTCATCTCCTTTAGCATGCCCTAAAGTATCATTTATAGTTTTTAAACCATCAAGGTCACCGATGACAATAGATATAGGTAATCGTCTTGAATGGCTTAATCTTTCCATTTCCTTTTCAAAATATGCTCTGTTGTATAGATCGGTCATTTGGTCATGATATGATAAATATTTTATCAAGTCTTCTTCTTGTTTTCTTTCAGTTATATCTCTCATAAATACTACATAATAAGGTTCTTCAAGTTCAAGATATAAAGCACTTATTTCAATGTCAATAATCTTACCATCTTTCTTTTTATGCTTTGTTTCAAATTTGTCATATTCTTCTTTCTGTAATTTTTGCATTCTCTCTCTTATCTCTTCATCACTGTCAATGATTTCTAATTCAGATATATGCATACCAATTAATTCTTTTTGAGAATATCCTACCATATTTGCATAAGATTCATTAACATCTGTAATATAACCATTATTATTAATCATCCAGTAACCATCAGGAGACTTTTCCAAAATCTTTTCTAATCTTTCCTTTGTTATTAGTGATTTTTTTAAGTCTTTTTTCATTTTATCAAATGAATCAGCTAATATACCTATTTCATCATTTCTTTTCATATTTATTTTCTTATCAAGATTACCTTTGCCTAAAGAAGTTGCTATAGAAGTAAGTTCAATTAAAGGCTTAGATAATTCTTTGCCGAATTTTATAGCTAATAAAGTTAAAAATAAAATAATAATTAAACCCGTATATATCAATACTCTTCTTACTTCATAAAATTCATCTAATTTATTCTCCAAATCAGCAGTTATTAAAACTTTCCATGACTCACTATTATTACCCTTTTTATGATCAATAGAAACAGTGTCCCCGCCAAACTTGATCCGGTCTTTGCTATTAGTTATATCAACATTGCCACTACTAAATATTTTTTCTACACCATCAACAATCGCAATGTAGGAGTTATTTTCATTATCTAATTTATTTAAAACTTTCTGATTAACTTCTGTGGATAAAGGCTCCTTGTTTTTTTCATAAACAATATCTCCTCCGGACCTTACAATTTTTAAATTGCCCACTTTATATGAATGACTATAGTTTTCTTCTAAATTAGATAAAAGCCCTTTTATATTAATATTAAACTTTATAAGACCAATTATACTATCCTCTTTTTTTATTGGTACAACTACCCCTAAAACATATCCTTCTACACTACTATCATAACCTCTGTCATCTAAATATATTGTTCCACCGTCATTATATGAACCCTGCCACCAATATTTATGAGAATGAGCAAGTGTTGTTAACTTTCTAGTAGAAGCAACTAATACACCATATCTATTGGTTAAAAATATCTCTCCAAAAAATTTGGAATCACTCTGATATAAATCTTTAAAATATTTTGCTGCTTTGTTTTGTGTATATCTTTTAATAAAAGGGTCTTTGTTATTTTCTGTATGCATCCACTTATTATTCAATAAACTTATTAAACTTTCTCTAGTTAACTCCTTTATATTATGTAAATTTTCATTACTATTTTCCAAATATTCTTTAATTATTGGTGATTTAGAAATAGCTTCAACCCTTGCAATTCTCTCCTTTAATTCCTTATTTAAAGTTAAAGAATAATTGATTGCTAGCCTACTCATGTCATCCTTACTATTTTCAATATATACTTTCTTAAAATAAAAATTATGAATTAATAGCATTAATAATATTCCCAAAAACCCAACAATAATAATCCTAAATGTTAGTTTTTTCTTTATTTTCACAATTTAATCCCCTTTAAGATGCACATCAATATAATCTCCATTCTACTTTATATATTTTTTATCTAATTCTAAGCTATTAATCTTCCTTTTTTAGTTTTTTAAATTTTTTCTGTTCTTTTCATTGTCTTCCTTCTTTTTGATAAAAAATGATTCTTTTTTTAAATTCTTTTACAGAGTAACCTACCACATTACAAAGTTTATTATTTTCTTCTAATATATCCCCTTTAAATCAGCTATTATAATAGTTATGAATGATTTTTAAAATACAATTCTCTTTTGATTTTTGATTATACTCAATTTTTTTTGTATTTTTTTCACTTTATACATTTTATAATCAGATTAAGTATTAATCTCCTCTAAATTTTATTCATAAGATTCTTTAATTAACTGCCCAATCGAAATATCATGCTCAAAACTTTTAATATCTATATTACCGATATGACTTTTTATTCTATTTACTATTTGGGTTAACTCTTCATTTCCAATTCATCAATATATATATAGTACTTAGGGTTAGTACAAAATTTATGGACCCATTAAGTTTAAAAAGTGTAAATAATACTATTGAAGGGAATTATCCATAATAAGTAGAAATGATAAAAGGTATAATTGCGGATTTTATAAAGATGATTATTGTACTTTATCAGATAGGCAGCTCTGAAGCTGACTTTTAGCGTGAATATGGGTTAATAAAAGTTACAATATATAGATGGATTAAGCATTATTCTGAAACAATAATTTTTTAAAATACTAATGTGACTAAAAAAGAAATACTTGAGATTCAAAATAAGCAACAAACTCAAAGAAAAACTAGCTATCTTAAAAAGAACTTTATCCAAATTTTAAGGACAAATAAATCCCCTGCCTTCATTACTAAAAATAAAGATAAATATAACATATATACACACTAAACAAAATGGTTAATGCTATGGATTTGTTTATTAAAAAGTTTACTGAAAATTCATTATTCTAAAATATGAAAACACAGTATACTATAGACGTTTTAACTAAAGTATATAAACAACAAGGACCAGGGGAAGATTTAATAACTTATTCAGAGCGAGGACCACAGTATATAACCCGTTGTTTTAGAAACAAGGATAATATATAATAATGCAGTAATTGAATCCTTTCATGCAACTTTTAGATAAGAAGAAGTTAATCATAGGAATTATTTAACACCTGCTGAATTTTAAAATAGAATGTAGCTACTAACTAAAAAATTTAATCTAATTGTATCCAAGATATTGACCAAGGTCTATTTATATATGATTATATCTCCTTTTATATATTCGAAGTTTAGATCCTTTAAATATTAATATTTTTTATCTTTTTAAGTTCTTTATTTTTTAAAATACTACTTGATTTAATAATTATTATTAACTCATCATTTAATTTTGCAATCCCACTAATATAATTAGCATCAATTTCTTTTGTTATTTCCGGAGCATCATTAATATCTTCTTGATCTAAACCATTTATCCCGATAACTTCTTCAACCATTAAACCAACCAATTCATTATTAACAGATATTATAATAACTTTATTATTATCAATATTTATGTTTAAATTTAATTTTTTATCCAAGTTAATTATCGGTATTATCTGTTCTCTTAAATTGATTACTCCTTCTACAAAAAAAGGGGCCTCTGGAATAAAGGTTAAGTCTTTAGTTGTAATTATCTCCCTACTATCCATCACATCAATACTATACTTTTGTTCTCCAAGAGAAAATATGACATGCTGACTATTCAAATCTTTTTCAGGTATCTTTAACCTCCTCCGATAGACTATTGTTATCAAAGAGTATCTCTTCTATATTAATAATTACAACCAAATTATCGTTTGAAGTAAAAACACCTTTAATATATTCTTCTTCCAAACTTTGATTTCCATCAGTAGATTTTTCAATTTGATCAGTATTAATTGAAAGAACTTCTCTGACATCATCAATATATAATCCTACCATTATTCCATCAATATTTATTATAATAATTTTTTTATTATCCTTGTTTTTATTCTTTTTAACTAATCCTAACTTTTCTTTTAAATCAATTACCGGTGTTACTTTACCCCTGATATTTATAACTCCCATTACATGTTTAGGTGTATTAGGTACATTTGTTATTTTAGGTGGTTTTATTATCTCTTTAGCTTTTTCTAATTGTAGACCGTAATATTCTTCTTCTAATTTGAAGGTGAGATATTGGTTTAAGTTTCCGATATTTTTTTCTTTTTTATCAAGATAAATATCATTGTTTTCTGGCATTAAAAATCCTCCTTTAGGCTATATCACGAACATCCAATATTAATGCTACTTCTCCATCCCCAATTATTGTAGCTCCACTTATATTTTTTACATTACCCAGATAGTCACTAAGCGATTTAATTACTATTTCTTGTTGATAAAGTAATTGATTAACTATCAGGCCAACTTCTTTACCACTAGATTTCACTATTACAACAGACATTTCTTCTCGTTCAATATAATTATTATCTCCAACTTCAATATTTAAACTCTTACGACTATCTATAAGAGGTATAGTTTCATCTCTTAAAACTATTACATCATTGCCTTTCACCTGTTTAATTTCCTTAGATTTAATTTTCAAGGTCTCACTTATCGCATTGAGGGGTATTGCAAATACTTCCTGGTCTATCTTGACCATTAGGGCATCTTGAATAGCTAAAGTTAAAGGAAGTGATATAATAATATTAGTACCTTCTTCTTTTTCAGAATTTATATATATATCTCCATCTAGACTTTTTATCGTTCTTTTAACAACATCCATCCCCACTCCACGACCAGAAACATTTGAAACTTCATCAGTAGTACTTAATCCAGGTTCAAAAATAAGCTGTAATTTTTTTTCTCGGTCCATTTCTTCTAGTTCTTTTTGAGTGATTAATTCTTTATCTAAAGCTTTTGCTGTTAATTTTTCAATATTAATCCCTGCACCATCATCTTCAACCTCTATAATTATTTCACTACCTTTTTGATAAGCCATTAATTCAACTCTTCCAGTTTTATCTTTACCCTTCTTTGCTCTAACTTTTGGTTTTTCAATACCATGGTCAACAGCATTTCTTAATAAATGAGTTAAGGGATCTCCTAATTCATCAATAATAGAACGATCCAACTCTGTATCTTTTCCTTTTATGATAAAATCAATTTCTTTTTGGCTTTCTTTTGATAGGTCTCTAACCATGCGAGGAAAGCGATTGAACATCACCCCAATCGGTTCCATTCTAATCTGCATTACTGTATGATGCAGTTCCATGGTCACTCTATCAAGCTGAGGTAATATATCTTTAAATCCTTCCGAATCAATATTCAAAGCTTCTAATCTGGTTTTATTAATCAAAAGTTCACCAATCATATTCATTAATTTATCTAATTTCTTTATTCCCACTCTTACAGTGGAAGATACTTCAAATTTTGAAGTGCTTTTATTTATATTATTTTTTTTGTTTTTCTCTTTATTTTCATCCGTCTTCTTGTTTTTATTTAATTCTATTTCAATATCAGTTATATTTACTTCAACTACATCTGTAATATTACCAAGAGAATTAATTATATTTTCTTTAGGTTCATTTGAAATTAATATCATTTTTACAACATTATTTTCAAACTTTGCTTCTTCAATTTCTCTTATATCCGGTACTGATTTAAAAAGATAACCAATTTCTTTAGCTTCTTTGAAAACCATAGAAGCTCTAACTTGTTTAAACTCGGTTCCATTATATAATACTGCATTAACAGCATAAACCGTGTCTAATTCTTTTTTGTTTTCAGCTATATTATTTTTTTCTTCTTCATTTAAAGATATGATTTCTGATTCAAATTCATCAAGATCATAATTAATCTCTTCATTGGAAATTACTTTTTGTTCTTTCCCTTGTTTCATCTTGTTTTCAAGTTTATTTAAATATTCTTCTAAATTAAAATTATCTGTGCCATCAGTTTTAATCTGCTTTACTATTTCTTCTATGTAATCTATTCCTTCAAATAAAAGGTCGATAATTTCTGTTGTAACATCTATTTTATTATTTCTAACTTGGTCCATTAAATTTTCGATTTTATGTGTCAATTCTGTCAATACATCAAATCTCATAGTTGCTGACATGCCCTTTAAAGAATGGGCTGCTCTAAATAATGAAGCAACTACTTCTTTATCTTCTGGATTATTTTCTAATTTCAAGATAGCATCATTTAATACCATGATGTATTCTTCTGATTCTGCAAAGAACATCTCTAAATATTCATTATTGTCACTCAATTTCTTCCCTCCTCAAACTATAACTATATTATTATAAAATATTATCTATTGCCTCTTTTATTCTATCTTTTTTAAAAAGTTTTACAATAAAATCTTTAGCACATGCTTCAATTGCTTCTATTACAAGTGTTTGTTGACCCATTGCAGAACACAAAATTATTTTGGCGTCGGAATCAAATGCCATTATTTTTTTTACTGCTTCAATACCATCCATTTCCGGCATCGCAATATCCATTGTTACCAAATTGGGTTCGTTTTCTTTATATGATTTGAATCCTTCTTTACCATTAGATGCCTCATCTAGTATTTCATGTTCTATTTTTAAAAAAATGTTTTTTTAAGTTCATTCTCATAAAAGCTGCATCATCTACTATTAATATGTTTGCCAACATTATCAACTCCTAAATTTTAAAAAGGGGCTTAATAAAAAGCCCCTATTTAGTTCTTATATATCAAATTGTTCAACTTTATGAGAAAGTTTTTGAGCCATCTCAGAGAGGTTTTCTGATGCTTTAACAATCTCTTCAGTTGATGCACTTTGTTCTTCACTTGAAGCAGCAACTTCTTCTGCATTACTTGAAGCCTGTTCACTTACAGAAGCTATTTCATCTACAGCACTTTCAACCTGATCGCTCTTTGCCGTCATATCATCTGCAGCATCTGCAATATCTTTAATGAGGCTTCGCAAGCTAGTTGCAGCATTATCAATCCCATTAAAGGAATTTTCTGTGGTTTTGATTGCATCTACACCGTCTTCAACGGCATCTTCAGCTTGATTCATTTGTTTTATAGTATCTTGAACTCCATCTTGAATGTCATTGATTAATGATGCAATATTTTCTGTTGCATCAGAAGATTCTTCAGCTAGTTCTCTGATTTCATCTGCAACCACACTGAAACCTCTGCCAGCTTCTCCTGCTCTTGCTGCTTCAATTGCTGCATTTAAAGCTAAAAGATTAGTCTGGGCAGAAATACCATTAATTAATTCAACAATATCCCCGATTTCTTCAGATAACTTACCTAATTCATCGATTCTATTAGATACAGCTTGTGATTTATTTTTCACTTCTCTTACTTGTTCAATTGAATTATTTATAGAACTATCTCCCTCTTTAATATTTTCCATTACATTGTCTGCTTTTTCATCCATCTCCTCGGATCTTTCTCCAACATTACTTATCTTATCAGATAGATCGTCAACATTACCTTTTGTTTCTTCAATCTGGGCGGTTTGTTCTTCTGCTCCAGAAGCAACTTCTTGAATGGCAGTCCCCACCTGTTCTGCTGATGCAGAAATTTCTTCACTGGATGCTGAGAGCTCTTCACTGGAAGAAGAAAGATCACTGGCAATTTCTGCTACATCTGTTATTACATCTCTTAAATTATCCTGCATTTTATTCAAAGCACTTGCTAATGTTCCTATTTCATCATTAGAATTAACATTTATTTTTTGAGCTCTTAGATTACCTTGAGCAATATCTTTAGCAAATGCAACACCTTGATTAACTGGTTTAGTAATGCTTCTAGTTATTATAAATGCTGTTAAAGCTCCAATAATTAAAGCTATAATCAAGGCAATAATAAGATTCCTTACTGCCGCCGTTTGAGCATCATTCATTTCTGCTAATTGAAGTTCTTGCAACTCATTTGCACTTGCAAGAAATTCTTGAGCTTCAGTTTCCATCTCAGCTTTGTTTTCATCTTTTGTAAGCTCTATTTCATGGATTTGTTGAAATACATTTTCAGTATCATTCAATTGTTTTAATATACCCTCTGCTGTTTTGATATCTTTTTCTTCGTTAAATGAATTTTTTAACTCAGCAGCAGTTTCTTCAGCAGTTTTAAAAGCTGCTAAAGTGCTATTAGCATATTGTTCCTGTTTTTCTGCATTAGCAAGATTAATTATGTAATTTCTTTCCTGCTTACCTATATCTTCAACATTTTGAATTAAATGATTAGCAAGTAAAAGAGTATTTAATTTTTGTTCTATATTTTCTGTTTCAACATTTCCAATTCCACTATTCATATCAGCTATTAGTTGATCATATTCTTCTTTTTGAGCTTTTTCTAAACTTTCTATTTGACTTATAAGTTCTTCTTCTACAGCAACAAATTGAGTTCTAAGTTCATTTTGTTGAAAAAGAGAATCAGCATATGAAATTGCAGCTGTTTTATATTGTTCAGCAAGTGATTGCATATTATTAATTCTTTTTTTATCAGCGTCCTCTTGCATCAGAGCTTTTGTCTGGTTCCCATTTTTAACCATGGTATTAACCATTTGTCTAATATTATCAACATATTTTTGTTCTTCTCTCAACATAAAATTTTTCTCATTTTGTCTAATTTCTAATGTAGATTCCGCAAAACCAGCTGCATCATTAGCAATCTGGACATCTCTGTCTACATTATTTAAACCTTGATATCCCATAAATGCCATAATTCCACCAATCAAAATTAAAATTGCAAATCCACCACCAATTTTGATTCCTAAATTTAAATCCCTAAAAAATTTAAACAATATTACTCCTCCTTTTATGATGTATTTTATTATTTATCCCAATATTATAAATTGGGTATTGTCCCAAGAATATTTTTACTTTTTTAAATTTTTTGAATTTTTGTACTTACTATTAGGTTTTACGGATTTTAAGTTAGTAAACTTAAATACCCTCTAACCTCCTTAATCGTTATGTGACTAATTCAACTAATAGATAATATAAATAACTGCATTTTAATACCAGTCTAAAAATCCTAGTATAGTTATTATTTTTTATAAAATACCTTTTAAATATCATATTCATTTTAGTTAATATTAAAAGAATAATAATAATTTTATTGAATATTCTAATTCGATATATATTTGAATCTTATTAGCTTTAAATATAGAAAATGTAAATCTCAATAATTATATTATAATAAAAAAAATATGGATTTTTAGCCATAGGAAATATGGTAACTTGGCAATCTATTAAAATAGATCCAAAGCTTTGCGTCCTTTTTTCACAAAAAGTTTGCCTTTTTCATCATATTATTAAATTTTATCAATTATACTCTAATATCCATTTATTTTGATAATTGTGGTTCTTCTCCAAACTAGTGGGTCATAAACCCGGAAAAGCCTGATGAATCTTTAACTTAAAGTAATTTATATCATGATAACCATAGGCTCGTCGTTTGACCTCTTTAATTTTGTTATTGGTACCTTCTAATTT
>Ga0207714_1001358_pt1 | contig 15759 bp, 20 predicted proteins | sample PonA232FremontCA_2_FD_187270 | JGI IMG/M metagenome (GOLD analysis project Ga0207714, IMG submission 187270) | Marine sediment microbial community from Fremont, CA, USA - Pond A23 Sediment 2 (SPAdes) | ecosystem: Environmental > Aquatic > Marine > Unclassified | place: USA: Fremont, California... | reverse complement strand
TACTTATTTCACAACTTTTTGTATTTTCAGTTACTTTGATTTTTTATAGGCAATATTTACTGGTTTTTTATACTAAGAGAATTCTAATAAATTTATAAATCTACTTTTCAGTTATGTTTATAATTTATCAAATGTAATTTCTATATCTTCAGCTACTATTGTTACATCAGATTCTACTGCACCTTCTGCTGGAATTGGCATTGGAGCACTTCTGATATTACATTTTTGTAATTCTATATTTAAGTTATAATATGAATTTTCAAATGCTATTGATGTTGTGAATTTAACTTGACCATCTAATAGTTCTTGATATATTTTATCATCTGCAACTTTGAGAGTTGCATCCATTGTAATTTCAGGTCTTCCGTAAAGAATTTCAAATGCACCTGATGTATTATTTATATAATATTCCATAGATGTATTTCTGTTTATGGATATTGTTAAATCAGTTAATCTTGCGAATTCATTACCTGATATTGTAAGATTTGATACAGTAGTATTGAAATCAAATGTAGGTTTTGTATCATAATTTTCTCCTGTTGGTTCTGATATTGTTTGTGTTGTATCTACTCCTAATGCATCAATATCTAAATCTAATTGTAGTTGGTCTTCAGATGTTACATTGAGTTCTCCTGATGTTGCTGTTACACCTGTAAATACTCTCTTGAAACCATTCATTTCAGCACCTAAACTAATTGATGGTGGGTAATCATTTTCTTTAAGTTTTAATGTAGTTGTACCTGTATCTACTGTTTTATTACCTAAGAGTAAATATAGTTCTAAAGGTTGTGTTACTTTTACTGGTAATGTACCTCCTGATAGGTCTTCTTGTCCTTTAAATTTACCTCCTGCTGTTTGACCATCTCCTATATAATATTCTTCTTCATAATCAAATTCAGGATCTGGTAAATCTATTTCATCTTGTATAGGTGATAACACACTATCTGGTGTTACAATACTCCCTTGATCTACTTCTTCTTTATATAATAGTACAGAGTCTTCTGATTTATATACCATACATTATATTACAATCTGTATCTTTATATATTTTTTAGATAGGATCAGACTTTTTAATGAATGTAATTTGAATAACAGATTCTTGTATACCAAAATCAGGATCACTAAGAGATAAATCATCAATTTCTAAATAATCCCATTCATAAGTTGGTAATTTTCTTGATTGAAGTAATGCATCTTTAGTGTGGTCCCATATAGATAGTTTGTTTTTTTCAGATTTAATTGTTATAAAAACTTGTGAACTTTTGTCTAAAGTACTGTATGTTATATCTGCTCTATCAAGAGTAAAATCTTCTGTCTGTTCAATTTGTATTTCGTGAACATTTGTTCTGTTAGATATTTTAGACCCTCCAGTATCTCCTTCAGATTTTTGATATATATCAACACTTAAACTTTTAGTATCAAAATAATCTTTTAAAACATTTTCAGTAATTTCTTTTGTATTCCAATTAACCATATGTATTTGTAAGAGAAAGAGTTATTTATATTTTTTACTCTACTAACTCTGAATCTTCTGTTAATTCTATTATAGTAGAATTTAATAGATTACCTGTATCATATGCTTCTTTCTCTATAATTTCACCACTATCCTGTACTATACCTTCTAATAATTGATTCATAATATTATGTGGAGCATCTTCAATAGATCCATTATAACTATCTATTATAGTTTTACCTTTACCTGACTCAAAATTCTTTTTAGTTCTATTTAAATAAAATATACCTTCTGTACCATTTTGAAAAATGTGCTCTTGGATTTTAAATGCAGTTTCTTTAGGTTTATCAGTAGGTATATTCCTCTTTACCCAATTTAAAATAGGGTCTAATGGAGGTTTTTTGGTACTATATTCAGTTGGATATTCAACATATATAGCGTAGGGTGTATTATACATAACAAGTCCATTTTGGTTGTTTTGAGCACTCTCTAAAAATTTATCTAACACTGTAAAATCTATACTATTAACATCTATTGTTATATCCATATTGAATCACCTTCTAATATTTATAATTCTCTAATATTTCTTCAGCATCCTCTTTTAATCTTGATGTAAATACTTCTAAATCTACAAATGAATCTTCTTCTGATCTTAATTCACTGAAAGCATCAGAATTAATTAATTCATAAACAGTAAATTTAGATACAGCTTCTGTAATATCTTTTTCTATATTAGTTTTTCCATATGTGTAAGATACTTTAATTTCTGTATCTATCATTCTATCTGAACCTGCTGTACCTGAAGATGTATTAGGAAAACTTCTATAATCTATTAATAACTCACCTTCTCTATTTTTTAATCTATATCTATCTTCTTGATTAGGATCAGATAAATCTATAACTTGCGAACCAGTACTTGAATATAAAGTTAATTCATCCAAGGAATCTATAAAATAATGTGGTAAGTGTATTTTAACCCATTTATCAGAACTTGAATAGTTATTTATAGCATTACTATGTCTTAAACCTGTACCTGTTCTTGATGAAATACCTTTTCTCTTTTGTTTTGAACTACCTTCTACATCTATATATAAATCTTTTATCTCTAATAATCTAAATGCTGTTGGTAATTCCTTCTCAACAAATCTTGTTTTTTTATCTATAATATTTTTCACTTGTATTTTAGTAGGATTAGATGTATCTGTAAATGAAAAAGATCTTAAAATATCTTGTACATCTGTAATTTCAGCATACCTATTAGTTCCATTTTCTATAGGATCTCCTGTTTTATCAACCATATATAAGTATAATAGAGAGAGTTATTTATATTTTTAATTCTAATATGAATAATATTTGATTATTTTACCATATATCTTATATCTATCATCATCAACTTGAATTCTATGTGTTAAAGTTTCATCAATATTATCACCTCTGATTAAAATCTCATCAGTTCTTGAAACTGTTACTCTGTGAGATATATCATTATCAAGGTAATCATTAAATGCTATTAGATCTCCTTCTTCAAAATCTTTAATTTCAGTTTGACTTGTATCTACTATTGATACACCTACTTTATTTATTGTAGGTTGCATACTATCACCATATAAAAACATTATAGAATATGTAGGAACTAAATGGTTTATTAGTAAAATTGTTATTATTAAAACACTAATTATAGCTATTATTGTATTGAGTATTAATGAAATTTTCATATCTATATTATAATAGAACCTACACACTTAAATATCTTTATATGTATTAATAATATAAAAACAAAAAAGAGTGTTTTTATATACTATAAAAAGTTTAGAAAATTATTTTATTTATCTATTCTATGGGCTAACTTGACCAATATTCTCTACAAGAGAGATATTTGCCTTACCTTCACTACCAAATACAACCTGTTCATATACAACCATTTCTTCAGTTGTATCATTAGTCTGTGTAATACCAGACATTTTAACAGAAGTATCTGAAAGGTAATACCAGGCGTGAGCACTTGCATCAAAGTTAAAGATTGCTCTCTTAGAATCACCTCTGTCTGTAATTCCGTGAGTTGGGTTAATCATAACACCATCAACCTCTAAAGCTAATGAACCAAATGCATACTCATCTGTATCAGTTGTTGCATTAAATCTTTCTTTAGTAGAAAGTGCTGTCTTTAACTCAGCAAATGTTTCGTGATCACATACTAACATTTGATTTTCTTCTGCTACACCTTGCTTGTTAAGTTCTGTAACAACATCACGGAACATTGTTTCATCTACTGTAGCATCCGTACCATCAATTACTCTACTTGGATCAGCAAAATCATAAAGACCTTCAAATGAAGTAGCATCTTTATCTGTACCCCAAATTGCTTGCTGTTCAAGATATTGTGCAATACCTTGTGAAGCAAATTCAGTAGAAGTTCTTGCTGGATCATATCTTCCTGTGGCTACCAGTTTATCAGATACTTCCTTCCGAACATATACCTGTTCAATATTGTATGTGTAATTCTGAATTGTATCATCTACAACTTCAGCAGTATCTACTTCATTAACAGAACTTGTAGGTTCTCCAATATTTGTAACTTCATCAAGTTTAACTTCATTTTCTTGAACTGCAATTCTTGTTAATGCATCTTTTACGGGAAGTTCCTTTTTATCTGATACAAAAATATCAGGGCTTGTATGAACTGGAAGTGAAACTCTTGGAGTATCAAGTGCACTTTTCACAGCCTCTTTTGTATTAGTTTCAAATCCACTTGAGTTTTTAATAGCTTGATTAACTTTTTCAAATTTCTCATCCCATTTTCCACTTTTATACATCTGTTCACGGAGATTAATTGACTGACCATCTCTACTCTTGAGTGCCAATGGATCATAGTAAATATACTTACCATCTGCACCTTTCTGTGCTAATTTAGAGAGAGGAGTATCTCCTGCGTTACTAACTGACTTTGTTTGAACATCTAATTTTTCCATCTGTATATTATTATAAGAACCCCTTATACTTATATTTTAAACATTAAATATGTGTATATAGTAAACTATACAGTTTATAAAAAAAGTTATAAAACAGTTTTTAAAAGTATTATACTTGTAAAATTAGACTATACACTATTTTTAAGACCACATATCAGCTAATTCCTCTTCAAAGTCCTCACTCTTTTGAACATCTTCAGAATCTTCTTCATCTAAATCAATTTGACTATTTTCTGAAGCATTTCTATTTACACTTTTTTGTTCATCTTCCATTTCTTCCTCATCTTCTTCCTCATCTTCTTCCTCATCTTCTTCCTCATCTTCTTCCTCATCTTCTTCCTCATCTTCTTCTTTTGTAATAGATTCAATAGCTTCTGTAATCTCATCAACTGTAAGATCTTTTTGTTCAGCAAGGAATTCAATAGTTTGTTCCTCACTAATTTCTTTCTCTGCTGTATATTCACTGAAATCAGGGAATACCTCAACTTCCTTTGTTTCTGTTTCAGGTTCTAAATCTACTTGTTCTTCAACTGTTTCAGATACTTTTGAAGCAATCTGTTCAGCAATTTCTTTTTGATCTACACTAACTGTAATGTTATCTTGTTTGTCTCCCATATTAGTATTATTGTTCTCCTTATTTATATATCTTGTGGTGTTTTTAACAACAGTTGGAGATCCGTGAATACTATATCCATTAATTTCACCTGATTTGATTTTATTCCATACATCATCATTATATTGTATACCTACCATCCAGACACCTTTTTGATATGTTTGAGTTGTACCATCTACTAATTCATATTCTTGGTCTTCTTTTAAAATCCAAGATTCTACAATAGTTCCTCTTTTGTTAATTGCTTCAGAACTTTGTTTAGGTGTTTCGTGCTCCATATCAGCCTCTTCAACTCTTTTATCTTTAATAAAATTATGTGCTGTATTTCTAACTACTGGTTCTGGTACTAAATCACCTTCTTTGTCTAATTCATCTGGAACCATAGCAGGAGCATATGCAATTTGTAATTCTTCACTTTTATCTGTTAAACTATATTTAACTTTGTTTTGTTTTTGAGATTCAGCATTTTTGAGAGCAACAAAATCAGAATTATGTGCAGGATTACCAACAGCACTAATAATTCTTGTTTCTAAATCTAACCATAATTCTCTTGCTTCTTTAATTTTATCTTGATTATTCTCAACCCATTCTGTTAATTCTTTTTCAGATACACTTAACTTATCAAAATCAATTTTATCTAAATTAATTGTTGCCATACATTATTATAGAATATCTATATTTATATATTTTTGTTATATTAGAGTATATCATCTTTAAATGATGTAACTATCTTATCATTATTTGAAACAGATACAATACCTATATACCCTTCTCTAACAGTGTCTTTATTAACACTATCTAAATCATAAAACTCATTTTCTACTTTAGTTTGTACTTTATGTCTCATTTTATCTGTTAATAATTCTTTTGATTCTAATACTTGTATTCCAACAACAGTATCATAATAAATATCAAATAGATCCATACTATATGTTACCACACACTAATATATAAATCTTTTGGTCAACCTAAAAATAGTTATATTATTTTATTTTAAACCTACAATGTCTAACCATTTATAATATGTGTTAGGACTGAATTCTCCAAGTTCTTCTTTACATTTATTAATAGCTTCTCTTCTACTTGAGCAATCAGATTCTAAATGAACTAATGTTTCTACAAAATTAGTTCCTTTTTCAAATGCTTCTGTAAATGCTTCTTTTTTAGAACTTATATTAATATCTTTATGTTTAGATCCACAAATAGCTTTAGCTTCTTGTTCAGATAAATCAGGGTTTTCATTTAGTACAGATTCAACACAACTCTCAAAATCTTTTGATTCAGTATGTTGTTCAGATAAATTATCTTCTATAATAGAATTAATATCTTTATCAGACATTTTATCTATAACTTTAATCTCTTGTACTTTTTGTAAATCATTATTAGATATATCTGCATCTTCAGGAATAATAATACTATTATCCTGTATATTAAATTCTACACCAGCTTGTTGTAATTCTTGAACAGCTTCACCAAGTTTTTGATAATACTCTAATTCACCAGTTTGTGAAGTAGCATCAATAGACCAATCAAATGAATTATCATCAAATTCATTATTGAATAATTCTCTGAATTTATCTTTTAACATATTTAATGTAACTTTAATACCTCTTTGTTTATATGACTCTCTTTGAGATACATCAGTAGCTCTATTACTATTCTCAAAATCAAATCCAACATAACTTGGGTTCACTTTAAATATACTTCCAAGTTTTTGTATATGGAATTTATATCTATCCAGTAATTTAAATTTAGTATAATCAGTAGTAACTGTTGTAGCATCAAAACTACCTTTAGCCAGCATATTTTTATGTCTTGCACCTTCTTGTGCGTGGAAGTTATTTTTTAATTGATTCCATTCTTGAGAATTCATAGGATCAAGATTATGAGCCTCTTTTTGTGAGATTATTTTACTTATACCACCTTCTGTAAGGTCTAAAATTTCCATTAGAGTTAGTTCATCAATTATATCAATAGTATCTAAAGATCTTTCCGTAGGACCTACTCCATATTCTCTATCATTTCTATTAGACCATTTTATATGATAAATATCTTCAGTATCAATAGTATTTGTTTGGTTTCTTCCTATCCTTTGTACATATCCTTGAACCATACCTTTATCATCAACATATTTAAAAATTGTACTTGCTGGAGGTACAACTATTTCAGCAATATCACCATTATTATATCTATTAACTACAATAAATGCATTTCCTGTTCGTAAAAGATCAGATACAATTTCTTCTAATATATCATTAAAGGTTTTTTGAGGATGTGGGTTTTTTATAAACTCTTTTGTTTTATCTGAATTAACAACATAATCAGCACTTGATACATCTTTACACAATGTATCTATAAATGATTCTACTATTAAATTTTCACTATAATCATACAACATTTCAGGATCTGTCTTCCATCTCCTAATACCATTTGTATTTTTTATAAAATCTTGTACAACCATAGGTAGTGCATTTCTATCAATAGTATTAGCTTCTTTTTTACTATTTTTAAATGTTACATTATAACCACCTGAAGAATCAGAAGATGATTCATTAGCTATAAAATTTGAACCTAAACTTTTTTTCTCATCCATATTTATATATAATATAACAAGGTATTTATATTTTACTATCTAATTACACTAATTCATCTATTACAAAAAATAATTTATATAAAGATTGTAACATATTTTCATCTGTAACAAATAAAGCATCTTCTTCATTTATATTACTTAGAACACAACTTCTATATAAATTATTCTCTGTTTTAGATACAACAACAAATAAATATTTATCTATTTTATCAAAACTAATAGTATCTACTGTATTAAATGGTGAATCAGATTTTAAATCCTTTACAATATTTAATCCACATTTAGAAATCATATTTCCTGTAGATTTAAGAATTTTATTATCATCTTTTTTATAATACATTGAGTAACAATCATCTGATTCATTATATACAACATTGAATATAAAAATGTTATCTTGTTTTAACATATATCTATAATAATTTTTCTACTACTTAAAAGTTTTGGTCTACCTAAACTATATTATAATAAATTAGTACTTGATGGGTTAGAATGATAATCAGATACAATATTTTGAATTTCTTTTGATGCTTCTACAATTTGTTCCTCTGAATTACAACCTTGTAAAATAATTTTACCACTATGAAATATATTGCAAGTGTAAAAATCTGAACCTCTATATGTTACAGCAGGAAATGATTCTGGTTCATATTGATATTTTGAACTATCACCAAGATTAGAAATACTATCTAAATCTAATTTATTATCAAGTGTAATAGTACCTACTATATTATTAATATCAAAATTAACATCTTCTAAACCATCAATAATACCAAGATCATACATTAAAGAAATAAATTTCTCAGTACTTTCTTTTAATAACTCTTTATTTACACCTCTAATTATATAACTACCACTACTATATACAGAAACCATAGGTAAATCTTTATAATTAAACTCAACAGTGATAGGAACCCCTTTATTAAAGTTTATAGACCAATCTTCTTTAGATATAGTGGATACCTCTTCCAAATCTATTTCATTGCTTAATGTACCATTAACTACTATATTATTGATCTCAACATTATTATAATTTTGAACTTCTACTATTGTATTCATATATGTATAAGAGTTTTTAAACTACTTAAAAGTTTTGGTCTACCTAAACTATATTATCTAATAGTATATTATGTTTCAAGTTTAGTGTAATGAAAATACAATCTAAACCATATATATACCATTAAGACAATAGTATAGAATAATATGTAGTACATACCATTTAGTAATAGAACACTCCATTATATAAAAGTTTTGGTCTACCTAAAACTATTTAAAAACTAAAAAAAGCCATATCCATTTCACTATCAGTTTCAATGTACAAAGACTCATAATTAGTATCATTATCATACGCATACAAATTAGAGAAAGTATTATTAATATACATTTCTAACTCTTTTAAAAAACTCTGTCTATTATATTTATTATTAGAACTGAAATATAAAATAGATTCAGAATCCCCAATAGTTTTAGTGAGTAAAATATGAGCATTATATATTTTAGAATCCCAATCAGTCTCTTCTACTTCTTCTTTAATATTATCTACTTTACATAATCTATGTATTGTAACTTTAATATCATCTACTTCCATAGTTTCAAATGCATAATTTAAAATTTCTAATACAGTATCTTCACTCCACTCTGTTATACAATTATTATCAGGAAGTGTAATATTTTCTTTATCAGACATACTTATATATTAAAAATTCAAACTATTTAAATCTTTTGATCTAATTTAAATTAATTATAAACCTAATGTTAGCATTATGTTTAGGGAAAGCTTTATAAGGGTAGGTATCATATATTAATATACAGTATGAATGTAAAACAAATACAAAACATCAACTTAACAATGATGGATTCACAAAGAATAGAACTAAAACTTAGTAGTCCAGTAGCACAAGTTATTAGAAAAATCAACCAAGAAACAAATCACAAACATCTAACAAATGGAATTATAATCTCTGAAATGTTAAATATGTTTAGTGATCTTGAAATAGAAAACACATCAATGTTATATGAAGAAGAATTAGATTCAAGAATATTAAAACATAAAATAGACCCTAAAAGAATAAACAATCATTCAAGAGGTAACTTAACAATACCAGATGATGCTGATAAAGAAAAAATGGTAGTATTTATTCCAAAACAATTAAGTGAAAAACTTAATGAAAAACACTACTTTAAATCTGAATATATAGAAGATATAGTACAAAAATATTATTCTAATCCTTTCTCTTCAGTATTAGATAGAATCAAATTTAAAAAATTAATATTAAAAGGTATAGAAGAAGATATATATTATAAAGATATAGATATGTCTAAAAGATATAAAGAGATATTGAAAAATAATAAATCTTTAAAAACAGATATGATATTTGATGGGAATTGGTACTCTACACTGAATAGTTCAGAAGTAATCCAACAAGCAAACCAATATACAAAGGAAACAAGAGAAGATAGATTAAAAGCAATTGATATAGTAATAGATAAAACAATAGAAGAAGCTATAGAATTTGTATATAATTCAGATAATAAATATGCAATGCTCACTACTTTAGAAAATTCAATACAATTTAATACTAAAGAAGAATTAGTAGATAAAATGTTCAATGTATCTGAAACTACAATCTCAAGATATATCAAAGAATTTGAATTCAGTATTGAAGGATTACAATCTGCTGTAATAGATGAATTAGATACAGAAGAACTTGTGAAAGATACAGGTTTAAAATTCAAAAAAGATTCTAAATCAAGAACTAAAATTCCAGATAATGTTCCATTAGTGAAAGTTAAAAAATATGTAGAAGAAAATGGAAATGTAGAATTTACAGATCTTTATAATAATGAATGTATAGTAAAAGTTACTCCAAGTGAACAACTTGAATTCTGTGAAAAATAAGTAATTCTTTTTCTTTTTACTTTGTAAATTTTTTAATATAACTTACAGTAATATCCCGTAAAACCTTAAGTACTCTAAAACCTTGAAAACAGTACTCTAAGACTTCCTAAACTATACAAAATAAATATATAAGAATAGTATACTATACAAACTATACTATCTCCTATTTCTTCTCCTATCTAATCTATTAATTTTATCTTGTGCTCTATTTCTTGAAACATTTTGTTCCTCACTATTTGTAAATGATATAGTATTATCAGAACTATCATCATCCATACTTAATGACTTAGTATTAACAGGTGAAGGTGTTTTAGTATTCACAACATATCTAATACAATCCATACAGTGATCATCTGCCTGAGCTGTTCCAATTACATCTTTAGTATATGTTCTAAACTCTGATATGCTGTTTTCTGCTCTTTCTGAAACAACTATACCATATACACCATTCTTCTCTTTCAAATGCTCAGAAACCTGCTCTATTCCCCTGTCAATAGATTTATCAGCCTGTACTATACGGAGATTATCTAACTGTTTTCTAAATTTATGTTTATGTTCAGGTTCAGACTCACTCACCAAAACACCACCTGGTTTACCAGATAACCACTCAATAGCTTCTTCAACAGTACTTTCACTATTATAAAACTCATCTAACACCACTAAACTACCTTGTGTTGTTAATCCAATCTCTAATACAACTCTTGGGTCATCCCAACCACTATCATACGCATATAATCTAAAATCAGGATATAGTTCAGAATAATATTTACTATCTGTACTTACAATATGATCATCACTGAAATGAGGATACACCTGACCATCAATAGTAGCAAAACCCCCTTTTATAGCTTGATCTTCTTGATGTGCTTGTGTTTCCTTAATCTGTTCTATTACTTCCTCAGATAAGAATGGATTATTCAAAGTATTAGCCATTATAGTATTAATTCTCCAAGGAATTTCTATATCTTCAACTGGATGCACATTTTCTTCAGCAATATCATAGTATTCATTGAAAGGATTATTTGGATTTGTAGTAGTAGTCCAAATAACACTTAAAGGGCCTTGATCAGCACTTAACCTACTCATAACCATATCTGTAACCTGATATAAATTATTATAAAAAGCTACTTCATCCATCCACACACCACTATATTCATCTCCCTTCACACCATCCACCTTCGTACTATATGCAAACACAATAACACTGCCATTAGTGAATTTTAACTTACCTTCTTGCTTATGATAAGAATCCACTATATCTGAAGTTTCAGGATCATCACCATCATAACCAGGAAGATTTTTAAATAATAAATCAAATGTAGTTCTCTGACCTTCTTTGTAAGTTTCAGCCATAACCAACCATCTTGTACCAGATAACTCCCAAGCCTTACTAATAATAGCTCTTGCACCTAAAATAGATTTACCTGCTCTGTAACCTGCTCTAAAATCAGTTATATGTGAATCACCATTATAAAAATCTAATATAGCATCTTCTTGAGCCTTCCATAATTCATAATTAAGATCTTTTTCTTCTCTATTATAATGAACACCTTTCATATTTATATAAAAGTTTTTAAAATACTTATATGTTGTGTTCTACCTAAGAATATGTAATCATACTATATATAGAACCCCTACCCTTATAAGTACTTGTACAATACAAAAAAGTATATTTTATAATGCCATTGCCATCTTTTCTTGAGTAGTAGTATCTTTAGTTATTTCTAAAGTATCTTTATTTAACTCATCTCTTAACTTACTCATATTAAACTCAAACTCACTCAATTTTCTTGAATTCTTATACACCTTGATGTAAAAGTCAGCACATACAATGAATTTAGTTTCATTACTCTTGAAAGGTTCTTCACTATACACACCATCAAACAAACCTGTATAAAATACATCACAGTGTATTTCACCAACTTTGAAACTCTCCTTATAATCTATATCTTTTCTATCAAATCTATCTGTGTTCTTAACAAATAAACTATCTTTTCTGAAATGCTGATCCATCCAATCATCATAGAAATATTTTACTTTTTCCATACTATATATAGAACCCCTACCCTTATAAGTACTTGTACAATACAAAAAAAAGAGTTATATTGTAAGAGACATAGCCTCTTTATTAATATTACAACTAATATGATTAATAAACTCAAATTCATCCTCATACTCTTCAAGATTTAAATTGAAGTAATAATCTAACTTACTAATTAAGTCATCAGTTTCTATTTCAGGGTCTTTTTGTAATAAGCTAAATTTAATAGATTCTAATTCTTCTTCAATAGAACAATTTTCAGGGTGGATTAAAATTAGACTATTATCAATAAGTACACCATCACTGGAGATTAATTTTTGGTAATAAAAATTATTATATATATCATATTTTTCATACCCTAATATATCTTGAGTATCAATTATAATAGACATTACTTTAACATCTGTCTTAACTTCATAATCATCTTTATTAATATCTAACACTTCTACTGGTTCATTATACTCATCTACTTTAACATATTCTTTTGTTTCCATACATATAATAGGGGCTATATGGTTAAATACCCTTGTGTTAGGGGGTAAAATAAAATGACAAATAAAAAAGTGAGAACAACTATTATTGATTCAGAACTTTTTTAATCTCTTGAATCTGTGTATCAGTTGCAGATCTAATATCTTTAATAAGTTGTGCTTTCTCTTGCTCTGTTGTATCCTGTTCATCAAAGTAATCTTTAGTATTACTTTCAGACATTACTACACAAGTTAGTGTATTAATCCTATTACTTAACACTTTGAGGAATCTTTTCCCATTTCCAGAGTCTTTAACACCTGATACTTTGAGTATATCACCCTCAACAACACCTGAAACATCTAACTTAGTATCTTTGTTGTGTCCTTCAGAATCAACAAACTCAGCATCCCAGTTATATTGATACTCTGCTGGATCATAATCATATACAATCTGCATCCAGGCTTTTGTATGTAAACTATCTGATTTTGTAACATCTACCCAATTTACCATACCACTATCATCTTTGTCAATGTTTAGTTTATTCATTGCAATTAATTAAAGGGGCTATATGGTTAAATACCCTGGTGTTAGGGGGTAAAAAATAGTGAACAAAAACAATGAATCCATACAATGAATAATATTCACTTTACAACTATACTAAATAGCTATACTTTACAACTATACTAAATAGTTAGTCTAAATAGTTATACCAACTGGTTATACCAATCAATAACACCTGAAACAATGCTTTAAGTACTCTAAAACCCTCTAAACACCACTCTAAGACATCCTAAACCCTCTAAACAATGCTTTAAGTACTCTAAAACCCTCTAAACACCACTCTAAGACATCCTAAACCTCTCTAATTGCTGTCTAAAAGCTCTATAAGTACTCTAAACCTTAAAATTATGTACATACAAGCACTCTAAACACTGTAAAACAAGTATTAACACAAAATAAGTAATTTAACACAACTCTGAAATTAAATCAATCTGAATTTTACTCTCTACATCAAACAATGAAGGATTTACAATACTTTTCAAATCAGAGTTTTTATCAACAGTATAATAAGTAGTAAAAATACCATCATCTACTTTAATTTTACCATTGTTTAAATATACTTCTTCTTCACCTTCATCTAATCTAAATATACACAATTCACCATCTGTACTGTATTCATCAACAGTTATTTCTTTTACTGTCATACTATATAATAGAACCCCTACCCTTAAAAGAGTTATTGTTTAGTTTATATACCACTAATTGATACACCACTTTTTAAATCCCTAATACACTATATGTCATATTCAAAAGAACCACTAACAAACAGATAGCTAAAAACAACTCAAACATATAATACCAATATTCAATATTCATTCTATATGTACCCACCTGGATTTGAACCAAGAGCCTTCTATATCAAATATAGATGTTCTACCATTAAGAACTATGGGCACAAATACCAAAGTAAACCACCTTGGTAACTAAATAATAACACTCAATATACTTAAACTTTTTGGTGTACCTAAAACACTACTTACAAAAAATAAAACAAAAATATAGTGGTAAACTATATTAAACTTCAACTAAATGAATGTAAACTGTGATAGCAGTATGTACAGGATGTTTTTTTCACCCTGTATATATAACTACACACCCCACACTTATAAAGCTTTTGGTTAACCTAAAACTAATACTCATTCTGAACCATCAGACTCACTATCACCTGAAACACTCTCACCTTTATCCTTAACATACTCACTTCTATTATATACCATACTAAATACATATAACAGAGAATCTTTTACTAACTTAACCTGTGTATCATATTTAGTACCACTCTTCCGTAAATACAACTCTAAGACAAACAACAACACAAAAGTTACTAACACAGGATTTGAAACAACAAATTCAATTATCATACATAAATAATACCACTCCATAAATAAATATTTTACAATACTGTAAGTAAATCTAATACACAAAAATTACTATCAAATGTAAAATATAAAACCTATTACGGAGATGAAGACTCACAAAAACTACTCATCATCAGAAGAATCACTCTCCTCCTTTGTAATAGTAGTAAATCCAATCTCTAAATCTTCAGAACTTGTTAAATTAACAGTCTCTTCTGATTTATTATCAATCTCTCCTCTATCTTCTAACCATCCACTCCATTTTTCAAGAACTTGAACTGTTTTATATGGATCTTCATCTTTAAGCTCTCTTATTGCTGACCTAAATAAAGTATATGCCTCAGCTTCAAAATCCTGATCTAAATGATTAGACATATACTTTTTTAAAATATCTAAATCCTGACAAATCTGAGAATGTGATACACCAAATTTATTACCAGTATCAGTTCTATGTATTTCAGAATGTAATTTATTATCATTTACCATTTTTCTTAAAAGATATGCTCTCCTTTCATTAACACTCCATTCAGTAAAATCTTTCTCTTCAGGATCTGGAAGTACTACTTTATCATATGCCCTATTTTCAGGTTTTGTATCATCTAAATCTTTTGAATTTTTCTCACTCATATGTTAGTGTATGTAAGCTAACTGTATATATTTTAAGAACAATATGACTATAATTATAAACCTAATGTTGACCTTATGTTTATAAATTTATTAGAATTCTCTTAGTATAAAAAACCAGTAAATATTGCCTATAAAAAATCAAAGTAACTGAAAATACAAAAAGTTGTGAAATAAGTA
>Ga0207714_1001357_pt1 | contig 15766 bp, 19 predicted proteins | sample PonA232FremontCA_2_FD_187270 | JGI IMG/M metagenome (GOLD analysis project Ga0207714, IMG submission 187270) | Marine sediment microbial community from Fremont, CA, USA - Pond A23 Sediment 2 (SPAdes) | ecosystem: Environmental > Aquatic > Marine > Unclassified | place: USA: Fremont, California... | reverse complement strand
AAATATCAGTTATGAACATGCTGAAATTTTGGGTCCTAAAATTGAACAAATAGCTTTTGAGAAAGCAGGTATAATTAAAACTGGCTCTCCAATTATTACAGCAGAAACAAACAAAAAAGTTTTAAATGTTTTTAAAAAGAAAGCAGCTGAAAAGAATAGTGAATTAATAAAATTCGATTATAAAAAGGAAGTAGAACTGCTTAGTAAAAATTTAGAAAAACAAACTTTTAATATTAATTATAAAAATCAAAAATTGAAACAGTTAAAATTAAATATTTTAGGTGAACATCAGATTAAAAACGCTGGTCTTGCAATCAAAGCATTAGAATCTTTACCAAAAAAATATTCGATAAAGACTAAAAATATTTATAAGGGTTTAGAAGAATGTAGATGGCCTGGCAGATTGGAAATGGTTCAAAGAAACCCTGATATAATATTGGATGGGGCTCATAATGAAGATGGGATGAAGCGATTAGTAGAATTTTTAAATCAGAATGTGTCTAGTAACAAAAAGATTATATTTTTATTAAGTATTTTAAAGGATAAAAATTATAAAAAGATGATAGATGTGATAAATAGTTTAGAAAATAAGAATTTAGAAATATATATAACTGCAAATCAAAATGAAAGAACTCTTAAACCTGGTAAAATTAATGAATATGTACAGCATAAGAAAATTAAAAGTAATCTATATCCTGATATTTATTCTACATTAAAAGAAATGAGTAAAAATTTAGTGAAAGATAATTTAGTGTGTATTACAGGATCTTTATATACAGTAGCCGAAGCTAGATTTTATCTGTATCTGTTAAATGAAGGAGGTTTGGATAATGGCCAAGAAGAAAACTAAAAAGAATAAATCCTTAACCTTAGTTGTTATTGTCATGGCAGTAATATGTTTATTTGTAGGCTATTTAGTTGGGGTCAACCTCCTGCAATGGATGAAAGGAGGAAATGATCAAGTAGCTCAAACAGAAAATCAGGTAGCGGAAGAAACTCAGATCAATAATGAAGAACAAGATAACACATCAGAAGAAACTCAAGAAACAGAAACTTCTCAAAGTGAAGATACTAATACAAACCAGCAAACTAATAATATAAACCAAAATAGCGAATATGAAAACTTGTTCAAAATTCAGGTTGGGGCTTTTTCAAATAGATCTAATGCTGTAGGCTTTCGTGATGAACTTGAAGATAAAGGATATAATGTTATAATTAAAGAAGCAGCCAATTATAAAGTTAGAGTGATTGGTAAAGAAACTCGTGAGGAAACAGAAAAACTAGAAGCAGAATTGGCGAACTTAGGTTATGATACTTTTATAGTGAAATAATTTGCAGTTTGACACTACATATTATAAAATTAATTTAGTTGTTTTAAAATTAAAAATATATTTAAATTAGAGGTGAAAAAATGAGCGTTCTTACTTTCAAACAGGGAATTCATCCAGAATATCATAAAGAGTTAACTAGAGAAAAGCCTTTAAAAAAAGCAGGTAGACCTGAGGAAGTAGTTATACCTTTACAACAGCATATTGGTGCACCTTTAGAGCCTTTAGTTAAAAAAGGTGATCATGTTAAATTGGGGCAAAAAATTGGAGATACTGATGGTTTTGTTGCCGCTCCTGTTCATGCCTCAGTCTCAGGAACTGTGAAGGGAATTGAAAAAATGTTAACTCCTTCTGGCCAAAAAACAGAATCGATAATTATTGAAGCTGATGATGAAGATGAATTTGATGATTCTTTAAAACCCAATAAGGAAATCGATGATTTAACTTCCAAAGAAATAATTGATACTGTAAGAGAAGCTGGAATTGTTGGGCTGGGCGGAGCAATGTTTCCTACCCATGTTAAGTTATCTGTACCTGAAGATAAAGATGTAGAGTATTTTGTATTAAATGGTATTGAATGTGAACCATTTTTAAACGTAGATAATAGAATGATGATTGAAAGATCAAGTGATATTATTGCAGGAATGAAATTAATGATGAAAGCAGCAGATGTTAAAAAGGGAGTTATTGGTATCGAAGATAACAAACCTAGAGCTATTTCCAATATGAAAAACGCAGTAGAACAAGAAGATAATATCGAAATTGAAGTTTTTGAAACAAAATATCCACAAGGTGGAGAAAAAATGCTAATTAAAGCCCTCTTAGGTAGAGAAGTTCCTGAGGGAGGACTTCCGCTTGATGTAGGAGTTATAGTTAATAATATCACTACTGCGGTAGCTGTTTTTGAAGCTATTACAGAAGGGAAACCTTTAATAGAGAGAACAATTACAATTACCGGTGAGGGTATTTCAGAACCAACTAATTTATATTATAGAATTGGAACAAAAGTTAACGATTTAATTAATAATGCTGGTGGTTTTAAAGGTACACCGGGAAAAATAATTTTAGGTGGACCCATGACTGGAGCAGCGCAACATGATACAGAGGTGCCGACAGTAAAAGGAACATCAGGTATTATAGTTTTACATAAGGAAAGTGTTAAAAAGTTTGATCCTAAACCATGTATTAGATGTGCTAGATGTGTGGATTCCTGTCCTATGTATTTATTACCATTAAAATTATCTGATTTATCACAATATGAAAGGTATGATGAACTAGATAAATATAATGTACAAAGCTGTATTGAATGCGGTTCTTGTTCATATATTTGTCCTGCAGATAGACCATTACTTGATTACATTAGGATTGGAAAAATGGAAGATATGAAATTGAAAAAATCATCACAGTAAGGAGGATAGTTATGAATAATGAACAGCTAATTGTTACCCCAAATCCACATATTAAGGATTCAACATCTGTTGAAGATATAATGTGGACAGTTATATATGCTCTTATACCTGCAGTGTTAGCTGCAACATATTTTTTCGGTTTTAGGGCTTTACTCATTGTTGCTGTTAGTATTTTAGGAGCAGTTGTAACTGAGTATTCTTTTTTGAAAATAAGAAATAAAGAATTAGTTATCAATGATGGTAGTGCTGTTTTAACAGGTTTATTATTGGCTTTAACATTACCTCCATCCATACCGTTGTGGACAGCCTTTTTAGGTAGTGTCGTGGCTATTGGACTAGGTAAACAAGTATTTGGAGGGCTTGGACATAATCCTTTTAATCCAGCCTTAATAGGTAGAGCATTTTTGACTGCCTCTTATCCAGTTTTAATGACTACCTGGGTAGTTGATGGAACTTCAACAGCTACTCCTTTAAGCATGATTTCAAATGGAGAAGCTTTAAGAATTTGGAATTTATTTATTGGAAATACAGGAGGTTCTTTAGGTGAAACATCTGCTTTAGCTCTGTTATTAGGTGCCGCTTATTTAATATATAAAGGTTACATAAATTGGAGAATCCCGACAAGTATGATAGCTACTGTTATAGTAATTACATTTATAAGTGGTGCAAATCCTATTGCTCATGTATTTGCAGGTAGTCTTATTTTAGGTGCCTTTTTTATGGCAACTGATATGGTGACATCTCCGGTTACAAAAAAAGCAAGATGGGTTTTTGGTATAGGAGCCGGATTATTAGTTGCACTTATCAGATTATGGGGCGGTTATCCCGAAGGTGTTATGTATTCAATACTTCTCATGAATACAACTGTACCTCTCTTAGACAGATATTTAAAACCAAGAACTTTGGGAGTGGTGAAGTAAATGGATACAAAAATAAGTAAACTAATTTTGACCTTAACAATAATTGGAATAATTTCTGCAATTGCTTTATCTTTTGTTTATCAGTGGACAACTCCCTATATAGAGAAACATCAAGTAGAAGCTCGTAAAGAAGCTCTTAGGGATGTTATACCCCAAGCGCAAGAATATGAGGAAGTGGAGAGATCAGGTCAGACGTTTTATGAAGGTTATGATTCTGGGGGGAATAGAACGGGCGTGGCAATGATTGCTTCTGGTCCGGGATATCAAAATATTATTGAATTAATGATTGGTGTCAATATGAATTCCCAACAGATTTATGGTATAAAAATATTAACACATGAAGAAACTCCGGGTTTAGGTGCCCGAATAACTGGTGATGCTTATAAAGAAAATTATGTTGATAAACCATTTGGTGATTATAAGGTTGTTAAAAGAGAACCCCAATCCGAGTTAGAAGTAGAAGCAATAGCAGGTGCAACAATATCTTCAGAAAGTGTTGCAAAAATAGTAGAAAATGCTGTTGAACAAATACAAGATGCTTATGGAGGTGGGGCGTAATGTTGAAAAGATTATTTATTGATTTTAAAAATGGTCTCTGGAGAGAAAACCCAATTATAGTTTTAGTTATTGGGATGTGTCCTACTTTAGCTGTAACTAATACAGTTGAAAATGGTTTAGCGATGGGGATTGCTACTTCTTTTGTTTTATTATCCTCAGAGATTGTAATTTCAACTTTTAAAAATTACATACCAAACAATGTAAGGATACCTAGTTTTATTTTAATCATTGCTACTTTTGTAACTTTTACCGATTATTTTTTAAAGGCTTTTTTCCCAGATATAGCAGCTTCTTTGAGTTTGTTTATCCCACTAATTGTTGTTAACTGTTTAATTTTGGGTCGTCAGGAAGCATTTGCATCTAAAAACCCTACTCATCGAGCTATTGCTGATGCCTTAGGTATGGGTTTAGGTTTTACCTGGGTTTTAGTACTATTAAGTGCTGTTAGAGAATTATTAGGTATGGGCTCTATTTTTGGAATTGAAATTCTAGGTAGTTGGTATCAACCTATGGTAATTATGATATTACCCGCTGGAGCTTTTATAAGTTTAGGAATTTTAGTGGGAATAATGAATTATATAAAAAGGAGGGGTAACTAATGTTAGAAGAATTCCGGGTTGTTTTATTAGTTTTTTTAAGTACTGTCCTAGTTAACAACTTTATTCTGGTTAAATTCTTAGGAATTTGCCCCTTTCTAGGTGTATCTAAACAGGTAGAAACCGCCTTTAGTATGGGACTGGCAACAACATTTGTAATGACCTTAACAGCGGCAGCTACTTGGGTAATTAATACATATATACTTGTAGCATTTAACCTGCCTTTTTTAAGGTATGTTTCTTTTATCATAGTGATTGCATCGTTAGTTCAATTCGTAGAGATGTTTATAAGAAAATCCAGTCCAGTTTTATATAAAGCTTTGGGAATATTTTTACCTTTAATTACAACTAATTGTGCGATTTTAGGATTAGCTTTATTGATCCCATTAAACGGATATAATTTTATAACTAGTGTTGTTTTTGGTTTAGGTGCAGGAATAGGATTTACACTTGCTATTGTACTAATGGCTGGTTTAAGAGAAACTCTAGAATTTGGAGATGTTCCTGAAGTATTAAAAGGTGTACCTATTACTTTAATATTAGCTGGATTAATGGCAATGGCTTTTATGGGTTTTTCAGGATTAATTTCAATTTAATACATATTTGTTGGAGGTGACAAAGTGGACCCTGTCTATTTATATTCCATTTTAAGCATGGGAGGAATTGGAGCTCTATTAGCTTTAGGGTTAGGTATTGCTTCAAGAAAATTTCATGTTGAAGTTGATGAAAGAGTTCAAGAAGTCGAAGAAGTACTACCAGGGGCAAATTGCGGAGCCTGTGGTTATGCTGGTTGCAGCAGTTTTGCTGAAGCTGTCATAAATGGTGACGCTGAAATTAATGGTTGCCCTGTTGGAGGAGAAGTAGTTGCTGAAAAAATAGCAGAGATTCTTGGTGTAGAAAGTGAATCTAGTAAAACAGTTGTGGCCCAATTATTATGTGGAGGCGGTATCAAAGAAACCAAGAAACTTTCTGAATATAGTGGTATAAAAACTTGTAAAGCGGCCAATTCTATTAATGGAGATACAAAAAGCTGTAAATATTCTTGTATGGGCTATGGAGATTGTGCAGCGATTTGCCCGGTTGACGCTATTACAATGAGTGAAAATGGTTTGCCAATTATTGATAAAGAAGAGTGTATAGGTTGTGGTAAGTGTGTTGAGGCTTGTCCTAAAAACATAATTACTTTAGCACCTGAAGATAAATTAAACCATATTAGATGTTCTTCACATGATCCTGGTAAAGTAGTTTCAAAGATATGTGAAGTAGGTTGTATCGGTTGCACACTTTGCGCAAAAGCTTGTCCAGTTGATGCAATAACAATGGAAGATAATTTAGCAGTGATTGATTATGATAAATGCATTAATTGTGGTATATGTTCGGAAAAATGTCCCACTGGAACAATTGAATTCAATGGTCGTCTGATAGAAAAAGTTGTAATAACTGATAATTGTGTAGGATGCACTAGGTGTGCAAAAGCTTGTCCAGTGGATGCAATTGAAGGTGAGTTAAAAGAAGTTCATGAAATAGATCAAGAAAAATGTGTTCAGTGTGGTTTATGTGCAGAAGTTTGTAAAGTAGATAAAGCTATTAAAGTTATCTATAAAGATGAAAATGAAAATAATTAAAAACTATAAAAAAATATAACTTATTAAACCCGGGCTATCAAGCTCGGGTTTTTCATTTGAAGCAGTTTTTAATTTTACTTTTAGATAGACATTTTCATTAAAAAATGTTAAAATAGTAACGATTAGGAAAGGGGATTTCATTGGAGAAACTCAACAAATATTTGACTTTATATGACAAGATATTAATCATATTAATAGTAGTTTTTTCGGTTGGAATGATTGCATACCCCTTTGTAACTGCATATTTTAATCAATCAGAAGACCAGGAAGCTTATATTTATATAAAAGATAAAACTAAAGATATTAACAGGATACCTCTTTCAGATACATATAAGGAAGACCCTATTATTATAGAATTAGAAGGACCGTTAGGTATATCTGTTATAGAAGCACATAATGGACGAGTTCGTCTTAAAGAAGCCCCCGAAGAGGATCCATCAAAAATATGTGAAAAGACAGGTTGGATTTCAAAACCAGGGCCTTCTATAATATGTGTTCCTAATAAAATATCTATATGGATAGAACGATCAAATAGTGAACTTGACGCAATTTCATGGTGATATGTTTATAAATTAAGTAAAAAGGAAATATATTGTTTTTGTTGAAATATAAATATATACCTTTGGATATATTTTTTTGAAATGAGGTTATATTAAATGCGAACTAGAAAAATAGTAATTATTGCTTTATTAGTTGGGCTTGGATTAGTTTTGCATTTGGTTGAAAACATGATACCATTATCTTTTCTCATTCCAGGCGCAAAATTAGGGTTAGCTAATATTGCTAATCTTTTAGGATTAATTTTATTTGGTTTTACAGCTGGATTACAGATTCTTTTATTAAGGATATTTTTAGGTTCAATATTAGCCGGAACATTTATGACCATCAATTTTTATTTAAGTTTAAGTGGTGGATTGCTTGGTTATATAGTTATGAGTATATTTTTCTATTATTTGCGGAACAAGTTTAGCATAATAGGTATCAGTTTAAGTGGGGCTGTTTTTCATAATATTGGACAAATTTTTACTGCATATTTGATTATTTCTAATGATGCAATTTTTTATTATCTTCCCTATTTAATTTTACTAGCACTACCTACGGGAATTGGAATAGGGCTTGTAGTAATCTTTACACGCAATTATTTACCAAGAGAGATAAAAGGGATTGATATATAATGGAAGATAGGAAAATAATATTGGCTTCTTCATCAAATAGAAGAAAAGAACTATTAAATAGATTAGGTATAAAATTTACAGCAATGCCTAGTAACTTAGATGAAAGTGGTTATGATCAAGAGTCACCGGATAATCTTGTAAAGCAAATTTCATTAGATAAGGCTTCAAAAGTAGCAGGGTTTGTAGAAGATGCATTAATTATTGCTGCTGATACGATAGTGGTATTTAATGATGAAATTTTAGGTAAACCTGTAGATGAAGAAGATGCTTTAAAAATGATTAAGTTGTTAAATAATACCAAACATAAAGTTTATACTGGTTTAGCTATTATTTCTGCTGATGATAAGATGCATTATTTAGATCATGATATGACTGAAGTATCTATGCGGAAAATAGATGATGACGAAATTGAAAGATATATCAAAACTGGTGAACCAATGGACAAAGCTGGTGCTTATGGAATCCAAGGTAAAGGTGGGGTTTTTGTGGAGAAAATTTTAGGCTCCTACTTTACAGTTATGGGTCTTCCTATCCATAAATTGTCTTTGGCATTAAAAAGTTTTGGTGTTGATATTATATAACTAGAAAGGGGATTTAATTACAAAATTATACCTAATAGCAAATATACTATTAAAGAGATGCCTGTTGAAAAGAGACCTAGAGAAAGAATAATTAAATATGGCAGTAACAGTTTAAGCACTGAAGAATTAATAGCTTTAATTATTAGAACAGGTTATCAATCTATTACAGCAGTTGAATTAGCCAATAACTTGATGAATAAAACAAATGGATTAAAAGGGATTATAAACTTTACTCCAGAAGAATTTATGAAATATAAAGGAATTGGAGTTGCAAAAAGCACACAATTATGTGCAGTAATCGAATTGAGTAAAAGAATTAATAGCTGTAAATTTCAAGGGGAAATCATTTTGAATTCTTCTTCTGATGTTGCTTCCCTTTTAATGTCAGAGCTTAGACATCTCAAGCAAGAACATTTATATGTAATTATGATGGATGTAAAAAATAAGATGATAGCAAAGGAATTAATATCTAAGGGTGGATTAGCAAGTTCTGTAGTACATCCTAGAGAGGTTTTTAAAAAGGCGATTAAAAAAAGCTGTGCTTCAATAATAGTAGTACATAATCATCCTAGCGGAAATCCTACCCCGAGCCAAAATGATATTGAAGTATCAAAAAGATTATCATCTGCAGGGGATATAATTGGAATTGAAGTATTAGATCATATAATTATTGGTGATGGAAATTATATTAGTCTAAAAGAGAGAAATTTATTTTGAACTATTAAAGGAGGAATAAAAGTTGTTTAATTTTTTAAGTGCACCTTTTTCCCGTGATATGGGAATAGATTTAGGTACAGCAAATACACTTGTTTATGTTAAAGGGAAGGGTATTATTATAAGGGAACCGTCTGTTGTAGCTTTAAAAGAAAAAGATCGTAAAATTTTAGCAGTAGGTAATGAAGCTAAAAATATGATCGGTAGAACTCCTGGTAATATTAAAGCAGTTAGACCCATGAAAGATGGTGTTATAGCTGATTTTGATGTAACAGAAACAATGTTAAGACATTTTATTCGTAAAGCACATAAGAGAAATAGATTAGTTAGACCACGAATAATTATTTGTGTTCCATCTGGAGTAACAGAGGTAGAAAAAAGAGCTGTAATTGATGCAGCACTTCAGGCTGGAGCTAGAAGCGCGTTTTTAATAGAAGAACCAATGGCAGCTGCAATTGGTGCCGGTTTACCTATTCATGAACCTACAGGAAATATGATTGTTGATATAGGAGGAGGTACTACAGAAGTAGCTGTTATTTCATTAGGCGGCATTGTCACAAGTACTTCAATTAGAATTGGTGGAGATGAAATGGATGAAGCCATCTCCCAATATATTAAAAAAGAATATAAATTAATGGTTGGAGAGAGAACCGCGGAACAGATTAAAATTGATATAGGGACAGCAACTGCAACTGGAGAAAACGGTGGATTAACTAAAGAAATTAAGGGTAGAGATTTAGTAAATGGATTACCCAAAACTATTACAATTAATTCTGAAGAAATTAAAGAAGCTTTAAAAGAACCAGTTAATAATATACTAGATGCTGTAAAACGTACATTAGAAAAAACACCACCCGAACTCGCCTCTGATGTTATGGGGAGAGGTATTATTTTAACTGGTGGAGGTGCTTTACTACACGGGATAGATGATTTACTTATTGATGTAACACAAATGCCAGTCTACCTTGCTGAAGAGCCTCTAGATTGTGTTGTAAATGGAACTGGTATTGCTTTAGAAGAACTAGATAAAATAAAAGATCTTTTAATTACCCCAAAAAAATTATCATAGGGGGAATAGAAATTGAGGAATAAAGGAAGAATAATATTTATTTCAATCATAGTTGCATTACTACTAATTGTGGGTGCCCTATATTTTTTCAATATTAATATCCCCTATTTTCAGTATATTGAAAGGGGGATATATAATTTATTAAGTCCAATTATCGAGTTTTTTTCCGATCTATATTACAATACTGTTTATTATTGGCAGGGTGTATTGAATGTCGATGAAGTAATGGAGAAAAATAAAAGTTTAGAAAGACAAATTGCTACATTAAAACTAGAAAATTTAAGACTTGAAAGTTATAAAAGAGAAAATAAAAGATTAAGAGATCTCTTATCTTTTAAAAACCATATTCCTTTTGAAACATTAGGAGCTACTGTGATAGGATTTAGTCCATCGCTTTGGGAGAATAAAGTAATAATTAATAGAGGTTCCAATGATGGAATAAGAAAACAAATGCCAGTAATTAGTTACAATGGATCATTAGTTGGTAGAATAGATTATGTAGGATCCAGTAGTTCTCAGATTTCTTTAATACATGATCCAGAATTTACAGTAGGAGGAATCGTTCAAAGAACTGACTCGAGAACTATAGGTATTGTTAATGGGCAATTAAATAATGATCAAATCAATATAATGGATAAAATTTCATGGGACGCTGACATTCAGACTGGTGATATTATTGTTACTTCAGGATTTTCCAATAATTATCCTAAAGGTCTTCCTATTGGAGAAGTAGAAGAAATTAATTCTGATAATTATGGACTATCCCAAAGTGCTAAAATAAAATTATTTAGTTCTTTAAAAACTATTGAAGAAGTATTGGTTATAACTGATTTTTAGGAGGGCTCTTTTTGAATCGTAATTTTATCTTTGTATTGACACTAATAATTGGATTAGTCCTGCAGGTTATTTTCTTTTCCGTGTATACTCCTTGGGGAATAAAACCTGACCTTCTTTTGGTTTTAATAGTAGTGACTTCTATTTTAGAAGGACCAAAAACAGGTTTGCTCATAGGTATTATAGGGGGATTACTGCAGGATATTTTTCTAGGTAATTTTATTTCTATTAATACAATAATTAAAGGTCCTCTTGCTTTTATATCTGGCTTTTTAGAAGGACATTTTTATAAAGGAAATTATTTATTAGCACCTGTTGCCACATTTTTTGCTTCAATTGTTTATTATTTATTAGCTATTATATTATCAGAGGAATTAATATTTAGTATTAACTACTGGGTGACTATAAGGTCTGTTATCTTACCTAGTGCTTTATATAATGCGGTATTATCGATTATAATTTATATTATTTTTTATAAAACTTTTTATGATGGAGAAAATTATTATGGAAGATAGAATTAAAATTTTTAAAATAATATTGTTAATAATATTTGCTATATTGATACTAAGAAGTTCACAATTACAAATAATTAAAGGAGATTATTTTTATAATCTTTCTGAGGGAAATAGAACATCGTTTCGTCCAATTAGTGCTCCGAGGGGTAAAATTATTGACCGGGAAGGTGAAATACTGGTAAGTAATAAGTTATCCCACGATTTGTATCTATTACCAAACGAAATTCCCCCAGAAATAGATATTAAATCTTTAATAGAAAATATTGCTAATTTAACTTCTTTAAAATATGAAAGTCTTTTAGAAAACTATGAATTTAGCAAAAAAAATATTAATAATAGAAATGGACTTATTTTAAAACGTAATATTGATAAAGAAAACATGGTAATATTATTAGAAAATTCTGAAGAACTTCCGGGAGTATTGGTACGGGAATCTTCAGTTAGAGATTATGTATATAGTAATACTGCTTCTCATATAATTGGATACGTAGGTGAAATCAATAAAAGTGAATTAGAAAAATATTCTACTCAAGGAATAAGCAGTTATAATGTTCAAGATATGATAGGTAAATCAGGACTTGAAAAAGAATATGAATCATACTTAAAAGGTGTTGATGGAATCCGCCAAATAGAAGTTAATAATCTTGGAGAAAAAGTTCAGGAGTTAGGTACGAAACCTCCTGTTCCGGGTAATGATATAATATTAAATGTTGATCTAGATTTTCAAAAAGAAACAGAAAAGATTCTAAAAGAACATATAGAAAGATTAATAGAAGAAGCAGAAAATGATTCAGAAAGATACCCACCGACTGGTGGTTCGGCGATTGTGTTAAATCCTAATAATGGAAAAGTTTTAGCAATGGCAAGCTATCCTGATTTTGATTTAGCAACGTTTACTTCCGGTTTATCTGAAAAAGATTATCAAGAATTAGCTGCGAATCCATTAAATCCAATGTTAGATAGGAATACCATGGCAGCAGTTCCGCCTGGTTCATTATTTAAATTAGTAACAGGTACAGCTGCTATAGAATTTCTAGATGTAAATGCCGAAACTGAATTCGAAGATAAAAATGGATTGTTTTATATACCACAGTGGTCAAGACCATTTAGAAATTGGCATCCTGGAGGAGAAGGAAAATTAGATTTCACTAAAGCAATTGCGCGATCAAATAATATTGTTTTTTATAAACTGGGATATAGGTTATATGAACAATATAGAGGGGAAAAACTGGTTCAGACTGCCTTAAATTATGGTTTGGGTTCTAAAACTCAGATTGACTTACCAGAAGAAAAGTCTGGAAAAGTTCCCGATACTCCTATAAATGAAAATAAAAGTGGTTGGAACCCTGGGGATTCGGTTAATTTATCAATTGGTCAAGGTGGACTTTTAACTACCCCCCTCCAATTAGTAAATTATATTTCCGCTATTGCAAATAAAGGAACATTATATCGTCCTTATTTAGTTGATAAAATTGTAAATACAAATGGTAAAATGGTATATAATCAACAATCTAAAGTATTAAAAGAACTCGATTATAATAAAGAATTATTTGATATTTTACATGAAGGTATGGAAGAAGTTACTATGTCTTCGTATGGAACAGCCAGAAGTACATTTAGGGATTTTCCGATTAGTGTGGCAGGTAAAACAGGAACAGCTCAGTCGGGGACAACTGATGTAAGTCATGGTTGGTTTGGAGGTTTTGCTCCGAGCGATGACCCTCAAATTGCTGTTTTAATATTTATAGAAAATGGTAGTTCTAGTAGTTATGCTCTCCCAATTGCTGGGGATATAATTAAAGAATATTTCAATTTTGAAGATGAATCAAAAGAAGAAAATACTGCAAAAAGTAAAAATTCAAATAAAGTAGCTGAAAACAATTCTAAAGAATTAGAACAACTAGATAAATATATTAGTGAAGTGTTTTCTTCTAATTAGAAAAGGATTTTATTTTTCATTAACGAATTTATTATAAAGAAAAGGAAGGGTAATTATATTATGAAATCACCTATTACATTTAAAGTAGCTAAAGATGGTATAGTTTTATCTTTAGATCCAAAAGCAAATTTTAACCGCATAAAAGATGCATTAAGAGATCATGTAGAGAATGCTACTAATTTTTATGCCGGTGCTGATTTATATATAAATATTGCTGAGAGTAGCTTTAAAATAGACCAGCTTAATGAAATAGTGAATATCGCTAGAGGTTATAAAGATGTAAAAAATATAATTTTTACTAGTGATATTATTAATAAAGAAACAACTGAGACCCTTGAAATAAGTAATGAAGGCGAAACATTTTTAATTAATAGGACATTAAGATCTGGACAAAAAATAAAAAAAGCAGGTAATGTAGTAATAATTGGAGATATTAATCCTGGAGCCGAAGTGGTTGCAGGAGGGGATATAGTAGTGTTTGGTAAAATTAGAGGTGTAGTGCATGCTGGCGCAGGTGGCTCTGATAAAGCCTCTGTAACAGCTTTAAAGTTAGATCCTACTCAGTTAAGAATTTCTAAAAAAATTGCTAGACCTCCTGAAGAAAACTCGGAAAGCAAAAATCTTAAACCAGAAAGAGCATTTATTCAGGAAGGCAATATTATGGTGGAAAATTTTGAAATATAATAACAAAAATGGAGGGAATAAATTGGCAGGAAAAGCAATAGTAATTACTTCGGGAAAAGGTGGAGTTGGCAAAACAACTACAGTTGCTAATATAGGAACTGCATTAGCTATGATGGACCATAGAGTATGTTTAATTGATGCTGATATTGGTCTAAGAAATTTAGATGTAGTTATGGGACTAGAAAACAGAATAGTATATGACATTGTTGATGTAGTAGAAGAAAATTGTAGATTGGAACAGGCTCTAATACGAGATAAAAGACATAAAAATTTATTTTTATTGCCGGCAGCTCAGACAAGAGACAAAACAGCAGTCCAACCTCAACAAATGAAAACATTAGTTGATGAGTTAAAGGAAGATATGGATTATGTAATAATTGATTCTCCTGCAGGTATAGAACAAGGATTTAAAAATGCTATAGCTGGAGCTGATCTTGCATTAATTGTTACAACACCTGAAGTTTCAGCTGTAAGAGATGCAGATAGGATAATTGGTTTATTAGAAGCTGAAGGAATTAAAGATCCTGAGGTGATAATAAATAGAATAAATCCTGAGATGGTCAGCAGGGGAGACATGATGAGTATTGAAGATATAATAGAAATTTTAGCAGTTAAATTGAAAGGTATAGTGCCTGAAGACCAGATTATAGTTGTTTCTTCCAATAGAGGGGAACCTGTTGTATTAAAAGATAATCCTAAAGCAGGTACTGCTTTTAAAAATATTGCTCGTAGGATTTCAGGACAAGAAGTTAATTTTATTTCTTTAGAAGATAAAACATTCTTTACAAAACTCAAAAAAATATTTAGTTTTTCTTAATAAAGGGGGTAATTACAATCGGTTTATTAGAATTTTTAGGTTTCAAAAAGAAAAAAGAGAAAGATGATTCCAGTAAAAATGTCGCTAAGGAAAGATTACAATTTATATTAGTACAAGATAGAATAAATTTATCACCATCTGAGATGGAATCTTTAAAGAAAGATTTATTAAATGTAATGAAAAAGTATGTAGATGTTGATGATAGGGAAATTGATATGGAAATCAACCGTGAAGACCAAATGATGGCTATGGTTGCTAATTTCCCACTTAGGAGGAAGGAACAATAAAAGGAAGTTACTTATGCAATTAAATAAAAAGTTATTCAAAAACATAAATATTTATATCCCAATTACAATTATATTATTAATTATTATTGGGATGTTTGCTATTTCTTCTGCGGTGGAAATAAATAGAGTTGATTCTAATGGTTCTATTTATTTAAAAAAGCAGATAATAGCAGCAATTTTAGGATTTATTGTTGCCATTTTTATACAGTTTTTTGATTATAGAATATTTAAAGAATATTATCAACTAATATTTGGTTCAATGGTAATCATATTATTTATGACACATATATATGGGGCTAACATAGCAGGAGGTCGAAGGTGGATAGATATTGGGTTCATTAATTTTCAACCTTCTGAGGTATCTAAAATTGTATTGGTATTAGTGTTAGCCACTATATTGGATCATAAGGATGAACTTAATTCATTAAAAGATATGGTTTTACCTTTTATTTACTTTTTAATTCCTTTTGTATTAATCATTTTAGAAAATGATTTAGGAACTGCTTTGGTATTGCTAGTAATTTTAATAGCAATGCTTTATGTAGCTGGTTTTAATAAAAAGATACTTTATGGTATTTTCGGCGGTGGATTTTTATCCATTGTGACGCTAATAAGTTCACATATCTTTTTTAATACTCCATTACCCTTTTTAAAAGAATACCAATTGAATAGATTGATAGCTTTTGTTAATCCAAATATTGATCCACAAGGGATT